>Ga0315294_10008985_pt1 | contig 10979 bp, 9 predicted proteins | sample YL17G13_40_MG_FD_203626 | JGI IMG/M metagenome (GOLD analysis project Ga0315294, IMG submission 203626) | Sediment microbial communities from Yellowstone Lake, YNP, Wyoming, USA - YL17G13_40 | ecosystem: Environmental > Aquatic > Freshwater > Lake > Sediment | place: USA: Wyoming | collected... | reverse complement strand
ACTCCCGCTTGTTCTTCCTTATACCCGTTGCACGGTCATTTAGCAAAACAGCAAAATACTGAAACGCCTTGGTATCGGCAAGTTCTTCCTCAACAATGGCGGTTGCCTTGCGGACAGTATTAAGACGTTCCCGCGTTACTTCGCCTACGATTCGTGTCGCCAAAGCTGGGCCGGGGAACGGAATCCGCTGCGTGATTTCAGCAGGCAAATCCAGATATTTTGCGACCTCGCGAACGCCATCTTTTCGCAGCGTTTTTAACGGCTCGATAATGGTATAGCCGTAAGATGCTTCCGTATCGATGCCGAGCTGCGCGAGGATGTTGTGCTGGCGTTTGATGCCGGCGATTGTCTCTTCGATGTCCGTAAGAATGGTGCCGTGGAACAAGAACTTTGCACCGGATTTTTTAACGAGTCCGCTGAAAACCTTTGAATAAAATGTATCGGTAACGGCCTGGCGTTTCTCTTCGGGGTCGGTCAGGCCCGTAAGCGCGGATAAAAACTCCTCCTGCGCATCGACCAGTTCCACAGGGATATTCATTTTGGCAAAGGTTTTGACAACCCGTTGCGGCTCACCTTCGCGCATCAGAGCACTATCGACAAAGACTGTCTTGAGCCGGTTACCGAGAGCACGGTGACCAAGAAATGTAGTAACGGAACTATCCACGCCGCCGCTTAAAGCGTTAATCGCTTTTGCGTTGCCCACCGTTTGTTTTATAGAAGCGATTTGCTCTTCGACAAATTTTTTGCAGTCCATTGCGACCTCCTTGCAAAGTCCTAATCCAGTGTATTGAAACCACCGTAACCTAAAGAGGAGAAATTTAACAGCTTCAGCAGGGGCTGTCAAATAGGAATCTGCTAATAATCTTTATAAGTCAAGCAGGCGGACCGATTTTCTTTGGATGGGAAGAGAAGCACGCCGGTTTGGGCGTGAGATTAAACAGTTTTGAGGCCGGCTCTAAAAAGCCATATCCCGGGCAACCTGGCCCCGGCTTAGTTTGGCATTATGGATTTCAACCACGGGGTCGAGCAGCTCTACGTTTGTCGGACTCTTTTTAATGTGAAGGCTTTTGGTTCTTGCAAGAACCTGCGATGATTCTACCTTGCACAGGAAATCAACAAGCTGACTTAGTGTCAGATTCTGGAACCTCACCTCGACTATGGTCTGGTAGTATCCGGCTTCGAGCGGCAATACGTTCTGTTTCATTGCCGCAACCTTTTTCTCCAGGCCGGACTGGCGAACTAATGCCTCCAGAAAAGGTAGTAGCTCAAAACTATCCTGTTGTGAAGCAACCTTTGTGTGCAACTCGCCCAAACTATCACGGAGAAAAACGTATTCCTTGCTTCTGGCACAAAGTTTCTCAAGCTCATTTTGTTTTTCGGGGATAAGGCGATTGAGCGTTTCTATTCTCTCTCTGGCCGGTTCGACCGCAAAGCTAAACAGCGACCAGAGCGCCACGAAGGTCGCTAAGGCGACGGCCAAGAATTTTTCTTTTCGTGTCAGGCGTATCATTTATGCTCCGTTATCGCCGGCGACGTTGCTGAAGACAATAGTATTGTAAATCGTACAGTGCCGGTTTTGGGCTCTTTTTGCACATCCTGCACATCCACAAGCTTAAAACCGCGAAGTTCTTGTAAAAGCCGCTGCCACTGATATACCGATTCAAATGAATCACAACTGCCGTTTATGCGAACGCTGTCAGCAGCTATCAACAGGTCGTTGACCTTCAGATTTCCCTGCGAAGGGGTATTTGTGCTTATGCTCCGCAGAACCTCTAACGGCCCTAAGGCGCCCGGACAGAAAGAGCCAAAAAGCTGGTAGTCCTTCCGGAAAGACCCGAGCTTCTGCTCCAACTGGACAAGCGGACTTACAATGTTTTTTTCCTCCGGCAGTGTGCTTTGAAAAACATCTCTGATTTGGTTTTTTATGTGTGCGTAATTTGCTTCCAGATAAGACAATCGCACAAACAGCCCAATCAACCAGAACGCAGCAATTGCACCAATAAGTGCTGCACAGGTTACAAGCTGTTTCCTGAGGTCTAACTTTGGTTTTATATCCGCAGTATCGGCATCGAGAAAGTTAATGCCCTTAGTTCGTTCAGGCGCCAGTACTCGCAGGGCCAGACCTTCCGCGACATATATCGGGAAATCAGCTTTGTGGTCTGCGGGAGTCTCTACATTAGCATAGGGGTCAACAATAGTCGTTTGACAATGGAGATTTTCTTCAATGAGCGGTTGCAGATACTCGCAATCGCTTGTGGTTATCAGGTAAATTTTAGTCTCCTGCCCGAGCTCGGTTCCAAACACCCTTCGCCAGCTCATTTGCGTTTCACGACACAACAGCTCGCCAATTTGTTCCTGGGGAGAATTATCGGTACTGTCGGAGCCGGCGGCGAGCGGAATGTTTCTGACGATTAAAATATTATTGTCCTGCGTAACCATTAAAGTAAGGTACCGCTCATCTATGTATGCGATGATGGCCTGGCCTGTCAGAATTTCAGGATGATTGACTGCAACTGTAGCGTGAATTGCAAAAATTGCCGCTTCAACCGTGCTCGAGTGCATCTTTGCTGAAGATAAGATTTGTAATCTTTCTTGCAGCGATGTTCTGGCTACTGCCGCGGCAAGAACCGAACATTTTTCGCCCGGCAACTGACGGTAAGAACAAACCGCAGCGACAATTTCATCCGGCTGTATCGGAAAATTGTGTTCCAGGGCGGACAAGCCTTGTGCCTGGATTTGCTTCAGGCCCACAAAATCGGTTTCCAAATTTCTAAAGAAAACCTCATTTTGTGGCATCGAAATCGCCACTTCCGCACGCCGGTCAAAACCCAATCGCCCCGTCAGCGACCGCAGGATTTCCTGTGGAGAGTCCGTGTTGCGGCGCATCTGCGTGCTGAAGACCTTTTCAATTCGAAATTGCTCGCCTGTGCGGGAGATTTGCACCGCACGCAAATAAGAAGAGCCAATGTCTATGCCGATACATCGCCTAATCATTATCTTTTCTCTGGTTCACTTCTATACAGGTTTCGAGAGTTTAATACCGTTAAGTTCTTTGTACAAAATCATGTCGATGTTTTTAGTCTCCATATTTTTTCTCATTACCGCAACTATCGCGCGGCTGATGCGCGCGACATTCCCGCACGACCTGACAAGATAGTACCGCTCTGTCGGACTGATGGTAACCGTATCCTTAACTGAGTAATAGACCTCATCGGTCATCCCGGGGACATCGCGCAGTTCCACAATACTATCAAAGGGCTTGATTTTTCGCCGGTCAATTACCATTTCAGCCAACGCAGCGTCCATCTTTTCCGATAAACTTTCAATCACAGGTTTTGAAGCAGCATTGATGTTGACCTTTCCGTCGCCTTTAACTGTCACATAGTCACGAATACGCTCAAAAACCTCTGTTGTTACTCCTTTGACCAGTAAAAGCTCTTCGGTAGTATCAAGTGATTTATTCTTACACTGATAGGGGCTGGCCAGGTCCATATAGTAGTCCGACTCTGCCCCTAAATTTTCCTGTGTTATAAATGGGAGGCAGGTAACCTCATCATCGCTGTCGGTCCAGTCGATGATTGCAGGGACCAGGCCATAACCAATATGAGATAGACCCCCGCCAGAGGGCCGCCGATTTAGCAGGTCGATAAGCCGAAGCAATTGGTCTATTCCGGCTTGATTTAGTCTGCCGTCTTTGTCCTTTAGCAGGTTGACATTCAGCTTGCCGTTTTCCTCAGTGATAGTTACAGAGCAGCTTCCCTCACCAACAGCAAAAACAGTCTCTTCTGAAAGTAAGGCCGGCCCGGCATCACCGGATTCCGTCAGGACGGCTTTGCCGGATAAATGAGGCGATGACGGGTTTGTGAGAATATCCTCGGTGTTCCTGATGGCTGCGATGGCAATATTCAGTCCTGCTCTTGCGCAGTTCAGTGCCTGCTGCGAGTTTTGGAAATCCTCCACGGCAAGCAGGCTGGCGCGAGATTTATAGTTAAAGCCAAGCAGCAAGACCGCCAGCATGCTGACCATCGACAGGACGACCACTACGACAAATCCTTTTTGTTTTGTTTTTGTTCGCTTCGCTCTCATTGTTTCTCAACCACTGCTAATGCCTCGGGCGGACTGCTGCTACCGTGGCTGTTCTGGCAACATACGTTCGCAACAGTACCATAGCAGTATTGCCTGTAATTCTCGTCTTCACAGGTGATACTGATTCTTACTGCACACGGTAGTTTTCGTTTTTGTCTGAAATCCCACCCGCTTACCCATTGCTGCCCATCGAAAAACGCTAATTCGACGGCTCTGACATTTTCCGCGAGCGGCCGCCAGTTTATCTTCTCGTTGAGATTTTTAGCTGCGTCAACAAATCTCATCTGACTTAAAGAAAGAGTGCCCTCGCCTTTGTCAAACCTGTAAGTAACATCAAACAAACTGTTTTCCTGCTGCCCGGGAAAAATCCCGTGCGTGGTTACCATACGCAGGATTTCACCATCCGGCCCATCCGGACCGCCGCGAAAATAGTTGATTGTATTTTCAAGCATTATCTTTTCTTTGCCGAACACCGCTGTTGTGTCCGCAGGTACACTGACGTCGGCATATGAGCAGCGGACCTGTTGAGCCATTTGCTCCAGGACTTTGCTGGCCTGCTTAAAAGTCGCTAACCTGGTTTTATAAACCTGCACCGATTTTGACGTTGCAAAATAGCTGCCATATACCATTGTCACTATTGCGACGATTATCGCCAGAGCTACGAGAAGCTCCACCAGCGTAAAACCACTTTTGCCGCGGTCGTTGTTCATTACAATTTCCTGTCAGCGACGTAAGTTAACATCCGGATACATTTGCGGCCGGCGCCTTGTTCCCAGCTCACATCCGCAGATATTTCGCGCAGTCCCGTAATGCCCAATTCGTTCAGTTGAGGCAATTGCAGACACGTAACTTCAGTTTGCCAGTGGAAGCACAAGGCGTTCTCTTCCACGGTGCCGCAATTGCTTCCTTCGTTCGGGTAACCGAGCGCCAGCACCTCCGCAATTTTTTCCTGCGCCAGAAAGACGGCCTGAGAAGTTATCTGCGCTGTCTGGGCTAAACGAATGCTAACAAGATGCAGTCTAATCAACGCCAGCAGCGAAATTGAGACAATCGCCAGAGCTACAACAACCTCTACGAAAGTAAAGGCCCCCCGCCGCATCATATTTGTTGCTGCGTACCTGTCTTTGCTCATACTACCTTACCCGTCAAGATTCCAGCTTTCGACGTCGGCGTTGTCACCCGTGCCGCCGTCCTCACCATCTTTGCCGTAAGATTCCAAATCGTAGTCTTTGTTGTGCACGCCCGGAGAAATATAGATGTATTTGTTGCCCCAGGGGTCCGACGGCACCTTATCGAGATAGCCATCGTCGTTATAACCTTTGATGCCCGGGTTTGAAACGAGGGCCTCAAGACCCTCAGAGGTGGTGGGAAAACGGCCGGTGTCGGTCTTGAATAAGGCCAGTGCAGACTCGATACTACGTATATCCAATTTGGCCTTCATTCTGCGAGCCTGTTCAGGTCTGTTTAATATCCTCGGGACAATTATCGTAGCCAGAAGGCCCAGAATCACCACCACAATCATAAGTTCAATCAGGGTAAAACCCGCCACGCGGAGTTGTCGTCTATTTTCTCTCATAATCTTGCACACGCACTCCATCAAAGGACTTGATTTATTTCAAATATCGGCAGCAAAATTGCCAGCACTATAAAACCAACAACAGCACCCATCACCAGAACTATCGCAGGCTCAAGCAGCGAGGTCAGCGTTTTAGCGGTTATCTCAACCTCATCGTCGTACATATCGGCAATACTTAAAAGGCCGCCTTCGATGTCTCCGCTGACCTGGCCCGTTGCTATTATGTGAAACACAATAGGCGGAAACAGACCGGTCTTTCTTATTGAGTCCGCGACGTTATCACCCTTACTAACCAAATCTTTTACAGAACCCAGGGCATCGGCGAGGAACCTGTTTTGAACCACCCCTTTTGCAATCTCCAGAGCGCTGAGTATGGGGATACCGCTGGCAAGCAGTGTACCCAGAGTTCTGCCCAGCCGTGCTATTTCCAATTTAAGAAAAAGTTTGCCGAAGAGGGGCAGCTTTAGTTTGTACCGGTCCCATATAATCCTGCCTTCATCGGTCCTTACCCAGGCGCCGATTCCAAACAGCGCTCCGCAAACTATAATGGCAATTAACAATAAATATGTTTTCACAAATGCGCTTGTCGAGATAAGTGCTCTTGTCGGCCAGGGAAGCTCGCGACCGATTTCAAGAAAAATCTGTGTTATGCTCGGCACCACAAAAGACAAAAGGAATACCACCACACCCACCGCAACCACGGTCAGCATCAAGGGGTATGCGATAACGGACTTGACTTTGCTTGCAAGATGGACGCGTTTGTCCAGCATTTCTGCCAGGCGCAGCAGAACCTCTTCCAGGGTTCCACTGGCCTCACCAGCAGCTACCATATTGACGAACAGATTTGAAAAAACGCCCGGATGTTTGCCGAGTGCACTGGCAAGTGTGCTTCCGGCATTAACGCTGTCACGAACCTCTTGCATAATCTGCGCAAGGGCGCCGCCCTGAACCTGTTCAACCAATGCCGACAAAGCAGGCACAAGCGGCATACCGGCCCGCAACAGAGTTGCCAACTGACGCGTCAGCAAGCAGATATCCCTCGTGCTGGCCCTTCTAAAAATGTCGCCTTTGTATGCCTTCTGTTTTGCATCAGCGAGACTATTATTCCTGGCTAATCGGCGTGTTGATAGCCCCGACTTGTCGGTGTCAGTTAACAAATTGTGTTCAACTACTGACACGTTCAGTTACCCTTAAATCTGTTTGCACGGTATCCTGCGTGACTCTACTGACTTCTTCAAGTGTAGTCTGGCCGGCCAGCGCCTTATGTAACCCGTCCTCTCTCAAAGTAGTCATACCTTTTTCAATGGCCGCTTGCTTTATAATATGTGAAGGAAGCCGTTTATTTATTAACTCTCTGATGTCGTCGTCGATAACTAACAACTCGAAGATTCCTGTCCTTCCTAAGTAGCCGGTCTGGAGACAGTTCTCGCAGCCGAGTCCTTTATGGAACTGCCCTTCAATTACGGAGGCCTTTCCAGCTTCATTCCACAGAGAAATTATTTCTTGCTCCGGCTTATACGAAGTCTTGCACTGCGGACAGATAATCCGCAAAAGCCGCTGGGCCATAACCGCAATGACCGATGATGAAATCAGGTAAGGCTCAATACCCATATCAACCAGTCGAGTTACCGCTGAAGCTGAATCGTTCGTGTGCAGAGTACTTAAAACTAAATGACCGGTAAGAGAAGCCTGAATAGCAATCTGAGCGGTTTCAAGGTCGCGGATTTCTCCTATCATAATCACGTCCGGGTCCTGCCTGAGAATGTGACGGAGGCAATTGGCGAACGTAAGATTTATTTTGGGCTTGACCTGCATTTGTCCAACGCCGGGCAGTTGATACTCAATCGGGTCTTCAACGGTAAGGATGTTTCGCTCCTCGCAGTTAAGTTCGTTGATAGCTGCATACAGAGTGGTCGTTTTGCCGCTGCCTGTGGGACCTGTGAGCAGAATTATTCCATGAGGAACTCTAATCAAATTCCTGAACCGGCTGAGCATATCAGGCGAAAATCCTATCTGGCTCAAACCGAATTCGCCCCGGCCTTTATCCAGCAGCCTGAGCACTACCCGTTCACCGCCCAGTGTCGGGATGACGGAGACCCGGATATCAACAAGGTCCTGGCCTATCTTAATCCGGCTTTGACCATCCTGCGGCAATCTTCGCTCTGCGATATTAAGATTTGCCATAATTTTTAATCGCGACAGAAGCGCGGGAACCTGCTGCTTAGGCAAAGTAAGGACGTCGTGCAGGACACCATCAATCCGAAAACGTATTCGCGCTTCATTTTCATACGGCTCAATATGAATATCGCTCGCCCGGCTGTGCACCGCCTGAAAGAAGATTTTGTTGACTAATTTTATAACCGGCGCCTTGTTGGCGATGTTAAGCAGGTCCTCAGCGTGGGTTTGGGCACCGGTTCCTGCAATATCATCAGCACTGTCCGGCGAACTCTGGATGTCAGGGTTTTCACTATCGCCGGCAGCAGAGGTATTTTGATAATAGCAGCGGCTTATTGCCTTTTCTATTTCGGAGGCGGGGCAGATGACCCTCGTGCACGGCTGGGCCAAAATGCCGGCAATCGCATCATACGCCTCTACATTGAGCGGATCCGCCAGCGCAACTGCAACCTGTCCGTTTTCCAAAACCAGAGGAATAGCACACTGCTTTTTTAGAAACTCGAGCGGCAGCTTTCTTACCAGTCCCGGATTTAACTGCTCCGGTGATATGGTTTCTAAATATTGATTGGCTTCCCAGATGCCGTTTTCTGCTTTCGGCGTCTCGCTGTGTATTTGCCCTGCAACTTGTTTATCCGGTTCCGTACCCACCAAATGGTCTCCTCGAAGCCAGTAAAAACGGTCAACCCCGTTAGAAAAGAAAGCCGTTTGTCTAACGGGGTCAATTATTATCTTCCTTGCTCTTTTCTTCGGGACCTTCCATCGCCTGTCCCATCTCCTTCTTTTTCTTCTCGGTTATCTGCTGCAAATCTTTCTGGCTGCTCATAACATGTGGGGTTATAAATATAAGTAAATTTGTCTTCTGCAGTCGGTCTCTCTTGAATTTAAACAAACCACCAACCACAGGGATATCGCTCACGAGTGGGATTTTCTTCTCGATAGTAACCTTGTCATCCCGAATAAGACCGCCGATTACGACGGTTGAGCCGCTATTCATAGAAACAACAGTTTGCGCCTCTCGTTTGGCAGTCGTGGGGGTATCCGTAGAAGGGCTTGTAACATCCTCGATAAGTTTGGTGAATTCGCTATTAATTTCAAGCCGGACAAGCCCGCCCTGACTGATGTGCGGTGTTATCTCCAAGCTGATGCCGACGTCCTTGTATTCGTAGGTTTTTATCACCGTAGGAGTAATCAGGTCCGTGTTCTCGGTAATTCTTGATTGCATAACAAACGGCCTGTTTTCACCAACAACTATCCTGGCCTTATGATGGTTAGAGGTAAGGATGTGTGGGGTCGAGAGTATATTAACTCCGGACAATTTCTCCAGAGCGTGGAGCACCGTCCCGTATGTGATGCTCGAACCGTTTTTCTTCCACGCGCCGACGACCAGACCCTCAAGGTCTCCGCTGGCAGCATCGACCCGCAGACCAAAATTTGTGCCGCCGAACGCTCGAACACTGTCCTCTACTGCCTGGTCAAGGATAGCCCAATCGATACCTATTTCCTTCAGGGCATCCTCACTTACCTCCATAATAAGCATTTCAACTAAAACCTGCTCGCGAATGATATCAAGCTTTTCCACAATCCCGGCGATAACCTCAAAATCCTGAGCCGAAGCAGCGATTATAAGTGCGTTCGTACCTTCATCGGCAGTAACCTGAACGGGCTGGATACCCTCGAGTGCTCCGGCAATCTTTAGATTCCCCAGCGCTGTTGTCAGCGATTGAGCAACCTCCTTAGACTGTGCGTTTTTAAGGTACACCACATGGACATTGTTTGTTCCGATAGGTCGTGGAACATCAAGCTGCTTTACCAGCTCTCTAATTGTCTCGGTGTCCTGGGCGTTAGCAACGACAATGAGAGAATTCGTCCTCATATCAGGAAGAATTCTCATACCTGTCTCGGGCTGGCCGGTATTGCGTGTACGCGTAGTCTGCGAAGGGGCACCCTTACTTTTCTCCATTATGCCGATTATTTGCTCGCTGAAAACCTGGGCAGAGGCATAGTTTAACCCCATTACAGTAACCTGCTCTTTCGAACCAGGTACATCGAGCTTTTGGATAATCCTGGCAACGCGATGAATACTTGAAGATGTATCTGTAATAACAATCGAATTTGTTGTGGGATATGTTGCCATTTGTGCGCCTGCGCTCAAGAGGGGCTGAATAACTCCACTAACCTCTGCTGCGCTAACGTAATTTAACGGAATAATCTGGGTGACAATGGAATCATTTTGAGGGATTAGTGAAGGGTCGCTGCCAACACGGACCTGTAAGTCGCGTTTTGCAGCTTCTGCCCTTGGGACTATTTTGACAAGGTCTCCAGCCGGCACGGCGGCGTACCCACGCACTTCTAAAATTGATTCCAAGACTCTATAAACCTCACTAAGGCGTATCTTTGTAGGTGACATCACAGTGACAGTGCCGCGGACATTTTCGTCCACGACGAAGTTAATACCGGTTATGTCCCCGATGGTCTTCAAAACAGCGCGAATATCCATCTGGTCGAAGTTCATTGATATAAGCTCGTCAGCCATACCGGGTTTATCGAGTACAGGCAGATTCACAGGTGTTCCCGACGATGGTTGCTCTGCGGTCGTCTGTGCCGGATTGCCCTGCGGCAAAATTTCTGCAATAGAACGAACGTGCGTTTCATCTGACGGCTGCACATTTCCTTTACGGGTTACAGCAGCCCTTGATGGATGCTCCAAATCTTCGCGGTCGGTCTCGGACGGTGCAGACGAAGCTGTCAAAGTCGTTGGTTCTTTTTCACCGGCCAGGTCTATATTTGACTGCTCTATTTGTTCGGTTTGTTTTGCGTCAGGACGTAAACCTTCAGTCAGTCCTGTAATATCCCCCTGCAGCCGGGGAACTATCACGGGATTAGAATCAGACTTGCAGCCTGCCAGATTTAACCAGAATACAAATGCAAGACAAAAAAGGTTCTTTAAGAGCTTTTGCATTCTTTGCCTCGTTGTGCTCAAAGTTTTTGACGACATCCTTTTTACCTGTCCACCTCAAATTTCCTGATAACTTTTACTGCAAAGCAAATGAAAGTTTTCGAGATTCATTGTCGCGCAATAGCTCGATGTCTATAACCGCCTGCGACCTTGCCTTCTTGAAAATCTGGTAAGCCTTCTGTTTGT
>Ga0315294_10008983_pt1 | contig 10980 bp, 9 predicted proteins | sample YL17G13_40_MG_FD_203626 | JGI IMG/M metagenome (GOLD analysis project Ga0315294, IMG submission 203626) | Sediment microbial communities from Yellowstone Lake, YNP, Wyoming, USA - YL17G13_40 | ecosystem: Environmental > Aquatic > Freshwater > Lake > Sediment | place: USA: Wyoming | collected... | reverse complement strand
GATGGAGATAAAGGCAGTAGTCAAGGCGCTTTTAGAGGCGGAGGATTTTTTGCAGAATAACAGGCAGGAAGCCGTCAAGATTATGTCAAAGTGTGAAGATATGACTGAAGGCGAGATGGAGGAGGGGCTTCGAGGCATAGTTCATCCGGGCTTGAAAGGAAATATAAAGGCGATGCGAAAGGAAGAAGGGAGCGCCTCCCTATTTGGCTCAGGGAAGATAATCGCGGACTTTTATCTGAAGAGAGGGCAGTTATCATCTCTTCCGGATTTGGATAAGATAATCGAGCCGAGATTTGTTGAGGAATTGGGAAAATAAATGAAATTCGCCCCTAAATTAACAGCCCTATTCATAATCATAGGCGCAATCATTGCCGCCGTTATGTTTACCATTGTCTATTTTCAGGTGGAAAAGATACTGGAAAGCGAGATTAGGGCGCGCATGGAAAACCGCGTCTTTTTCACTATGGATGCAATAGACCGTTTCTTATCTGAGAGGTTAAGCGATATAAAATTGATTGCCAAAGATTCGGTGATTAGCTCTGAAGATGCCACTGCCGAGCAGATTAACGATAGGCTCATCTTTTTCAGAAATGCCTATAAGTGCTATGCCTCCTTTTCCTTCTTTAATTTAGAGCGTATCCGCATTGCCGATACCGCAGGACTGGATATCGGCGAGCAGAACCGGATGACGCGTTACTGGGAGGATATTCTGAGCGGGAAGGTGAGCACGGCCAGCGATGTGCATATCGCAGGAGATCTTCAGGTGCCCGTAGTCTATTTTGCCTCTGCGGTAAATAATAAGGAAGGCAAGGCAATAGGGGTAGTAGTTGCCCGGATTCCGATAAGCCGTCTATTTGAGATGGTAAAGGGAAGCGCAAAAATCCAAGAAGAAGAAGAAGAAGAAGAAGAAGAGGAAGAGATAGACATAGTAAACAAAGATGGCCTTTTAATCTATTCTAATCACAATCGTGAAGGCATGCTAAAAGAGAATCTGCCGGAGTGGGAGTCAGTAAAGATAGCTCAACGGGAGAAGATTTTCGGTAGCGCAAAGTGCCGGAATCCGGGCGAGAAAGAGACGGCGCTCTATGCCTTTTGCCGGGAGCAGGGGCATCTGGACTTTAAAGGGAATGGTTGGACCATTTTCTTCCATATACCCACGCGGGTCATTTTTGCCCCGGTCAATAAACTGCTGAAGATACTCATAATAATGTTTCTGGCTATGTTGCTCGGGCTGGCGTTGGTTGCCCATTTTTTTAGTAAAACCGTGACCCGGTCTTTGACCCGGCTAAGTTTTGCTGCCGCAGAAATAGGTAAAGGTAAATTAGATACGGTGATAGAGGTAAAATCAAAAGATGAATTTGGCTCTTTGGCCAATACCCTTAGCCAGATGGTAGAGGATTTAAAAAAGACCACTACATCCATAGATTACCTCAATAAAGAAATCGCCGAGCGCAAGCAGGCGGAGGAGGCCTTAAAAGCATCAGAGGAAAAGTATCGTTCCTTGGTACAAAATATTCCAGACGTAGTTTGGACGACTGACATAAATGGCAAAACCATTTTTATTAGTCCGAATGTAAAAGAAATTTATGGATATACATCTGAGGAAATATATAAGGGCGGTGATGATGTTTGGTTCGGTAGGATTCATCCGGATGACGTAGAAAAAGTGAAGGGGGCTTTTATCTCACTTTTCGAAAAAGGAGAGTTGTTTGATGCTGAATATAGGATCCGGAGAAAAGATGAAGACTGGATTTGGCTGCGCGATAGAGCAACGAATGCTTATGAAAAAAACGGCATAAAATATGCAGACGGTATATTTTTAGACATCACCGAGCGCAAGAAGGCGGAGGCGGCGCTGCAGAAAAACCTAACTCTATATCGGGGGCTTATTGAAACAACAGATACAGGTTTTGTAATTATTGACCAAGAAGGGAAGGTCCTTGATGCAAATCAGGAATATGTCCGTCTTGCTGGACATGAGGATCTCAGCCAGATACGCGGTAGAAACGTAGTTGAATGGACGGCCGATTACGAAAAAGAAAAAAATGCCGAGGCTGTCGGTAAATGTTTTAGAGAAGGCCAAATCAGAAATTTAGAGATTGACTACGTGAATGCTCAAGGCAAGATTACTCCAATTGAGATTAATGCGACTGTCGTAAAAGTAGATGGAGTACCACAGATTCTTACGCTGTGTCGTGACATCACCGAGCGAAAAAATATGGCAGAGGTTTTGTATAAAAACACAGCCCGTTACCGTTCCTCTATTGAACTTACAGGCCAGTTGGTATGGACTACAGACAGCAATGGTGATGTTGTGGAAGATATACCTCTTTGGAGAAAATTTACCGGACTCAGTTACGAGGAAACCAAGGGTTCGGGTTGGACAAAGGCCCTTCATCCGGAAGACATCGAACACACAAGACAGGCATGGGCCAAGGCGGTTAAAGACAAAAGCGCATATGATATAGAATACCGCTTGCGCAGACTTGATGGGGTTTACCGGGAGTTCCTGACCCGAGGTGTTCCTGTGTTTAAAGAAGATGGGGATATTCGGGAGTGGGCGGGCGTTAACATCGACATCACCGAGCGCAAGCAGGCGGAAGAAGCGCTGCTAGCGGTTAAGGATTATACTGAGAATATCATTAAAAGTATGCTTGATACCTTAATTGTAATTAACCCAGATGGAAAGATAAAATCTATTAATAAGGCGGTAACAGTTCTTTTAGGTTATAAAGAAGACGAGCTTATTGGTAAGCCGTTTGGCACGATTGTTGCTGAAGAAGAAGAAGAAGAAGAAGAAGAAGAAGAAGGTATACCATTCATAGGTACAAGATTAAAGAAATTGATAAAAGAAGGTTTTATTAAAGAATACGATACGGCCTATAAAACTAAATCAGGCGAAATGATTCCTGTTAGCTTGTCTGGGGCAGTAATGAGAGATAAAGATGATAAGTTACTAGGTATTATTTGTATTGGGAGAGATCTGCGTGAGCGCAAGAAGGCGGAGGATACATTGCGGGCAAGTGAGATTAAGCATAGAACACTTCTTGAGAATCTTCCGCAAAAGATATTTAGGAAGGATAGAAATTCAGTTTATATTTCCTGCAATGAAAACTATGCGCATGATTTAAAGATTAAGCCTGAAGAAATTGCGGGAAGGACAGACCTTGAGTTTTATCCTAAGGAACTGGTGGAAAAATACAGGGCTGACGATAAAAGAATTATAGAATCCGGGAAAACAGAAGATATCGAAGAGAAATATATCCAGGATGGAGAGGAGAGATTTGTCCATACAACTAAAACTCCCTTCAAGGACGAGCAAGGAAATGTTGTCGGCATATTAGGTATTTTCTGGGACGTCACCGAGCACAAGCAGGCGGAGGAAAAACTAAACGTTGCCTACCAAGAACTCCAACAGGCCCAGCAGGAGCTCATTCAGGCGAGCAAGATGGCGGCTATGGGCCAGCTTGCCGCAGGTATCTCGCATGAGCTCAACCAGCCCTTGACCGGTATCAAAGGTTTTACCCAGGCAGTGCTGGCGGATCTGGAAAAAGAAAGCCCTTTTAGAAGTGACTTAAATAAAATAGTGGAGCAGGCTGATAGAATAGATGCTATTATCAAGAACGTGCGTTTCTTTGCCAGAAAGTCCGACTTTAATATGGTAGAAACAGATATCAACCAGGTCATCTTAGAATCGCTTATGTTATTAAACCAGCAGCTTAAAGTGCACAATATCAGAGTCATCCAGGAACTTGGCTTAGGTATTCCCAAAATGCAAGGCGACCCCAACCAGCTCCAACAGGCATTTATTAATATCATCAACAATGCCCGGGATGCCATTCTTAGCCTCAACCGGCCTGAAGGCGGAGAAATCCGCATCCGGACGGCATTAGCTCAAGATAAAAAACATATTCAAATCATTTTCCAGGATACAGGCGGGGGTATTCCCGAGGAAAACCTTGAGAATATGTTCACCCCCTTCTTTACTACCAAGTCTCCGGATAAAGGGATGGGGCTGGGTTTGTCTATAACCTACCGCATTATAGAGAATCATCACGGGAAAATAGATTTTAAAACCAAGGTCGGTGAGGGCACTACTTTTCGGATAGTTTTACCTTTTTTTGGTGGGGGGGGGGGATATAACAAAGGTAAATAGAAAGATAAAAAAATAAAAGGGATCAAATTTTATTTCACAAAATTGGAGGTGAGAAATGGCAAAGAAAAGTGAAAAACGCAAGCATACTATTTGTCCGAATTGCCGGCACGAGATGGTATGTATGAATAAGTTTGAATCCATCTATAATCTAATCAGGGGCTTTTTTGTCTGGTATATCTGCCCAAGACGTAAGGGTGAAACAGGCTGTGGCCATTCTGTTTTATTGGAGGTTTCACCCAAGACAAAACGTTTAGGAAAAATTGTGGCTTCAGGCGGATTTAAAAAAGATAAATTGAGAAGAAAAAGTCAAAAATAGCTTCTGGCCAGCGCCTGTTAAATATGTCTGTTTTATAACCGCAACTTAGGTCCTGCTTCTTCAATCCCTCAAGATTAACAACTACTCAAGAACAAGCTAACAGATTATAGGGTGCGCTAAATAAATTTACTTGACAAGAGATAGATTATTGTTTAGTATGTTGTGATATATTATAGTAGATTGAAATCAGCTAAAAGTTAATAATCTTTATGCTATCATATCATATCGTATATTTTGTTACAGATAAAACTCTATGGAAAACAATAGAATATTAGTGGTTGATGACGAGGAGATTATTCGGCAGTTGTTGGCTCGGACATTCGCCGAAGGCCAGTATCAGGTGGAGGCAGTTGGAGACGCAGAGGCGGCGCTAAGCAGATTAAAAGGAGATTCTTTCAACCTCTTGATTATGGATTTAAAGATGCCCAAAATCGACGGCATGGATGCGTTGAAAGAAATAAAGGATGTCAACCCCTATATAGAGGTAATCATCATCACCGGCTATCCCACTATAGAGTTGGCTGTTGAGGCAGTAAAGATAGGAGCTTTTGATTTCATCTGTAAGCCTTTTGACTTAGAGCAGTTGAAGATAACGGTGAGCAGGTGCTTGGAGAAACAAAAATTTAGCATCAACCACGTTAAATTGGGCGAGTTGACTACGCTTTTTGAAATAAGTAAGACAATTAGCATAGATACGGGCATAGAATCACTTTTGGCCAGGATTTTAGATTCGGCTTTAGAAATAACAAAAGCCAAAAGGGGCTCTATTTTGTTGCTCGATGAGAATACAGGGAAATTGACCGTAAGGGCAGCACGGGGTTTAAGCGAAGAAGTAATAAAAAATACCAAGATACCGCTTGGCGAAGGTATTGCCGGCAGAGTAGCTAAAGAGGGTAAGCCTTTATTAGTTAGCGGCGCAGAACAGGTTCCCGGGCAAGGCAGCAGCTCACGATATGAAACCAATTCATTTTTGAGCATTCCGTTGATGGGTAAATATTTAGGTTCGCGAGAAAATACTGTGGGAGTAATTAATGTAACTGACAAGATCTCGCGGGAGAACTTTACCGATCGGGAAGAAACCTTACTTTCTGTATTGGCAGGCCAGGCAGCTGTAGCTGTCGAAAATGCGAAGATATATAGCCAGCTGCAGAGCAAGATATTGACATTAGGGCAGACGATTGACCAGTTGAATCAAACGCAAAACCAGCTGATCCAAAGCGAAAAGATGGCGGCAGTGGGCCAACTGGCGTTTGGCATTGCCCACGAGATTAGGAACCCGTTAGGGATTATTTTGGGGGGAGTAGAATTTCTCGAAAAAAATTTGGTGAAAAAAGATGGAATTAAAAAAGAAATAGTAGAAAAGCTAAAACAATCAATAGATAGGGCAAATAATATTATTGTTGACCTTTTAAGATTTTCCCGCACCTCGAAGTTAGAGGCGCAGTCAGTAGATATTTGCGCCCTGATGGAGGAGGTAATATCTTTAATTAAAAACCAAGCCTATTCAAAAGATGTGCGGATAGTAAAAAATTATACGGATAGCGCGCTTTCTGTTTTGGCAGACCCGGCATTATTACGCCAGGCATTCTTTAATCTTTGTATTAATGCCCTTGACTCAATGTTTAAAGGCGGAAGGCTCACCTTGAATATATATTCCGGCCAAGGTGCCCAGGCAAACAAAGAGGTGATTATAGAGATTGTGGATACAGGTAAAGGAATCCCCAAGGATATATTGCCGAGGATATTCGAGCCTTTTTTTACGACGAAAGAGCCGGGGAAGGGAACGGGCCTGGGCTTAAGCATCGTGCATTTGATTTTAGAACGCCATAAGGGGGCTATAGGCGTAGAAAGCGCAGTAGACAAAGGGACCCAGTTTACCATAAGGTTACCTTTATCTTGATCCCAACGTATTATCCAAAGGAGGAGCGTGTGATGATAGGAAGAAAGAAGATACTCTTAATTGATGACGAGAAAAATTTTTGTTTCTTTGTGAAGAAGAATTTAGAAGCAATGGGAGAATTTGTAGTTTTGTGCGCTAACGACCCGCTTGAAGGGATAAGATTCGCTAAAAGAGAACAACCGGACTTAATTCTTTTGGATATAAATATGCCCAGGAAGGATGGCTTTGAGGTGCTGGAGGCGATTAAAAAAAATGAGAAGACTTTATCCATACCTGTGATTATGTTGACAGCGGTGGAAGGTGATGACGCAAAAATTAAAAGCTCCGGATTTTACAGCGAAGATTACATCGTAAAACCCATTAGTTACGAAAAGTTAAGAGAGAAAATAGATACAGTGCTTGCCAGATGGAGCGCATGGAGAAGATAGAATGCCAGAAAAAAAGAAGATCCTTTTAATTGATGACGAGGAAGATTTTTGTTTCTTTGTAAGGCAGAATCTGGAGCAAGCAGGAGAATTCGAAGTTATAACTGCTAATTGCGGTGAAGAGGGAATTAATCTAGCCAGAGAGCAGGAGCCCGATTTAATTTTATTAGATATTGTTATGCCTAAAATGATGGGTGATGATGTTGCCGCGGTTTTGATAAGCGACCCAAAAACAAAAAACATTCCTTTGGTTTTTTTAACCGCCCAAGTTACTCAAGACGAAATAGGAGTTGAATCAATAAAAGAAATAGGGGGGCATTTTTTTATTAGTAAGCCCGTAGATAACGAAAGGTTGGTTAGTTCTATAAGAATGATATTGGGCTCTAAAGAGAACGTAAGATGAAAAAGAAGGTGTTGGTTGTTGACGATGAAGCAGATTTCCTTAAGATACTAAAAATAAACCTTGAAGAGACGAACAACTACGAAGTATTAACCTTATCCAGCGCCAACGATATCGTATCCCAGGTGCACATATTTAAGCCCGATATTATCTTGCTCGATATCTTTATGCCGGGTATCGACGGAATTGAAACCTGCGAGATGTTAAATAAAGACTCGGTGGGAGAGCATATACCCATTATTATACTTTCCGCGCTGGACAAAGAAACGGATAAGCTTAAGACATTCAAGGCCGGGGTAACGGATTACCTGGTAAAGCCCATAAAAAAAGAAGACCTTATCAGCAAGATAGAGAAGTGCACACGATTTATGCAGTAAAAAAAGGCCTTAAGAATGTTTGAGGATATTTCCAAAGCAGAGCTGTTAAGAAAATATAGATTCGCAGGAAAAATACGGCTTATAAGTTTTTCCCTGTTTTTCTTTTATCTTTTGTTAATCAAATATGCTGGAGGGTATTCATATATAAACGCCGCGTTTTTCGCGGTAATTTTTTTCGAAATAATTTTAAACCAGCCGTATAATTTTATTACCCAAAGAGTCAACATTTACAGATTTCAATACTTTCAGATGGCGGCGGATATTATCGTCATCTCCTGGATGGTATATTATATGGGTGGGATAGAAGCCCCTGTTGTAAGTCTGGCCTACTATGCGGTTATACTGTGGGCGGGCGTGGTTTCTAGCACTCCGGCGGTTTTTTTCGCCGTGGGATTAACCGTGTTATTGTTTTCGTTAGTCGTGATTTTTGAATACTACGGCCTTTTGCCTCTTACGGGGTATTATCATCACAAAATGCCGAATTCCCAGATGTTATCCGTCCTCATGGGAAATGTATCATTCTTCTTTGCGTTCGGATATTTCAGCGCGCGTGCCGCGCTGGTAATAAAATCCCTGCAGAGACAAAGATACGGGGATTCATTAAAGCACGAGCATAGATTTCGCGCGATAGGCCATCTTATAGGATACGTTACGCATGATGCATTGAATCATTTAGCGAACATCAGCGGTTATACTGAGCTATTGCTGAAGAAAAAAAACGGAGCGCCCGAAGAAGAGGAAATAGTAAAATCTATTAGGGCATTGGCGCAGGAAAGTACGAATTTGCTCTCCAGGCTTATGCATTTTTCTCAAAAGCCGAGTGAGGTATTAGAACCCGTCAGCATAAATGGAGCTGTTGAAGACGCGATAAAGCTAATCCTCCCTTTAGTGAGATATTCCAAGATAACTATCGAAAAAAGATTGGATCCCGCTAACCTGTTGGTTATGGGAGAGAAAAACCGGCTTCAGGAAATATTTATTGCTCTTATACTGAATGCATATGAAGCTATGCCGGGCAAAGGTAGGCTGGCAATAACGACGGCGCTTGCAGATAAGCGCAATACCATCAAAATAGATGTTTCCGATACCGGCAGTGGAATACAGCCGCAAGACATAAGACGGATAAGAGATGGCGAGCTATTTTTTACTACGCAAGAAGCCAAGATGAAATTAGGGTTAGGGCTGATAACATCGCGTGAAATAGTTACCAATCTCGGAGGCACAATAGATCTTCAAAGCACCGTAGGCAAAGGGACGACCTTTGTTATTCAACTTCCTACGCTGCAAAAGGGGGCGAGCTGATGAGCAACGTGAGAATATTGATTGTTGATGACGATAAGGAGTTCTTGGCGCTTCTTTGTAAAAGTATTGAATCATGGGGGCATACGGTAATTTCGGCCTCCGGAGGAAAAGAAGCGCTTAAAATGATAAAAAATAAAGCCGCCGACTTGGTTGTTTTAGATTATTTGATGCCCGGGATGGACGGCGTCCAAACACTAGAGAAGATTCGCAGGATAGATAAGTTGGTGCCGGTTATTATGTTCACTTCGTATCCTGACAGCCGCTCTATTACAGGGTCTGGAAAACTCGGTATTTTTGCATATGTTCCTAAGGCTGGCGTATTCACAGACCCCAAGTCGTCATTGAAAGCCGCGATTGGTATGGCAGAGAAAAGGTTATTTAGGGCAGTTTAAATGATATTTTGTTTGTGGGAGGGAAAATATAATGGGCCCAGATCAAGAAAAAAATTTTCTGGATAGCATACTTGATAGCGTGATTGCCTTAGACAAAGAGGGCAAGATAAGAGAGGTAAATCAGGCAACCCTTAATCTTTTGGGTTATAAAAAGAAAGAAGACCTGGTCATGTTGCCTATGGAGAAAATTTGTAAAGCCTGCCTACCGGCAGACAGGAATTTTTCCTTGAGCGGCCTAAGGGGCAAAATTCCTTTAGCAGGACAGGAGCTAATGTATTTAAACAAAGAGGGAAACGAAATTCCAGTAAGTGTAAATATTACGAGTAGAGTTTCATATCCGGATGATACTATTTTTATGGCCAGGGATTTAAATAAGACTAATGGTTTGGTTAGCGAACTTACCAAATCTCAAAGCGAACTCAAAACTTCTTATGAACAGTTACGATCCGGTAAAGATGACTTTGCGCGTTCTGAGAAACTTGCCTATACCGGCCGAATAGCCGCAAGCATTGCCCATGAGATAAGAAATCCCCTGACCAATGTTTTTCTGTCCGTCCAACAACTCAAAAAAGGTAACAAGATAAAGCAAGAGGGTCTTAAGCATATTGAGATCGTTGAGGGAAACATAGGAAGGATTAATTATCTGATTACGGAATTATTAAACTGCGCCCGGCCAGCCAAACTTAACCTCCAGCCTTATGACATCCACAAGATTTTAAAAGATGTCCTGGAAACAGCGAAACCTAAGCTCAGCTTGCAAAAGATAAAGTTAACTAAAAACCTTACCTCTAAATTACCTGTATTAGAAATTGATAAAGAACAGATAGAACGTACCTTCTTGAACTTAATTATCAACGCTATTGAAGCTATGCCGCGTGGCGGCAACTTAACTATTATTACAGAACTCAATGGAAACTTTTTCCGGGTAAAGATTCATGATACGGGCAAAGGCATCCTTGAGAAAGATATTATCAGGATATTTGACCCCTTCTTTAGTACTAAACATCAAGGTGTGGGTTTGGGATTGTCCATATGCTATGGAATTATTGTCAGCCACGGGGGCACTATCGAGGTTGAAAGTAAGTCAAAAGTTGGCTCTACCTTTACTGTTTTTTTGCCAACCGAACAGAGATTGACACACGCGCAGAGAGAGAGAGAGAGAGAGAGTAAAATGCCGGGGGTAAATTTATGGCAGAAATAAAATGGGATATTAAAAGAGGCGCAGATATTTACCGGCAAGTGCTAGACAACCGCTTAAAGTCCTGGATTTCTACTGGTAAGTTAAAACTTGGCGAGGTAGTTGTCTGGCGCAGTGGTTTTTCTGGTTGGCGAAGACCCGAAGAAGTTGAGAAGCTCATCTCCTATTTTAGACGCTATGAGAAAGCCCAATTAAGAAAGCTCAAAAGAAGGAAACCGGAAAGAAGTACCTTACCTGAAATAACCCAGATAAAGAATATTTTAATTATAGACGATGAGAAGGATTTGTGCCAGCTTTTAGGGGATGCCTTAAGCTCTTATGACTATAATGTAAAATTTGTTCATACCAAGAAGACTGCTCTTAGCAGTTTAAAAGAGCAAACCCCGGACATGGTATTTTGTGATTTAAAGTTATCCGATGGTGATGGGATGAAGATTCTTTCTAAAATTAAGTCGATAAGCCCCGGCACAATAGTAAATATAATTACTGCATATGGCAGCGACGAAACAAGAGA
>Ga0315294_10008979_pt1 | contig 10981 bp, 8 predicted proteins | sample YL17G13_40_MG_FD_203626 | JGI IMG/M metagenome (GOLD analysis project Ga0315294, IMG submission 203626) | Sediment microbial communities from Yellowstone Lake, YNP, Wyoming, USA - YL17G13_40 | ecosystem: Environmental > Aquatic > Freshwater > Lake > Sediment | place: USA: Wyoming | collected... | reverse complement strand
GGACCCGCAGGTACTCCGACGCGATGTCGACCGCAAAGTCCTGCTCGAACTTGGCGAACGTTCGGACGGCGTAGAGGGCGTTGCGCTCGGCCTGGAAGAGGTTCTCCTGCACGATTCGCCGCCCCGCGCCGCGCCACAGCGGCTGCGTCAGGCTGAAATCCAGCGTGGAGTCGATCGTGTCGCCCAGCTTCGGGCTGATGAACTTGAGGGCCGCCAGGCCGAGGTTGCCGGCGACGAGGGCCCCGTCGGCCAGCTTCTGCGAGACGCCGACCTTCGGCAGGCCGTCCCACGACTTCACCCGCTCGCCATTGTTGTCCTGGTTGTTGAAATCAACCTTGCCCGTGGCGAAAGGATGCGGCTGGAACATATATCGCTCGAACGTGAGCGTCAGGGCCGCCAGGTACACCGTCTCCTTCTGGCTCTGATAGTCGCGGCTGCCGCGGACGGCCACGCGGAGGGCGTCGGCCATCGTCAGCCGGACGGTCCCCGGCCCCGGCTCCGGCACGGGGGAGGGCAGGGCCTCGGGTGTCGCCGCAGGCGTCGCTTCTTTCGCGCCTGCGGCGGGGCTCGCCGCGGGCTTGTCCGCCGCAGGCGGCGCGCCGGAGGCGGAAGCGGCGGGCGGCGCCGCCTTCGGCGCCGGCGTCGACGGCGCTGCCGGCGTCGGCACGGCCGGGATCGGCGGCGTCGGTGGAGGCGGCGGCGCCGCCTTCGCCTTTTCCTCGATCTCTTTCAGGAGTTCCTGCAAGCCGGCCGTTGGCTGGATGGTGAACGCCGGCGCCCGGCCCAGGGCCTGGGTCTCCTTGTCCGACACGATCTTGTAGACCTCGCGGTCGGCCTGCTCGGTGTAGAACTTGGCGCCGCAACCGGCGGCCACAAGCGCGGCGAGGCCAATCCCGAGAGCCATGAATCTCTGAATCATCGCGGCATCCATCCGGCGTCCCTGCGGGCAAGGGCGTCATTCTAGCGTCGCGCCGGCGACAAAGCAACCGCGGGCTTGGCAGACACATTGACGCCCAAAGGTTGAACCCGCGACGGGCCAAGGGCTATCGTGGAATGCGCGCCTCAGCTCGCTGTGCCCGACATTGCCAGTTCGGCGCCGAGCGAAACGGCGCGCGCCCAGCAAGCTGGGCGGCTAAATAATGCAGCGCGCATGCCCTCGCGCCATTTAGCCGCCCAGCTTGCTGGGCGCGTGTAGGGCGCACGCGCCGACCGCGCCTGCCCCCGCCAGGACGGCGCCGAGCGGGTCCTTGCTTTCGCTCACCGGCCGCACGACGCAGAATTCGGCGGCCAGGCCCGGCCGCAGGTCGCCGACCACTTCCTCAAGGCCGAGGGCGCCGGCCCCGCGCCGCGTCGCCATCTCAAGGAGGGTTCGCGGATCGGCGCCCGGCTCGTGCGCGAAAACGTGCCGCGCTTCGTCGAGGACCGACAGGCTCGGGCTCGAGGCCAGGCTGTCGGTGCCCAAACAGACGTTCACGCCCGCCGCGAGGAGCCGCCGCCACGGGTGGCCCTCGTGCTTGAAGAACGCGTGGCTCCGCGGGCAGTAGGCGACGCTTGAGCCGCTCCGCGCCAGGATCGCGATGTCCTCGTCCGTGAGGTAATTCGCGTGGGCTACGAGGACCGGCCCGGCGAAGAACCCGGCCTCGGCGAGCATCCGGATCGGCCGCACGCCGGCCGGCCGCCAGTCGGCGGGGAGGATCTTCAGGCGGCGCATCCACTCGCCCAGCTTTCCCTCGCCGCGCTCGATGAAAGCGATCTCATCCTCTGACTCATGGAGATGCGTTGACAGCGGCCAGCCGCGGGCATCCGCCGCCCGCCGGGCCGCCGTGAAGACTTCGAGGCCGGCCGTGTAGGGGGCATGGGGCGCGAGGCCCAGGCGGGTGTTGGCCGAGGGCGGGCGCTCGGCCAGCGCCGCCGCGGCCTCGTCGACGCGCGCGAGGCCCGCCTCCCCGAAACGGAACAGCTCGCGGAAGATGATCCAGCGGCCGCGAGCCTCCTCGGGGGGGACGTCGAACGTCGGATCGTGCGCCATGTCGCCGGCGGCGACGGTCCCGGCAGCCAGGGACTGCTCGACGCCGAGGCGGGCGGCCCGCCGCGCCGCCGCTTGGCCCCGCGCCCACAGCCGCGCGGTCAGGCGGCCGATCCACGCCGTGAAGTTTCCTGTGGGCCGGAACTTCCCCGCCATGTCCGACAGGCCCAGGTGCGTGTGGGCGTTCACGAAGCCGGGCAGGAGGGCGCCGTCGGGGAAATGCTCGACGGCGTCGGCCGGCCCGACGTGGGCGGCGACTTCGCGCCACGGGCCGACGCGGACGATCCGGCCTTCCGAGGCCACAAGAGCGCCGTCGGGCACCACGTTGCCCGAGGCGTCGATGAGCCATCGTGCGCGGTAAACGTTTGCCATCGGGGTCCAGTCGTTTGGCCGTCGCCGTGGCGAGAGACCCGCCGCGCACCAATCAACGAGTTAGCGCTGTCGTACTAACGACCGCGGCCGTATGCGGCCGCGGCTAAACGATGCGCGGCTTACGTCGTATACTCCGCGTTGATCTTCACGTAATCGTAGCTGAAATCGCACGTGAGGTACCGCGCCCGGCCCTTGCCGGCGCCGAGGTCGAGATGGACCGTGATATCGTGGGCCTTCATGGCGGCCTTGAGTTCGGCGGCCTTGGCCTCGACCGGCGTGCCGCGGTTGAAGATCACGAGGCCCCCGAGTGTCAGCCGCATGGTCTCCGGGCCGGACGAGATGCCGGCGTACCCGGCGGCCGAGACGATGCGGCCCCAGTTCGGGTCTTCGCCAAAGAACGCCGTCTTGACGAGGGGGCTGTTGGCGATGGCGGCGGCGGCGCGGCGGGCCTCGGCGTCGCCGGCGGCGCCGGTCACGAGGATTTCGAGCGTCTTCGTGCCTCCCTCGGCGTCGTCGGCGATCTGGCGGGCCAGGCTGTCGCAGACGGCGAAGACGGCCGCTTCGAGCGCCGCCGCCTCGGCGGAGCCCTCGGCGATCGGCTTGGCGCCCGCGTCGAAGGCCAGACCGCTCGCCAGGAGGACAAGCGTGTCGTTTGTCGACGTGTGGCCGTCGACCGTCAGGCAGTTGAACGTGGCGTCGGCGGCGCGGCGAAGGACCTTGCGCAGCAGCGCCGCCCGCACCGGCGCGTCGGTCGTGAGGAATCCCAGCATCGTCGCCATGTTCGGCGCGAGCATCCCTACGCCCTTCGACGCACCGGCCACGGTGACCGCGCGGCCGCGCATCGGGAACCGGACGCCGGCCTGCTTGGGCCGCGTATCGGTGGTCATGATGGCGCGGGCGAAGGCGAGGTCGGCTTCCGGGCCGCGGGCGCGCGCGGCCGCCGCCCGCTCGATCCCCGCCGCGACCTTGTCCATCGGCATGAGACGCCCGATGACGCCCGTCGAGGCGACGAGCACCGCTTCCGCGGGGCAGCCGATCCGCGCGGCCGCCAGGCGGGCCATCGCGCGGGCGTCGGCCAGGCCGCGGCGGCCCGTGCACGCGTTGGCGTTGCCGGAGTTCGCTACGATGCCGCGCATCGTCCGCCGGGCGGCGAGGTGCGCGCGGCTGACGGTGACCGGCGCCGCGCAGACCTTGTTCTGCGTGAAGACGGCGGCGGCCTGGGCGTCCGTCTCGCACACGAGCAGGCCCACGTCGGGCTTCTCCGAGAGCTTCTTGACGCCGACGGCCGCGGCGCCGGCGAGGAACCCCAGGGGCGCCGTGACGCCGAGCGAGCGGTCGACCTCGATCGCGGGGAGGCGTTTCATTTCAGGCCTGCCGTTTCCTCGTAGCCGCACATCAGGTTCATGTTCTGAAGGGCCTGCCCGGCGGCGCCCTTCGTCATGTTGTCGAGGACGGCGCTCACGACCACTCGCCCCCCCGCCACCGTCGGGAAGATATGCACGCAATTTGTTCCGAGCACGTGTTTGGTCGAGGGCGGCTCGGGGCGGATCACGACGAACGGCTCCTTGTCGTAGGCCGCGTGGTACATCCCGGCCACCTGTTCGGGCGAGAGCTTCTGGAGCGGCTTGGCGTAAATCGTCGACTCGATGCCCCGGTCCATCGGCACCAGGTGGGGCACGAAGAGCACGTCGACGGCGACCCGGCCGACGAGGCTGAGCTGCTCGGCCATCTCCGGCTGGTGGCGGTGGACGCCCACGGCGTACGCCTGCACCGACTCGTTGCACTCCGGGTAGTGGTACGTGAGCTTGGGCGTGCGGCCGGCGCCCGAGACGCCGCTCTTCGAGTCGACGATGATGTCGTGCGGGGCGACGAGGCCCTCGCGCACCAGCGGCGCGAGGCCCAGGATCGCGCTGGTGGGGTAGCAGCCGGGGTTGGCGATGAGGCGGGCGGGGGGAATCTCGTCGCGGTGCAGTTCCGGCAGCCCGTACACGGCCCGGGCCAGGTTCGCCTCATCAGGCTTGTGCCCGTAGGTCTTCTCGTACAGGCCCGGCGTCTTGAGGCGGTAATCGGCCGAGAGGTCGATCACCCGCGCGCCGGCCGCGAGCAGCGGCCCCACGTACGCCATGCTGGCCGTGTGGGGCAGCGACAGGAAGACCACGTCGCAGGCTTCGGCCAGGGCCTTGGGATCGGCCGGGACGATGTCCATGTCGAGCCGCCCGATGAACTGGGGGAACCGCGCGGTGAGCGGCTCGCCCTTCTCGCCGTGTCCCGCCAGCGCGGTGATCCGGACGGCCGGGTGGCCGAGCAGGAGGCGGATCAGTTCCGCCGCCGCGTAACCGCCGGCGCCGATGATGCCGACACGAGTCATGGTCTTGGCCCCTTCGATAAGGCTTCGCGCTTTGCCGACAAACACGCGTCCAGCAAGCTGGGCGGCTAAATGTGTGAGGCCCAGGCGCCTCGTGCGAGCCCGGCGGCTCAATGGGCGGCGCGTTGGCGCCTCGCCCGCTGGGCGGCTAAATGTGGCAAAGTGTAGCCTAAATCGAACGTGAAAACAAGGCGAGCGGCCCCGGGGAGCCGCTCGCGTGAGATTCCTTCCCGAACCGTCGCGTTAACGCTTGCTGAACTGGAACCGCTTGCGGGCGCCCTTCTGGCCGTACTTCTTGCGTTCCTTCATCCTGGGGTCGCGGGTCATGAAGCCGCCGTCGCGCAGGGCTTTCTCGAACGACGCATCGGCCTGCTTCAGGGCCCGGGCGATGCCGAGCTTGACGGCGTCGGCCTGGCCGCTCAGCCCTCCGCCGCTCACGTTGACGAAGAGCGTGAAGCTCTTGAGCGCGCCGGTGGCCACCAGGGGGCTCAGGACGCTCCGGCGATCCTTCTCTTCGGGGAAGTAGGCGTCGACCTCGCGGTCGTTGATGGCGATCTTGCCTTCGCCCGGGAGCAGCCGCACGCGCGCGACCGCGCTCTTGCGGCGGCCGGTGCCCCAGATCGGGGCGGCCTTGGTGACTTCGATCATACCCTGGGTCACGTCAGTCCTCTCCTAATAAGGTATGGCTAGCCAAGCGATTGTGCGCGGTGGCTCTCCTGAGCCGCCGCGCCGATTGCCGACTATTGCGGCGAGCACTTGGCATCTGCGCGGCAGGTCAGGAGACCTGCCGCGCACAAGTGCCCATAGCCCTTTCGTCCTAGTTCTTCCCCTTCAGCGGCTGCGGCAACTGGGCCTGGTGCGGATGGTTCGGCCCCGCGTACACCTTCAGCTTGGAGAACATGGCGCGGCCGAGCCGCCCCTTGGGCATCATGCGGCGGACGGCCAGCTCGATCGGCCGCGTGGGGTGCCGCTTGATCATCACGTCGTAGGTCATCCTCTTGTGGCCGCCCGGATAGTAGGTGTACCAGTCGTACTCCTTGTTGCGGGACTTGGAGCCCGTCACGCGGACCTTCTCGGCATTGATGACAATGATGAAGTCGCCCGTGTCGTGGTTGGGCGTGAATGACGGGCGATGCTTGCCCTGGAGGATCGTGGCGAGCCGGGCCGCCAGCCGCCCCAGGACCTGGTCCGTGGCGTCGACGACCCACCATCCGCGGTCCACCTGCTCCGGTTTCAGGAATACGGTCTTCGTGTTCATCGAGCCGCTCACCGTCCTTCAAGACCCCGCTGCCGCGGGGCCGGCCCGGCGTGCCGGGCTCTTACGCACCGTCCGCAAGGCCGGCGCAGAGAAGCAAGTATACCGGAGCCCGTTGCCCTGTCAATGCCGAAAATGACGAGATCCTCGATGAATGGGGCTCGCCAGAAAACCTTGGCGCACCCGCACGCGCCAATTCCAAGTTGACTTTGGCGACCCAAGCCGGTACATGTGGCTGGCAGGCGGGGCGTGGCCCCGGCCTGCCGCAAGACATCCCCTTCTGGAGGGTTCGCCATGGCGAATGCCTATTCCCGCCGGCAGTTCCTGAAAACAGCCTCCGCCGCAGGGGCGGCCATTGCCTTGAGCGCCGCCGGGTACTCGCGGATCCTCGGCGCGAACGGCCGGATCTCCCTCGGTCTCATCGGCTGCGGCGATCGGGGCACGAATGCCCACATGCCGGGTATCCACGCGTTCGACAAGCAGGAGAACGTGGAGTTCACCGCCGTCGCCGACCCCTGGCGCGTGGCCCGCGAGCGCGCCGCCGCCCGGGCCCAGGAGTGGTACGGGCGGGCCGCGCGGCAGTTCGTCTCGTACCGGGACCTCCTGGCCCTCAAGGATGTCGATGCGGTGATGATCGCCTCGTGCGACCACCTGCATACCACGCACCTGGAGGCCGCCGCCAAGGCCGGCAAGGATGCGTACTGCGAGAAGCCGCTCGCGATGGAGTTCGACAAGCTGAAGTCCGCGTGCGACGCCGTGAAGGCCGCGAACCGCATCGTCCAGATCGGCACGCAGCTTCGGAGCCTGCCGAGCTTCACCGGCTGCCGCGAACTCTACAAGACCGGCATCCTGGGCAAGGTCAGCCGCATCGAGCAGCACCGCAACGGCGACCGCCCGTATTGGTACGGGTACCTCAAGGACGCCAAGGAGGCCGATGTCGACTGGCGCGAGTTCCTGGCCGACCGGCCCGTGCGGCCGTTCAGCGCCGACCAGTTCACCGGCTGGTACGGGTACCGCGACTTTTCGGACGGGCCGGTGCCCGGCTTCGGCAGCCACTACATCGACCTCGTGCACTACATCACCGGCGCGAAGTTCCCGGCCAGCGCGGTCTGCCTCGGCGGCGTCTCCACGTGGAAGGACGAGCATAAGTTCACGTGTCCCGACAACGTCCACGCCACGTGGTGCTACCCGGAAGGCTTCGTGGTCACGTATTCCACGAACTTCGGCAACTCCGGCGGCAACAGCTTCAAGATCTTCGGCGACCAGGGCACGCTCGACATGCTCAACTGGAACGCCCCGGTCCTCTCGGCCGAAGGAGGGAGCAAGGGCAAGGGCCTGATCCGCGGCAAGCAGCCCGTTCAGGACGTGCCGCGGCCGGACCACTTCCTCGACTGGCTCCAGTGCCTGCGCACCCGCAAGACCCCGCACGCCTCGATCGACGCCGGCTACCAGCACGCCGTGGCGGTCATCATGGCGATGCGGGCCTACGACACCGGCCGCCGCCAGATCTACGATGCCCAGAAGCGCGAGATCCGCGAGGCGTGAAAAGGTAGGGCGCGCGGCGGGTGAAAAGGTAGGGTGCGCGGCGGGTGAGAAGGTAGGGTGCGCGGCGGGCGAGAAGGTAGGGTGCGCGGCGGGTCTCCTGACCCGCCGCGCGAAGAGTGCGGTTGGCGTCGCTGCCGTTGCCGTTCACGTGCCACGGGTTGCTTGTCAACCCGTGGTGATTGTGGCTGTATTTCAATATTGTGTTACATCGTTGGGGAAAGGACCATGATTGTCACGGGTTGGCGAGCAACCCGTGGCACGTGAAACGAGGCGTCGCATGACCACGTCAGATCCTCTCTCGCGCCGGGCGCTGCTGGCCCGCACGCTCGGGGCCGGGGCGGCGGGCCTGGTGGCCTGCCACGGCGTCTCATCCGCCGTCTTCTCGGCCGAGGGACCCGCCATGAAAAGCCCCTGGCAGATCGGCTGCTACACCCGCCCCTGGGCGGCCCACGAGTACCGCGTGGCGCTCGACGCCATCGCCGAGGCGGGCTTCAAGCACGCCGGCCTGATGACCACCAAGTCCAGGACGGGCCTGGTGATCTCGGTCGCCACCACGCTCGAGGAGGCCCGGCAGGCGGGCGAGGAGGCGAAGAAACGCGGCCTTGGCATCCCGTCGGTCTACGGCGGCGACATCCCCGTCGCCAAGTCGCTTGAGGCGGGCATCGAGGGTCTGCGCAAACTTATCGACAACTGTGCCGCCGCCGGGGCCGCGAACCTGCTCATGGGCGGCACGGGCGACCCGAACCTCCAGGAGGCGTACTACAAGGCGATCGCCGAGTGCGGCGACTACGCCGCCGCCAAGAAGCTCGGCCTCAGCGTGAAGCCCCACGGCGGCCTGAACTCCACCGGCCCGCAGTGCCGCAAGGTCGTCGAGCGGGTCGGCCACAAGAGCTTCGGCCTGTGGTACGATCCCGGCAACATCTTCTACTACTCCGACGGCCGGCTTGACCCCGTCGCCGACGCCGCCACCGTGGACGGCCTGGTGGTCGGCATGTCGGTCAAGGACTACGTGCCTCCGAAGAACGTGGACGTGACGCCGGGGACGGGCAAGGTGGATTTCCGCGCGGTGATGGCCCGCCTCAAGAAGGGCGGGTTCACGGGCGGCCCGCTCGTCATCGAGACCCTGGCGCCGGGCGACCTCGCCCGGACGCTCGAGGAGGCCCGCAAGGGCCTCAAGTTCGTTCAGGACCTGGTGGGGCAGGCGGGATGATACCGCGCGGCCAGGGATGGCCGGGTGGCATGCCCGCGGCATCCGTTCCGTGGGCATGCTACCCCGCAGGAAGGAGCCGACAACGAAAGGTCCACTGATGGCCGCGCTTCTGGCCGCCGCCGCCCTCGCCATGCCCGATGCGACGCCGGCCCTCGCCACCGACCTGGCCGCCGGGGCGGCGACCGTCGACATCACGCCGCCGGTCGGGTATCGCATGGCCGGCTACTTCAACGAGCGGCTGAGCACCGGCGTGCATGATCCGCTGCGCGCCAAGGCGCTCGCGCTGCGCCAGGGCGACCAGCGGGCGGCCCTGGTTTTCTGCGACCTCATCGGCATTCCCTTGGAGGTCTCTGCCCAGGCCCGCAAGCAGGCCGCCGAGAAGACGGGCATCCCCGCGTCGAACATCCTCGTGGCCGCCACGCACAGCCACACCGGCCCGCTCTACTTCGACGCCCTGCGCAAATATCTGCATGATCGCGCGGTCAAGGAGCACGGCAGCGACCCGCGCGAAGCGGTTGACTATGCCGCGCAGCTTGTGGCGAAGATCGTCCAGGTCATCGCCGACGCCGACGCGGCGGCCCGCCCGGCCCTCCTCGACATCATCGACGCCGAGCACTCCCGGCTCTCGTTCAACCGGCGGTTCCACATGAAGGACGGCTCGGTGCGTTTCAACCCGGGCCCGCTAAACCCCGACATCGTCGGCCCGGCCGGGCCGATCGACCCGCAGGTCCGCACGATCCTCGTCCGCCGGACGGGCGAGAAGGGGCGTTTTGCCGCCCTGATGAACTTCGCGGTCCACCTCGACACGACCGGCGGCACGGAGTACTCCGCCGACTATCCGTTCTATGCCGAGAAGGCGCTGCGCGAGACGTTCGGCCCGGAGTTCGTGCTCCTCTTCGCCACGGGGACCTGTGGCGACCTGAACCACATCGACGTTACCCGCAAGGACCGCCCCAAGGCGAGTGAGATCGGCTCGCGCCTGGCGGCGGCCGCTATCCTCCCGGCCTCGAAGGCGATCGCGCCGCCGCAGTTGGCGGCGCGGAGCGAGATCGTCCGCGTGCCGCTCCAGCGGTATACTCCCGACGAGCTCGCCAAGGCCCGCGAGGACATCACGAAGGTCGGCACCGGGCAACTGCCGTTCCTCGGCGAGGTGGCGGCGTACAAGGTCCTCTCGCTGGAGCTGCGCGGCGGCGAGACCGCGCCGCTGGAGGTCCAGGCGCTGCGCCTCTCGAAGGACGTGGCCCTCGTGGGCCTGCCGGGGGAGGTCTTCGTGGAACTGGGGCTGGCGATCAAGCGGGCCTCGCCGTTTCCGACCACGCTCGTGGTCGAGCTGTGCAACGATTCGCCGGAGTACGTCCCCACGAAGAAGGCCTTTGCCGAGGGCAGTTACGAAATCACGAACTCCCGCATCGCCCCCGGCGGCGGCGAGAGGCTCGTCGACGCCGCCCTGCGGCTGCTCAAGGACCTCGTGCCGTCTTCAGAAAAGTAGGGCGACTTCTCCGGCGGTGTGCCATGCGTTCGCGCCGCTGCGAAAGCACGGTCGTCGGCGCTCTTCTCCCAGTCCGCAGAACTCATTTCGGAAGGCTCAAGCAGGACGATGGACGTGCGGCCCCAGGGCGGCTGAGAGCGGGTCGAAATCTTCCGGGCCGAAGCCGAGGTGCAGGCGCCGCCGCCACCCCTCCGCCAGGGCGAATCGGCGCGACAGCGCCCCGACCTCGCGCGCCAGGTCTTCCATCACCCGCAGGTAGGAGTCCATCCCCTGGCTGGCGTCGAGCCACTCCTTCTGGCTGCGGTGGCAGGCCAGCATCTCGCGCTTCCGGTCGAAGACGGCGGTGATGTCGACGAAAAGCTCCGGCCGCACGGGCTGCCGCAGCGGGTCGCGGTTGCCGTGCGGTTGGGCGTGGTACACCGCCACGTCCTGAGCGGTAGGCTCGCGCGGCGGGTCGGTCGGGAAATTCCTCATGCCGCGGCAAAAGGCGGCGGTCACCGCCAGCCGCGCCGCGTTCTGGTGGTCCTCCATGTAGTCGCTCGGCGACTGGACGAGGAGGATCTCGGGCGCCGCCTCCCTCACGACCGCCGCCACCCTGGCCAGGAGGGGCTTTTCGTAAAAGATGTCGATATCATTGATCAGGCTCTCGTGGTACACCGCGCCGATGGAGGCGGCCGCCGCCTTCGCCTCCTCGCGGCGGAGGCGGATGATCTCCTCGG
>Ga0315294_10008975_pt1 | contig 10983 bp, 6 predicted proteins | sample YL17G13_40_MG_FD_203626 | JGI IMG/M metagenome (GOLD analysis project Ga0315294, IMG submission 203626) | Sediment microbial communities from Yellowstone Lake, YNP, Wyoming, USA - YL17G13_40 | ecosystem: Environmental > Aquatic > Freshwater > Lake > Sediment | place: USA: Wyoming | collected... | reverse complement strand
CGGGAAAAGCGCCAGGGCGGCGAAGACAAGGGCTCCGGCGAGGACGGCGTCGTTTCTGCGCTTCATCGGGACACCTCTTAAGGCCGAATTCTACCAGAATTCCGCGCGGAGTGGTACGGGCCATGGGGGAAAGGACAGGAGACGTCCTTGGAACGGTCATCCAGCTGGGCTACGGGTCGATCTACGACAAGGTCGAGTGGGTCGACGGCGAGTACCGGGAGGCGGACCGCTTCCTGGAGATGAGGAGGGGCCTTTTCTTCAAGGCCTCCTATCTCTGCCGGCTTTGAGAAAGCAGGACGGCGTTTCCGTCCGGGCCTTGAAAAAAAAACGGCCAGGTTGGATAATGGGGGTGGCTCATCTCATCGGTGGAACGCGGGAACCGGCAGGACGTCGAACCCGGTCGAGCCCGCCACAGGAGGCATTGATGCATAAGCGAGCTCTCTCGAAATTCGCGACCGGCGCCGTGATCATCTTCTTGACCGCCGGGCTGGCCCTGGGCCAGGCCGGCCGGGGCATCGGCAGGCTCGGGGGGTCCGTCCATGATAGCGACGACAAGCCCATCGTGGGAGCCAAGGTGACTCTCGTTTTCGACCAGCCGGGCGGAACCACTTTCGAAGCGACCACCGATAAGAAGGGCGACTGGGCAGTCAACAACGTTGGAACCGGGACCTGGATCTTGACGGCCAGCGCCAAGGGCTTTCTGCCCGTCACGGTCAGCGCCTATGCCCGCCAGCTCGACAAGAATCCCAAGGTCGTTCTGAAACTGGCGAAGCAGACGGCGGATTCGGGTGTCGTCCAGGACGAGACCACCTTCCAGATCTTGGAGGAGGGCAACGCCTTTTTCAAGGATGGCAAGTATGACACGGCCCTGACCATGTACGAGGATTTCCTGGCGAAAAATCCGGGCGCCTACCAGGTCCTCCTGAACATCGGTGACTGTTACCGGGAGAAGGGCGAGTACGACAAGGCCGTCGAGAAGTACAACCAGCTCATCGAGCAGGCCGTCGCCGATTCGGCGATGGGGAAAACCATGGGCGCCAAGGGCCTGGCGGCCATCGGGCTGTGCTTTTTGAAGCAGGACAAGCTCGCCGAGTCCCAGGACTACTTCAAAAAATCGATCGAGATGACCCCCCAGGACGAGAACCTGCCCTATAACGTCGCCGAAATCTACTTCTCGAGCCAGAATACCGACGAAGCCATCCGCTACTTCGAGATAGCCATCCAAATCAAACCCGACTGGCCGGACCCGTATTACAGGGTGGCCTTAGCCTACCTCAACAAGGGCGACAACCCCAAGGCCATCGAGAACCTTGAGAAGTTCATCAAGCTCGAGCCGGAGACGGAGCGGACGGCCCAGGCCAAGGCCATCCTCGAGGTCATCAAAAAGTGAAGCGCCGACGCCGCCCGAAAAAGGCCCCGGCCCGGCCGGCTTCCGGAGCGGAATCGGCCGTTGAGCCTCCCCGCCGCCGGTCGCTCGCGTGGCTCGGCATCGCCGCCGCAGTCGCCGTCGGCGCCGGGATTTATTTCGCCGGACGCGGGCTCGGGAAGAGCGGTGTCAAGAGAGACGGCCGCCTAAACGTCCTCCTCGTCACCCTGGACACGACCCGGGCCGACCGCCTGGGCTGCTACGGGTACACCGGGGGGAAAACACCGAACCTCGACGCCCTGGCCGCGGCCGGTGTCCTTTTCCAAAACGTCTACGCCCAGGTCCCGCTCACCCTGCCTTCCCATTGTTCGATCATGACCGGGACAACCCCGATCACCCACGGCATCCACAACAACGGCGGCTACGTCCTTTCTCCCGAACGAACGACCTTGGCCGAGATACTCAAGGCCCGCGGCTTCCGCACGGCGGCCTTCGTGGCCTCGTTTTCCGTGGATTCCCGCTTCGGGCTCGACCAGGGCTTCGACGTCTACGACGACAGCTTCGAGACCGGACTCCCGCTCAAGTCGGCCAACTCCGAGCGGCGGGCGGACAGGGTGGCGGCCCTGTTCACGGTCTGGTTCGAAAACCAGTCCGGGGAGCCGTTCTTCGCCTGGGTTCACTTCTACGACCCGCACCTCCCTTATCGGCCTCCCGCGCCTTACGACCGGGAGTTCTTGAACAACCCCTACGATGGCGAAGTCGCTTTCATGGACGAGGCCGTCGGCACGGTCGTCGCGAAGCTTCGGGAGAAGAACCTCCTCGGGCGGACGCTCGTCGTCCTGGCCGGCGACCACGGCGAGGCCTTCGGCGAAAAAGTGGAGACGGGCCACGGCGTTTTCCTTTACGACGGGACCCTGAAAGTCCCGCTCATCCTATGCGCCCCTGGGCATCTGCCCGGCGGGAGGGTCGTCCCCACGCGCGTCCGCCTGACCGACATCGTCCCGACGGTCCTGGATATGGTCGGCCTGCCCGTCCCCGCCCAGGTCGAGGGGGAAACTCTGGTGCCGCTCGCCGGGGGGAAAAAGGGGAGGGACCTCGAGACCTACATCGAGACGTTCTACCCCCGCGAGAACTACGGCTGGTCCGAGCTCGTCGGCCTCGTCTCCGGCGATTGGAAGTATATCCGGGCCCCCAAACCCGAGCTCTACAACCTCAAGACGGACCCGGCCGAAACTCGGAACGAAGCGGGCTCGGCCGGGGAGATCGTCGCCGGCCTCGACCGGAAGCTCGAGGACCTCGTCCGGAAGAGCGCGGGAGTTGCGGCCGGCCCGAACCGGGCTCTGACGGCCGAAGAGCAGGAACGGCTGAGGTCGCTCGGCTACGTCAATTTTTCGGGCGGGGGAGCGGCCTCCTCAGCGGCCGACCCCAAGGACAAGCTCGATGTCCTGAAGCTGGCCCAGCTTGCCGAGGGCTTCGAGCTCGAAGGCCGCTACGCGGAGGCCAAGGACGCCTATGCCCGGCTGCTCGAGCTCGTCCCCGAATCCCCGGCGAGCTTCGTCAACCTGGCTCTGAGCGAGGCCCGGCTGAAGGAGTTCGACGAGGCCATCGCGACGCTCCGGCTGGGCACGGAACGGATGCCGGACTCGGCGGTCCTCCACGTCCGCCTGGGGCACACCTATCTCGTCACCGGCCGGCCCGCCGAGGCGCTGGCCTCCATGGACCGGGTCATCGCCCTCGAGCCGAGGAACGTGGACGCCTACACGGCGGCGGCCTCAGCCCTGGACGCCCTGGGCCGGAAGGCCGAGGCCCGCGACTATCTCGAAAAAGCCATCGCCGTCGAGCCCGAGAACAAGTTCCTGAGGACCAGCCTGGCCATGAACCTGGCCTCGACCGGGGACGTCGCCCGGGCGATCGAGGTCTACAAGGCCCTCGTCCACGATTATCCCGGAGACCACGTCCTGCGTCAGCATCTCGGCGTCGCCTACGGTGTCGCCGGCGACTACGCCAACGCCATCGACAGCTTCAAGCAGGCGATCGCCCTCAACCCCACTCCGATCGCCTATCTCAACCTCGCCGTGGCCTCGAAGCGGACCGGGGACATCGCTGAAGCCGTCCGCTACCTGCGGCTGTATCTGGCTGATCCTAAAGGTGAAAGCCCGGCTTCGGTCAAGGCTGCCGAGGCCGAACTGCAGCGCCTCGAATCCTCTCTTAAAAAAATGGTTTGTCCGGACGTTACGTGATGCATAGGATCCACCGATAATCGACATGGAGAGTCTGGAGGCGGAGTCCGCGGTGGAGTTGGAAGTATTGTCGCCACATTCTCTCCCAGCTTTCGGGCTCGAAGATTTTCCGCAACGTCAGCGTCAGCCAATGATGATGCTTCAGCCAGTACTCAAACGCCGTCAAGCCGGCCACCAAAAAGTTCGACACGTGGCCCCGCGTCTTCGGATACTTGTCCTCCGGCAGCACGGCCAACAGATCCTCGAACCCCTTCTGGATCACCGTCAGCTTGTCTCGAACCCGCGCCTCATCCTGGGGCGTATACGTTTCCAGCTCGGCTTTGTTGAATCTCCCTTTATTCAGCCCTAACCTATTGATATTAATAGAGTACGCAACTGTCGCATGTTTGTGACTGTCGAACGCGGGTGAAGGCGAGAATGGCTTTTTCAGCAGATCCTATTTGGACCGGGCCTCATCGCCCGGTTTCAGACCTCGATGTCGAGGCTCTTCTTGCTCTGGCTGCCTCCCGTCCGGTTGGAGACCACGGCGTTGAGCTTATAGGCGCCAGTCGCCATCTCGGCCTCGATCCGCATTTCGTAGGTCTGTTCGAAGAGCTTGAGCCCCTCGGCGCGGGGCACGGAGATGTCGAAATTCTTCGTGGTTTCCCAGACCGTCGCGCCGTCCCTGTCGTTCACGGTCAGGCTCACTTCGAGCGTCGTGTTGAAAGTGTCGCCCTCGGCCTTGAACCAGATGGCCTTGTAAGGGATCTTGATGGCGAAAACCGTCTTGCCGTCGGCTTTCTCCACGGTTATTTCGAAATCGAGGCTCGGCGCGGCCTCGAATTGCCTGCCGTCTCTCCGTTCCTTTTCGACTGCCTGGGCCAACGTGATCTCCGCTATGTGCTGCGCGCTCAGAGGGGTCAGTCGGTAATTGCCCGACCAGTTTTCGTCGATGAAAACCACCGGGAAGAAGCCGTACCTCCAGATCTCTTCTGGCTTCCCATAAAAATCGATCCCGCGCGGGTAGGTTTCTCTACTATCGGGCGGGCCCAGGGTGATGTAGATCTTGCCCCTGTCCTGGAGCCACCCGGGGGTGCTGCCTTCCCTGAAAAGCCGGTTGGCCTCTTCGATGCGGCGGAAATAATCTTTCTTGAATTCATTCAGTTCGGTACCCGGAGTCGGGTCCCGTCGTTCCCAGAATTCTTTCATGAACTGCCGACGGTCGACGGGGCTGAGTCGGAGGAAGGATTCGCGCTCTTCCCTTGTTATGATGTAGCGGATCTTGGAATAGAACTCCCCGCTTTCCGTGTCAAGGTTTTTCGGAGCGGGAAAACGGGAACAGGAGAAAGACACCACTAACGCAAGCGCCGCGGCGGCGCCGGAGATAGTTCTGGTCATTTCTTCTCCTTCAAGGTCCGTATAAGGGCCTTGATTTTTTCCTGATTCGGCTCGATTTCGAGGGATTTTTCGTAGGCGGTCAGGGCTTCCTCTTTCTGCCCCAGGGCAAGGTGGCAGTCGCCCAGGGAGTTGAGCACGCTGATATTGGTACCGAAGCGCATGAGATAGGTTTTGTAAAACGATAAGGCGTCGGCGGTTTCGCCCAGTGCTTGGCAGGATTGTCCCATGAGCAGGATGAACGTGGATTCCTTCTGGTGGTCGATAAACGGTTTCACTATCGCCTTGACCCGGTCGAAATCCTTTTTCTCGAAATACGCCCGGGCGAGATCGAGGGCGAACTTCGATTCGGAAGGTGCTCTCCGGTAGGACGACTCGAGCAGGGGCAGCGCTCCGTCGATAGCCTTCTTGTTCAAGAGCTGGATCCCCAGGATGTTGGCGATTTCCGGACTGTCAGGCGAGACGAAAGGCATCGAAAGGACCCAAGGTCTGGAAATGGAAGCGAGCGGAGTTATGAAGAACTGGGCTTTTTCGGAAACGACCGGCTTCTGCGACATATCGAATAACGTCGCTTCCAGCGTGTAATATGCGGGGGAGAAACCGGTCAGGGGAATTTCTTCGATTATCCCATCGAGGGTAAAAAGTTCGCCGAGCTTCCGGGTTAGGGCCTGACGCTTTTCTCCTTCCCTGACGAAGGCCAGTTCAAGCGTCCCGCCGCTGCGCAATTCCGGAGTCAGCCCCCGAAGCTGGAGGGATACCGTCAGTGTGTCGGTTTGAAGAAAGTCATTCCTGGGAGAAGGCCGGAGTTGGGCGCCGCCGAAGAGGAACGGCTTGACCTGTCCGGTGAATTTCGTATTCCTATCCGTCCTGTTGGCGAGAAGCAGGGGACTCATCCAGACCGTTTTCGGCTCCGGCACCGTGATCGGGGTATCGATGGTCGTGAATTCTTTAGAGACCGTGTTTTTCAGTATAACGCTCAACTTGTACTTGCCGGGGACGACCGGGAATATATCCTGATAACTGAACAGCTTGTCGTGGATGGACGCGATCTGCCGGGAATTCATCTCGATCGGAATCCGGCGCTCGAACTGGTAAACGAAACGCCCATTTTCGTCGGTGATGTTTCCGTCGATTTCGAGGTTGGCCGTGAACCTGTTTTCATACTGCTCGAACGAAAGGCGGCTTGGTTCTATCAGGTAATGGACATAGGCGGTGTTTCTTGAATCAAGAAAGACGCGCGCGAGAAAATCGCTTTCGATGTAGTTGGCGGTATAATCCACTTCAATTATATCCTTGTAAGCGAGCAGCTTTTCCGCGTATGAATCTTTAATTTTGTATTTCGGGGCGCTCGGGATCTTGGCGGAGATAAGCAGGTCGGAGGCCATGGAAGGAGTGGTACCGATCGTCATTTCTCCCGGAATCAGATTCATGGAGACTTGAGCCAGGCTTGGGTTAATCTCGCCAAGAGCCATGAAAGCGTTTACATAACTTGTCTGGTCTCCGGAGTAATGGACCATCAGGCTCTGGGGGCCATCCCGTATGGGCGAGTAGAGGATGTAATCTCCGGCGTTATATTTCCTAAAAAACACGACGTAGAAAGCGCTCGGAAGCCCGTATTCCGCCATGCCTTCATAAAACCAGACCTGGATCGGATAGAGATCGGATTCGTTTTCATAACGTTCGATTTGCTTAGGTTCGCCGAGAATTATAAAGATGCGCCCCATTTCGGATTTCCAGCCCGGCTGCGGTGAATCCTTGCCGAAGTGCGTATTAGCATACTTGATTCTTCGATAGTGTTCGGTTCTAAACTCGTTCGCGGGCGTGTTGGGGGTGGGGTCGCGCTGCTTCCAGAAGGCTTCGATGAAAATATCCCTTTCCCGGTTTGTCTGCAAAACGAGGAAAATGTCACGTTCCTTTTTGGTAATGATGTAAACGACTTCTTCTTCCACCCATTGTTTGTACTTGGGTTCAAGGTCTTTTGGTGAAAACCCTTTTTCTCTGGTCTGAGCATGAAGCGGTGGGAATTGGACTAAAACGAATAATAAAGGCAGGAAACACGACAAGGATCTTTTCTTCATATATTCATAATAATAGCCTCTGTCGAAATTTTCAACTGAAAAAGCGGTTGTCATGGGTTCATGCGCCGTCGAAGCTCACGGGCGGAGGGTTCGTTCAGCGAAAATTCGAGGCACAACGGATGAAGCATAAAAAAAGCCCGCCCCCGCGGGAGCGGGGACGGGCTGAGATCCTGCGTCTGCTTCAGTTGGGAATTAGAACGCGAGTCTGAATCCTAAGCGGGCATTGATCGGTCCGTAGAAATCCAACCCTTTCTTGAAACGCGGGTCGAGAACGGGCGCGTAGTCATTGATGTCCCAACCGCCTTGGGCAATAACACTATCCGGCACCGTAACTGAGCCCTGATTGTATAGCTGGTATATGCGCTGCGCGGTGTTGATGTTAAAGAGGTTGTCGATATTGAGGTTGAGCTGGAGCCGGGTTTTTTCACCCAGCTTGAACTCGTAGGCCAAGTAGGCATTGGCGAACCAGAGAAATGGCGCGCGGCCCAGGTCGTTCCGGTTGAAGGGCAGGTAACCCTGGACATCCATGGCCCACTCAGTGGAGGTAACAATGCCGCTCATGGCGTTGACGACGAGGCCTGCGGTCAGCCCGAATGGGGTGACGTAGGAGCCGTAAAGCTTGAAGTAGTGGGGACGATCGCCGGGGAGCGGGCCGTCGAGGGCCTTCATCTGGGAGTCAAAGGCGAGGTACCAGAGGTCGAAGTATCGCTCGACGTTGGGATTGGCGCGGCCGTATTCATCGCCGGAAGCGAGGCCGTTGTAGTTCCCGGTCAGATTGCTCCAGGTATAGGAGAATCCGCCCAGCCAGTTATTGGAGAAGCGCTTGTCGAAGGCGATGTTGACACCGTAGTATTCACGTTTTGCCTTCGGGCAATCTGGGGCGGTCGCAGGGATAAGGCCGGCGGCGCGGGCCGCAGCGTACTTGGTATTAATGAACGTGCCGCCGGGGTTCGTCGTGTAGTAGACTTCGCCAATGCCCGGCACCAAGACGCCGATGTCTTCGATAGTCCACAGGAGGTGCTTGTTGACCAGGCGGATCGACAGGGCCAGGTCGTCGCCGAGCTTCTTCTCGGCGCCAAGGCTGATCTCCCTAATGCCCATCGGCTTCATGTCGGGGTCGGTGGTATCAAATGAGGGTGCCCGGAAATCGAAGGTGTAGGGCGCCGGCAGCAACGCTCTGCCGGGGAAATAGCCGTCGACGCCGATCTTGTCCCACTCGTAGGTATCGAGCGCGTAGTAAGTGCTCTTCCACTTGAACCCGCCGTAGGAGCCCACCGCCATCTCGAGCTTCATGACGTCATAGAACCACCCCATGGATCCGAAGAGCTTAAGGCTGGAGTCGCCGAAGACGTCGTAGACGATGCCGAAGCGCGGCGCCAATTTATCGGCGAAGCCGAACTGGATGGGTTTCAGGCTTTCTAATTCCGGAATCCCGGTGGAGTAGGAAGGAATGTATTCCTGTTCAGTTCGCAGGCCGAAGTTTAGGGTCAGGCGAGGATTAATGGTCCACGAGTCCTGGATATAGAACGCATAGCGGTTGCTGTAGGCCTTATAAAAGTCGCCGTAAGGGCCTGTAACATCGTTCCCCCGGACACCGTAGTAGCCGTAAGTGCCGCGGCCGTAGTTTGTGCCGTAGGCGATCATGTCACGGTTCCAGGCGAAGAACAGGACCGGATTTTTTGAAGTGGCGTCGAAATTCTGGCCCTGACGAACAAACTGGCCTCCGAACTTCCACGAATGCTCGCCTGCCAGGCTGACAAAGTAATTCAGGTCGGCTGCAACGGTGTATTTTTCGTTGATGTTCCTGTTGACGACCATCGCGTTGCCGCGCGCATAGTTCATGTAGCCGGTCGGTCTCTGGTATGCTACAGGAACATCAAGCAGGCCGATGTTGGTTGTATTGAAATATCCCCCCGGTGCTTCGGTCACGAACTGGAAGCAGGGCTCATCAGTAGGCGCTACGAGCTGCTGGTTTCTGTCGGTCTTGAAGTAGCCGCCACGGACGGAGAGCGTCATATTGTTGCTTAACGACAGGTCGGCCGCCACGGCGCCCGATATGTTGGGAAGGCTGAAGCCGTATGCGTCGTAGGAGACGGAAGGAGTCGGGTTGCCGTTCGAGCTCGACAGATCGCCTTGGTATTGATAGAAATTATTGATGAGCGAAGCGCTGAGTCGCAACTTACTGAAAACCTGGGCGGTCAGCTTAGCGGAAAAGTTCCACTCTCTCTGGTCCCTCACCCAAGTCTTGACGGGTCCGGTAAAATAGGTCACCGTGCGGTTGTTGCGATAGAGGACGGGGAGGAACGAGCCGAAGAACCAAAGTTTATCCTTTATGAAATAGCCACCCAGGCTGCCTCCGAACTCATAGCGGTTATCCTTGTTAACGCCGGTCAAATAGCTGTACGTGTAGTAAGTGGCGATAGACGTGTTCGAAAGGTTCAAGGTCAGGGTGTCACGATATTTGTCGCGTAAGGAAGCTCCGCTGTAATAGCCCACGAGTTCGCCTTCGAAGGCATTGCCGCCGGAGCGCGAAATGACGCTGACGACGCCGCCCAGCGAACCTCCGAACTCCGCCTGGTAACCGGACGCTCTCACCTGGACCTCGTCGACGAATTCGAACGCGGCGCTCTGGGCGCGACTGCCATTGACGATGTTGGTGATGTCCGCGCCGTCAAGATAGTACATGTTTTCCAGGCCGGAAGCTCCATCCACCGAGGTTCCGCCCAGCATATACTCATTGGAGACGCCGGGGATGGCTGAGATGAGCGAGTCGAAGTTACGGCCCCTGGGCAGTGCCTCGAAGGTTTCCCTCGTTATCGTCATGCCCCTGACCGTGCTTTTAACGTCGATCAGGGGGCTCTGTCCGATAATGGTTATCGATTCCTCGATGGCACTCGGTTCCAGGGTAACGTTGATGATGATGACCTGACCCAACTGCAGGATGACATCCTTTCTGATTAGGGTCTTGAATCCCGAGAGGGTAAAGTTCATCTCGTACGTTCCGGAAGGAAGCGCAAAGAGACGAAAGACACCATCTGCATCAGTAACGATAGCGGCTTTGCCGAGCAGCTTGGGGCCGGTGGCTTCGACGGTTACGCCGGGAAGAGGATTTCCCTGGTCATCCGTAACTTTTCCTTGGAACCGGCCACTCGGCGGAGCCTGAGCCAGGGCTAATGAGCTGGCAAACACGAGAAGAAAGCCAACCAATAAAAGCCTTTTTTTAATCATTGCTTCAATTAACTCCTTTTTTCCCTATTCCCTATCGTGGGAAAAGAAAGAATCCTCGCTTTTGTGAAAAGCGAGAACCCCTTCCTCCATGGAGCGGAAATCATTTCCCAACTCCATAACCCTACGCTGAAATAAATAATTATGGTTATGCGATTCACACCTCCCCTCATTATAGTATTTTTTTTTAATAAACATGCTTGGCTAAAAAATTAATTAAGCAAGTATCATGCCAAATTTCTGTATTGATAATTATAATGTTTTCAATAAGTTAGAATCGGGCAAAGGAGGGTTGCGATTCAAAACTATGGATAAATCCAAGATATTGGATTATTCGCCTCAAGATTCGGATATTTCTTATAGTGCTCGCGCAATTTGTAACCCTCATATCCCCGAATTTTGCCGCTCGTGATCTCTGCTTTGGTCCAAGGAATCATATCGATGGCGGTCGAAAGAAGATCCGACCACAATACAGCTGAATTCTCCGCGGCGCCTGATTTTACTTTTTTATCGAGTCGAGAATGCTCTTGGCCTGAGCGTCCGGGAGAGTCGGCCGGATCCAGAGCGCGCTTTTCCCCGGCCCGCTTCCCCGGATGCGCTTCGTTTCCTTCGCCGCCAACCGGTAGGACAAGTGAATCGCCTGCCCCAGCGACGCTTCCAGCGCTTCGCCGGGGTAATGACGATAGGCCGGAATCTTCAA
>Ga0315294_10008974_pt1 | contig 10984 bp, 9 predicted proteins | sample YL17G13_40_MG_FD_203626 | JGI IMG/M metagenome (GOLD analysis project Ga0315294, IMG submission 203626) | Sediment microbial communities from Yellowstone Lake, YNP, Wyoming, USA - YL17G13_40 | ecosystem: Environmental > Aquatic > Freshwater > Lake > Sediment | place: USA: Wyoming | collected... | reverse complement strand
TCTGGCAAACTTCACAAAGCATTTCAACCATACTGATCAACTCAAAGTTCTTGTCCTTCAATTCGTCGAATTTGACTTCTGACAGATTCTTCAAGGACTTCTCCATCCTGATTATCAATTAGCTAGGAATATATTTGCATATGCACCGCGCTTTTGCAAACAGAGTCAAATACTAGATATCGAATATTGCTGGCAACTATTTTTATATACAGCTTCAATATGGAGTTAGCTTTCCAGAGGAGTGAAAGTCTTGTCTGAAAAATCCAATGTAGATCCACAAAAGACAAAGGCGATGCAGGAACGCACCAAAGAGAGAAACCTCATAGTGCGAGAAATGATAAGTCAAGGACCGTTGACGGTTGAGGAGCTTTCCAAGGCTGTAGGGATTGAAAAGTCGCAACTTCTGAAACATCTAATCGCTATGGGACAGTTTGGAAAAGTATCAATTGTTGGCGAGCGGGATAACCAGTTTGTGTATGGTTTGCCACAAGAAAGAAAGCAAGCTTAATCAATAAGGATCGGCTTGCTTCCTGAGAATCACGTACCGATTCATTATGAACGTGATCTTCTTTCTCGAAGATTAACTACATGCGTGCGGGCCGCGCTTGGGAAGAATCAGAATCTCTGGCGCACGCGCAATCGACAATTAAAGATTACCTCGACTCCGACTTTTTCACATATGGAGAGGCTGGATAAAGTGAAAAAGAGGGTTATGGGCTTGTTTTAAGAGGCCTAGCGTGGCAGGCGCGCAGTTTTGTGGGAAACAATAAAAAGGTGGCCAATAAAAAAAACTCATTATCTCTGAAGATAGTCGCGTCTATGTGCTAGCGCGCGCGATACTACAGTAGCTTTCCCTTGTAATGAATCGAGGCTGGGCAGCCTAGGCATCTTTCGCTTACATAGAAAGTACAAGCGCTACAATCCGCACCGCACGGCGTGATTTCCCGCCTCTCCATCGTCGGCTTCACAGGTATCACGAAGGGCCGAGTCGGCGTCACAATCAAATCAAACTCCACGTTGTCAACTGGCAAGTTCTGTCTCAAACGCGCATCAACACACGACATTATCGACCTTATGTTCTCTCCAACGAAAAGACAGGTCATGTTGTGCCTTCCAGAAGTAAGGAAACAATTCACATAAAGAGGACAACTCTCAAGAGCCCCCAAAACCTTGGGAACATTGTTAGTCGTAATATCAACTTTCGCCAAGAAAAGCTGTGCCTTCTTGACGTCGGTCCCAATCAGGTGGGTCAAAATTCCCTTCTCTCTAAGCTTTCGCATCCTCAGACTCACCGCAGGCTGAGAGATCTTTAAGCGTTCTGACAGCTCAGCCTGAGAAACCTCTGGACGCTCAGACAACAAATTCATTATCTTCCTATCCGTGTCATCGATGTCTCGAGTTGATACTTGAACCTCTTTCGACCCATCCCTACTTCTTGTCATTAAGCAAACTCCCCATTTTACTTATTGTTTATAACGGTAACACTTATTATCAAACACTCACACTGATATATAGCTAACTCTGGAGGCCAGATGCAAAATGGTGGAACAAGAAACCTGGGAAAGCAAATGCTGCCGCTGCGAAGGCGACACTAAAGCAAACTTGTACCCTGGAAAAAGAGCATGCCACGTTACCTGTGGCCCATGTCTATACCCAGAAGATTGGGGAAAATGCGTGTCATGCGAAGTCGTAGGCCACTGCAGGTACGCCTTAGATTACCTTAGAAGTTTGAAACCAAATGGCCTGAAAAAAGGATGCTACTTCCGAGAACAACTTTCAGGTGAAGAAAGCTTGTACCATACACTGAATTTCGTCAATGCACAACAGCAATTCATAAAAGAAACAGGCGAAAAAGCATATCTCGAGAACCTGCAAAGAACTAACGGCAAGAGTCCTTGTCTGCAGAAATAGCCTTGCTCAAACAACGTAGAGCGCACGCTACTCAATGTGTTACTCACAGCACGCTGGTAGGTGGTGCAACCGTTGCACTACGACTGTGCCACGGTATGCCACGAGTATATTACCATAAAAACGACGTCGCATGTCCATATAGACAATTGATTCGTGATTAAACGTGGGTAAAAGTGAGTAATACGAGATACTGCTAAGCGCGCGCGTGAGTTGCTGAAGACCTTCAGTTCCAACCAGCGTTTTCTAATCAAGCTTCTTGCGCGCGCACTGTCGTCTTTCTTTCTGATAGCACTTTTCGTCCACGCTGTCTTTTTCTCTCAGCCATATTCTCGATCTTTTCAATGACTCCTTTTCTCTGGATCTCTTCAATGTATCCTTGACTGATAGCTTGATTCACCAGTCTTTGGGCGGCAGGACTCCGGACGACGGCAGTTGTATAACCATCGGGAGAGCCAATTCCCCCAACTGAAATGTCTGCGACGTAGTTGGAGAAGTCCGTACAAGCCAGACATTCTGAGCGAACGATCGGACCGAGATCATCCAGATCGATATGAATGACCTTACCGTCTTTCAGTTTGACCGTAAAATCATCTTTCAGGTTGATCTTTTCAATCTGATCCAGATCAGCTCCGATTTTGCCTGCAAGGTATTTTCGTCCATCACCATGCATCAGGAAATTCTCGAAACAAAACAGACCTATTGTGAATCGCACCATATGGCTTGGCACGATGTGTAGCAGCTGCATCTTCCGAATCGTTGACAGTTGACATGGAGTGCCGACCACGGCCAGTTTCGATGTATCCAGCAATTTTGGCGCTCTGAGAGCGCTTAAGATTGGGGCATACGTCGTCAAGTCGCCGAGATCGCGAATACTCTTCGATTGCGCTAGGCTGGAACCTGCACACTTGAGCAGATCTTCAAACTTCGTTGCAATCATAGGTTCATTTTTCCACATGTTGGTCTTCTTAGAGAGTACTGCGCCATCGATTTTCTTCGTATCGAGCATGAACTCCAGAAGACTCGTGACCAAGCCGCCATCGCAAGCTACTTTTGCGATTTCTTCGTTGGTTGCCCGGAGGCTTCGAACTGCAATAAAAGAACCTATAGGTCCTTCAGATCCGAATTTAGTTTCGATTGCCTTTTCCAAATCCTGAGTTCTTGGACAGATCAGATAGCATATACCGTCTTCAAGACATTTCTCCTCATCGCAATACACGGGTCTGTCATTCTCGATCTTCAAAACATTGAGCTCGTTTGCCGTGCAGAAGCTCACGCATCCGTAGCATGCCGCGCAAATCCCAGGTTTGACGACTTCTCTGTCCAGAGTTCGGAATGACAGTCTTTCCTTCACCTTTTATGCACGCTTCCTACACATGGCGCAGGTCCCGATCTTATCAGTCAGACAATTTTCTCCGACTTGATTTTTCAAATCAGATCAAGGTTTCAGTCTTGACGATGAACGGTGACTTTCTTATCTCAATGATCCTACGATCCATGTCCTTGATTGTTCCAGACAATATTATGACGAAGTCGTAGGGTCCGTGCACAAAATCCATTCTCTCCACTTCCGGATCTACGAACAACTTCTTGGACAAGATCTCGTTGCTGAACTCCTTCTCTTTTCCTGGATGAATCTGCACCAGCACGTAGGCGCGTTTGGTCTTGTCTTGAGTATTCATACATGTTCCTCCTACTAACTACCTTATTATTGTTTTCCCAGACATCACGATTTCTGGAACTTGCTAGGCGCAAATGGAAAGTGAATGTGTCGCGAAGAATGTGCGCATACAGCGGCGCAGGTATGCATGATTTTCTTACGTCGTTCCGTTTGAGTAAGTCATTTCCTTCGATGGTCTATTCGGTTTGGACACAAACTCGAGGTTCTGATTCACTTTTTCATCAGCAATTCGTGAATGGCCTTTGCCGCTATTCTACCAGCTCCCATGGCACTTATTACTGTTGCTTCTCCAGTGACTATGTCTCCTCCAGCATACACGGCCTCGATGCTTGTTTTTCCATTCTCATCGACCACTATTCCTCCCCATTCTGCAGTCTTCAGACCTTCTGTCGTCTGCTTTATTATCGGGTTTGGGGTTCTTCCGATGGCCATTACGACCATGTCTACGTCCATTACGAAATTGGAGCCTTCAATTGGCACTGGTCGTCTCCTTCCGCTCTTGTCTGGCTCTGCCAAACGCATCCTTATGCATTCGATCGCCTTGACGGTCCGTCTTTCATTTCCTATGAGTCTCAGGGGACTTGTCAAGAATTCAAACACAATGCCCTCTTCTTCTGCGTTTTCGATTTCCTCGGCTCTTGCTGGCATCTCCTCCCTAGAGCGTCGATAGACGATTTTCACTTCTTTTGCGCCTAATCTCAGGGCGCATCTGGCTGCGTCCATGGCAACGTTGCCTCCCCCAATGACCGCTACTTTCTCTCCTCCGCATATGGGCGTGCCAGCTCTTGGAAAGTCATATGACCTCATGAGGTTGACGCGTATGAGAAATTCGTTGGATGAATAGATCCCGCAGAGGTTTTCACCTGGTATCCCCATGAAAGTTGGAAGACCTGCACCGCTGCCTATGAAGACCGCGTTGAAGTGCCGGAGTAGCTCCTCTATCGTGTACAGTCTTCCGATTAATACGTCAGTTTTAAGTTTGACTCCTAACTTCTCTATGTATTCCGCTTCGGCCTCAACGATCTTCTTAGGCAACCTAAACTCAGGAATTCCATAGGTGAGAACGCCTCCTGGCTTGTGCAAGGCTTCGAAAATCGTGACTTCATGCCCAAGTTTGATTAAGTCCGCGGCAACAGTCAACCCAGCTGGACCAGCGCCGATGACTGCTACTTTCTTGCCTGTGGGTGGGCATTTTTCTGGGATTGCAGAGCCGTGTTGTCTTTCCCAGTCGGCCGCAAACCTTTCCAATCTCCCGATTGAGATTGGGTCGCCTATCTTTCCGACGGTGCATTTGGCTTGGCACTGTTCTTCTTGGGGACAAACACGTCCACACACTGCGGGCAGACTGTTTTTTTCCTTAATCTGTTTGGCAGCCTCTTTGAATCTGCGTTCTCTAACGAGTTTTATGAACTCGGGGATACCCACCTCAACTGGACAACCCTTGATACAGGGTGCTTCTCGACACTGAAGACATCTTTCGGCTTCGGCCAAAGCGTTTTCTTCCGTGTAGCCAACAGCCACTTCTCTGAAGTTCCGCGCGCGTTCTTCCGGGGTCTGTTTAGGCATCGGAACAGCTTCTTTTCGGATCTTGGGTTTGGGTGTGCTCATCCGATTTTTTCTCCTTCCTCCCAGAACACGTATGCGAGCTTTTCTTGGGGCGTGTACATCTTGAGGCGAGCCAGCAACTCGTCGAAGTCGACCTGGTGTCCATCGAACTCTAGACCGTCCACGCAGGCAAACAGCATTTTTCCGCCAACAGTCACTCTGCACGCACCACACATTCCCATGCCGTCAACCATTATCGGAACCAGATCTACGACTGTAGGTATCCCATGTTGGCGAGTGAGGTCAGAAACAGCTTTCATCATCAGAACCGGTCCTTCAGCCACGACGCGATCAATCTTCCTTTCTCGCATCAAGTCTTTGAGAAAATCGATTCCTTTGTATCCCTCTGTTCCGTCGTCTGTGGCTACATAAAGTTCGTTGCACGTTTTGCCCATTTCATCCAAGAAAATCAAATGATCCTTTGTCGTTGCTCCGACTATCCCGATAACGTTGTTGCCTGCTTCTCGAAAGGCTTTGGCTTGAAAGTGCAGTGGAGCGGTCATGACCCCGCCACCGATGCAGAGCACAGTGCCGAATTTCTCAATTCTCGCGGGTTTTCCAAGAGGACCCAACAAGTCTAAGATGGAGTCTCCTTCCTTCAGTCTCCCAAGCTGTGTTGTTGTTTTGCCAACTTCGTGGCAAGCCACAGATATTCTTCCTTTTTCTGCGTCTACATTGGCGATTGTCAAGGGTATTCTTTCTCCATCGTCATCTATTCTCAAGATCACAAATTGTCCTGGCTTGGTTTTTGTAGCCACTTCCCTCGCTGAAAAGTCGAACAGGTTAATGTGTGGGGCCAGACTACGTTTTGCCTCTATCTTGTACAAGCTTTTCACTCCTTGGCTTAGGTCTTGACGGGCTTGGTCCAAGCCTTTCAATTTGTTTCACAAAATCGGTCATCATGGTCGCGAATTTTTGCCCCTCTGAGGATGAAGCGAAGCCTATCTCAAGACGTTTAGGGTCTATGCCTAAAGAGTTCATGGACTTTTTCATGACATCTACTCTTTCTTTGGCCTTCACATTGCCGTCTATATAATGACAGTCCCCAATGAGACACCCCGTTATGACAACCCCATCCGCACCTCTTTGAAACGCCTTCAAAACGTGAAGCACGTCAACTCTGCCGCTGCAAGGAACCCGCAAAATCCGCACGTTCGGCGGATATTGGATTCTGGATACTCCTGCGAGGTCAGCCGCAGCGTAAGAACACCATTGACACGCGAAGCACAGTATCACAGGTTTGAAGCCACCTTCTACATCTATGTGTTCTCCAGGTTGGAACAGCGCTTCAATCTCCGCAATAATCTGGTCATCCTTGAAATGTTTGAGTTGCATCGCCCCCATTGGGCATTCTGACGCGCATACACCACAGCCTTTGCAGTTGGCCTCGATAATTCTCGGAAGCCCGAAGGGCGAGGCTTCGATGGCGTTGAAGACGCAAGAGACCACACACGCATCGCAGTTAACGCATATTTCCTCGCTGACCGATGCTTTTACAGCACCTGCCTTGATTTTTCCGGCAGCCATCGGAATGGATGCTTTGGAGGCAGCCGCGTAGGCTTGGGCAACGCTTTCAACGACATCTTTTGGACCGTGCGCCGCCCCACAAACGTATATCCCTTCGGATGCGAATTCAACAGGTCTGAGTTTTGGATGCACCTCGAAAAAGAAGCCATCAGCGCCCAAAGGTACCTTGAGAACAGAAGAAAGTTTCTTCCCGTCTTCATGCTGAACTAGAGGAGTAGACAAAACCACAAGGTCGCTTTCCAGCTCGATTTCTGCACCTAAGTAAGTGTCATAGACTGTCACGAGCAAGTTTCCATCGGATCCAGTAGTGACTTTTGGGGGTCGTTTTGAATCATAACGAATGAAGTTCACGAAGTTGTCCCTTGCTTCTTTGTAGAAATGCTCGTTTTCTCCATAGGTTTGAAGGTCTCGAAAGAGTACGGTCACATCAGTGTTTGGATATAGCTTCTTGAGCTGGAAAACGTTGTTGAGAGCCACTTGGCAACATATCCTTGAACAGTACGTTCTCCCAGTTCTCTCTCTTGCTCCGACACATTGGATCATGACAACCTTTTCAGGCTTCTTCAGATTTCCATTTCGAAGAAGCTGCTCGAGATCCAGCTGTGTGACGACGTTTTGATTTTCTTTGTATCCGTAGAGCCCTGTGGGTTTGAACTCCTCGGCTCCTGTAGCCACGATTATTGTGCCCACTTTGATTCGCTCAGCTTGGCTAGAGCTATTCGATTGCAGAGTCACGTTGAAGTTGCCGATGAAACCATTCACTTGACTGACAGATGTCGACGTATGCAGGCGAATGTTGCTGTTGGTCTTCACGGCTGAGATAGCCTCACGGAGAATTTCGGCGGCTTCGCGCTCAGTTGGTTGCAGCTTGTACAGGTGCTTCAACATACCGCCGAGTTCAGCTTCTTTTTCAACCAGTTGGACTTGGAAGCCTTGCCTTGCCAAAGACACAGCGGCCGTGATTCCTGCTATTCCACCACCTATCACCAAAGCCGAAGGCGTTATGTCTAGTTCGGTCTCGGTCTGTGGTTCAAGATAGCTTGCTTTTCCGGCGGCCATTCTGATTAGGTCTTTGGCCTTCTCTGTGGCTTCTGCTGGAAGGTGCATGTGGACCCATGAACAGTGTTCGCGGATGTTCGCCATCTCGAAAAGATACTTGTTCAACCCGGCTTCTTCGCACGTCTTCTGGAAGAGAGACTCGTGAGTTGCAGGCGTGCAGGATGCGACGATGACGCGGTTTAGTCTGAACTTTTCTATCTGCTTCTTGATGGAGTCTAAGCCGGCGGAGGAACAAGTGTAGAGGCCTTCTTCGGCGAAGACCACATGGGGGAGGGTTTTGGCGTATTCAGCGACCGCGTGAACATCGACTACTCCTCCGATGTTGGAGCCGCAACGACATATGAAGACTCCGATTCTTGGTTCTGCTTTGCTTGCTTCCATTGCAGTCACCTTACCGTGGGCGTGGAGTGGCCGCTATCTCTGAGGCTTTGTATGCAGCGGCACTTGCTTGAGTGACTGATTCAGAGATGTCTTTCGGTGATTGGCAGTATCCACAAACGAGAATTCCGTCCACAATTGTCTCGACGGGCATAAGCAGTGGGTCTTTCGTTTTCAAGAAACCGTAGCTGTCCAGTTCCAAGTTGAGCATTTTTGCCAAGAGTCTATTGTCTTCCCTTGGAACTAGTGCTGGACAGAGCACGACGAGATCTGTACACAACTCTTCTATTTTCCCTTCTGCGATGTTTTCGTATCTGACTAGAAGATTGCCTGTCACTGGGTCCTCTATTATTGCGGCCGCACGCCCATTGACATAGTTAACACCCCACTCTTCTTTGGCCCTTGTGACGAATTCCTGGAAACGCTTTCCGAACACTCTTAGGTCCATGTAGAGGATGTGGACCGTGCATTCGGGATTGTGCTCCCTGACCAAGATCGCCTCCTTTGTGGCGTACATGCAACAGACGCTCGAGCAATATGGAAAACCATTCTTTTCACTTCTAGACCCTACACACTGCACAAAAGTTATGGTGCGAGGTTTCTTTCCGTCTGAAGGTCTCGAGAGTTCTCCGCGAGTCGGTCCTGATGCGTTGATGAGTCTTTCAAACTCCAGCGATAGAAGAACATTCTCGTGTCGTTTGTAGCCGTACTCAGTGATCGACGCAGGATTCCAACTTTCCAAGCCTGTAGCAAGTATTATGCTGGAGACATTGAGAGTGATCTCTTCTGGCTTCTGATCGAAGTTAATTGCATGAGCTTGACAGAATTTTTCACAGATCTTGCATATGCCTTTCTGGAAGAAGAGGCAGCTGTCCTTGTCTATCACAGCAACACGTGGTACTGCTTGCGGAAAAACCATGAAAACTGCTTTCCGTCTTCCCATGCCCATGTCGAATTCGCTCGGCACTCTGACTGGACACTTTTCCGTACATTCGCCGCAACCGGTACACTTGTCGACTTCAACAAACCTAGGCTTCTTCAAGACTTTTGCCACAAAGTTGCCTGCGGAACCTGTGATCTCTCTGACCTCTGAATACGCAAGCAATTTTATGTTCGGATGGCGAAAGCATTCAATCATCTTGGGCGCAAGTATACATATGGAGCAGTCCATCGTGGGGAATGTCTTGTCAAGCTGGGCCATTCTTCCGCCGATGCTGGGAGACTTCTCGACGAGATACACAGTGATTCCTCGATTGGCTACATCTAAAGCGGCTTGTATTCCCGCTATGCCTCCACCAATCACAAGAACCGCATTGTCTCGCATGCTAATTCCTTGGTTGTTCCATAATAAGTACTCTGGGAAAAAAAGCCTTTACGGCTTATAAAAGAGTATCCTACGAGAAAGGAAAAGATTGATGCATTGATTTTGCAGAAGCATACCAATCATGAGTATACGCCGTTCCATGAAAAGCAATAATAAGACAGCCAGCACACAACTATTTATGAACTCTAGAGATGACAGAGCACGCGCTTACCTGCTCGTGCAGATTCAGCCGGGAAAAGAGAAAGAGTTTGGCGACGAGATCTTGTCCAAAGGGTTTCTCGTAGATTCAAAAGTGGAGAGAATGGATTTTGTGCACGGACCCTGCGACTTCGTCTTGATACTAAGTGGGACGATGGAGGACATAGATACTAGGTTGTTGGAGATGAGGAAGTCTCCATATGTTCGTAAAACGGAAACTCTAATCTGCTTCGAAATGTTCACTTGGGAAGACCTATCTGATCGACTGAGCAAATTACCTTGAGAGCCCTAGCACGCGCGGGCAATCGTAGTATTGATGTTATTACATTGACTGTTCATACTGTTGACACTCAACAGGTCATGAAATACATCATATCGAAGACAAGGTCCAGAACGACATAAGGCTGCTCAAGCTTAAGCAGTCATCGAAAAGGTCATGTATGCTACTCTTGGAGTGCTTCAGCTTCTTTCGGGTCTTTTTGTTCTGTTTGCTGCTGCTTTGTTTTGAGTTGCGGTTCTTCGGCGATTCTTGGTTCTATGCAGGAGGCTAGTTCTTCTTCTCTGAGACTGAGTATTGCTTTGACCGTGCCGTCATCCGAGTATTCAGTGGTAAAGCCCATTTTTTTCATAAGGCTGATGGCTCTGTAATTGTCTGAGAGCATCATGGCGTAGACAGTCTCAAGTTTCATGTCTTTGCAGATTTCAAGCACGTAATCGACCATTTTTGTGCCCAAGCCCAAAGTTTGCCATGGATCAGCAACGATGAAAGCTATTTCCCCCTTTTTCCCGTCTGGTTCGATGCTGACTCTCGTAACTCCCAAGATTTTTTTGCGTCCATTCTCTGTCAGCTCCGGTACGATGGCTATTTCTCTGTCATAGTCAATGTTGCAGTAGCGGACTCGGGTTTCGTGCGGTGTATCCTTGATTATTTGGAAGAACCGGTAGCGTATTGATTGTTCCGAAAAGTTTTGGAACATTTCTAGCCATAGGGGCTCATCTTCCGGTTTTATAGGTCTCAGTACTACTGTTCTTCCGTCTCGAAGTGTCCACATCGTCTCATACTTCTTTGGGTATGGAGTGATTACTAGATGTTCGTGAGGCTCAAACCTCTTGAAAACACGTTCTTTGTCGATAACGATTCGAGCGTCAAGGGCGACTGCTTCCTTCTCATTGATGAAAAGCGGGTTAATGTCAACCTCCTTAAGCTGCGGAAAATCGACGAGCATCTGACTGAAACGCACTAATATTTCCTCAAGAAGCTTGACGTTCGCGGGCGGAACGTTTCTGTAGCCTTTCAGAAGCTG
>Ga0315294_10008973_pt1 | contig 10985 bp, 6 predicted proteins | sample YL17G13_40_MG_FD_203626 | JGI IMG/M metagenome (GOLD analysis project Ga0315294, IMG submission 203626) | Sediment microbial communities from Yellowstone Lake, YNP, Wyoming, USA - YL17G13_40 | ecosystem: Environmental > Aquatic > Freshwater > Lake > Sediment | place: USA: Wyoming | collected... | reverse complement strand
GGGACGGACATTCCGGCCGATGTGCCGCGCGAGGTCCCGTGCTGGCCGCAGGTCGGCCGGTACTTCGACACAGGCCCCAGCTTCGGCGCCCCAATTGCCCTTTCCCTGGAGCAGCAGATGCAGTGGCTGGAGCAGGTCCAGCCGGACTACCTGATGTCCCTGTCGGCCAACCTGGAACACCTGGCTTTTGGGTGGCGGGAGCGCCGCCCCGCGGTGGCGATACGAGCCCTCCAGGCGATCTCGATGCAGCTCACGCCTTCCATGCGCAGGTTCGTCGAGCAGGTCTTCGATGCGCCCGTGAACGAGAACTATGGGTTGAACGAGATCGGCCTCGTGGCCTCCCGCTGTCCTGAGGGCGGACGGTTCCACGTTCACCAGGAGAACTGTTACGTCGAGATCGTGAACGACGAGGGTGTGCCTTGCCGGCCGGGCGAGCGCGGGCATCTTGTCGTGACCGGCCTGGGGAACCTGGCAATGCCAATGCTGCGTTACGACACGGGCGACCTTGCGGATGCTGTGGAAGGCCCTTGCCCTTGTGGTCGTACGCTCCCAACCTTTGGCGCAATCCAGGGACGCTACCGGCGAATCGCGTTCCTGCCGCCCGGCGCGTGGGACCGATGGATGAGTCTGAGGAAGGCCCTTGTGGAAGCGCCGCCGGAGCTGCTGAGGGGCCTGCGGCAGTTCCAACTTCACCAGTACCGTGATGGCCGCTTCGAGTTGAGACTTGTCATGACGGGCCCCGCCCCCTCCGCGCTCCTGGAGCGGCTCCAGGGAGCGTGGCCGACCCTGGAAGGATTACCCTCGGCGCCCCTTCAGATCATCCAGGTGGACAGCATTCCGCTGCCGCCCGGCGGCAAATTCCAGGACTTCACATCCGATTTCGTCCCGCTGCCGGACGAGGAAGCGCCTCAGCGCGCTGCGCCGTGACCTGCTTCCCCTTCCCAGAGCGCCACTGACTCGGCGAGCGCGCGGAGCTTGTTGTGCACCTCGATGCTTTCCAGATGGGGGACCGACTCCGCGATCACACCCACCCCGCCGATGGTGTGGATGACGCCCGGCTTGACCAGCACCGCACGCAGGTTGCAGTAGCACCGTGCGCTCTCCCACCCGTGCTCCACGTGCCCGGCCACGCCGCCATAGTAGCGAGTCGGGAAGTCCATGGGGTCGGACAGGGGGATAAGCTCCTTCGGGTAGGACGCCAGGGGCGGGTAACTCTCCTCGATGAGCGTAAGGAAGTCTCTGCCCTTCTTGAGTCGGCCGGTGAGGCGGGAGTAGAGATGACGCACGGCGCGCAGGGTGCGCACGTCGTGATGCTTGTCCATGCGGATGGCGCCCGGCTCGCAAATCTGTTCGAGGCGCTTGCGGTAGCGGCCCAGGGCCATGTCGTGCTCGCGAATCTCCTTCGGGTCGCTCTGCAGCTCGGCGGCCCAGCGCTTGTCCTTCTCGGGGTCAGGTGAGATGCCGCGGGTGCCGGCTATGACGTCGAACGTGATCTCGCCGGCGCGCAGCTCGAAGATGTTCTCGGGGCTGCACCCCATGGAGGCGATGCCGCCGGCGAGTTCGGCGTAGTGGCTCGCCGCGCTCTGCGGCTCGATGGTCGTGTAAATCTCGTAGAGGCGGAAGGGGTCGAGACCCTCAGGGAGGCGCCGCTCGAACGGTCGCATCAGTATCATCTTGGCCGTTTCGCCTGCGCGCTGCTGCAGGATGCCTATGGCCGACTCCAGGCGCTCGGCGAACCGCTCGTCGCCCTCGTTGTCCCAGCCTTCCATGCTGGCGGGACGGGTTGCCCGCGGGATGGGAGCGGTGCCCGCGCGAGAGAGCCTGGAAAGCGCTTCCTCGACCGACACGCGCCGGGACGGACTGGTCGCGTAGACCGACGGCGGCTTGCCCTTGAGCCCGGGCAGAAGTATCTCGGCCTCGGGTTCGATGAAGATGACCAGAGGAACGTCGTCGTCGGCCTGGCCCCGGCCCAGGTCGAGGCTCACCAGGAAGAATGCGGGGCTGCCCGGCGTCAGGAACTGCCGGACGTCTCGCAGGGGGGCCTTGGAGGCGACCGGCGCCGAAGGGGGCTGGCCTGACTCGCTGACCCGGAAGGCCCCGCGCGCATAGGAGACAACGCGGCGGGGCTGGCAGCCGATCCACGCCTCCCCCGTCTCCGGAACCTGCAAGAGGTAGGAATGCCCCGTCCTGGAGGAGAGCTGTCGGTAGATGGGGCGCGGGTCGAGAGGAATCATTTCTTCTTCCACAGCTCTGCGCCGTACTTGGCCTCGTCGCCCAGGATTTCCTCGATGCGCAGGAGCTGGTTGTACTTGCAGATGCGGTCCGTGCGGCACGCAGAGCCGGTCTTTATCTGCCCCGCGTTCGTTGCCACGGCGATGTCGGCGATGGTCGAGTCTTCCGTCTCTCCCGAGCGGTGGCTGACGACGGCGGTGTAGCCGTTGCGGTGCGCCATCTCGATGGCATCCAGCGTCTCGCTCAACGTGCCTATCTGGTTCACCTTGATGAGTATCGAGTTGGCAGTGCCGGTCTCGATGCCGCGGCGCAGTCGCTTCTCGTTCGTGACGAACAGGTCGTCGCCCACTATCTGCACCTTCTCCCCGATGGCGTCCGTGAGCGCCTTCCAGCCCTTCCAGTCGTCCTGGCTCAGTCCGTCCTCGATGGACCGGATGGGGAACTCCTCGCACAGCGCCGCATAGAACTCGACTACCTGGCTGCTGGCGAGCTTCTTGTCCTCCGCGGCGAGGACGTACTTGCCCTTGGCCTTGATGCCCCGGCCCTTGCAGTCCTGCTCGTAGAACTCGCTCGCGGCGGGGTCGAGCGCGATGAACACATCCTTGCCAGGTTTGTAGCCGCTCTTCCCGATGGCGTCCATGATGACCTGGAGCGCTTCGCGGTTGGACTTCAGGTCGGGGGCGAAGCCGCCTTCGTCGCCCACCGCGGTGCTCTTGCCGGCCTTCTTGAGCACCTTCTTCAGACTGTGGAACACCTCGACGCCCATCCGCAACCCTTCAGAGAACGATGGCGCGCCGAACGGCATGACCATGAACTCCTGGAGGTCCACGTTGTTGTCGGCGTGCTTGCCGCCATTCAGGATGTTCATCATCGGCACGGGCAGGTAGCGCGCGTTCGCCCCGCCCAGGTAGCGGAAGAGCGGCAGGCCGAGGAATCCAGCCCCCGCCTTGGCGGACGCCAGGGAGACGCCCAGGATGGCGTTGGCCCCCAGCCGTCCCTTGTTTGGCGTGCCGTCCAGTTCAATCAGGAAGCTGTCGAGGCCCCTCTGGTCGAGCACGTCCCAGCCGAGGATCTTCGGCCTGATGGCTTCATTGACGTTCTCGACGGCGCGGCGGACGCCCTTGGCGCCGTAGCGCGACTCTTCGCCGTCGCGCAGCTCGACGGCCTCGTGGATGCCGGTGGAGGCGCCGCTCGGGACAGCGGCGCGGCCGAGAGTGCCCGATGCCAGCGTCACGTCCACCTCGACGGTGGGGTTCCCGCGCGAATCCAGAATCTCTCTTGCCCTGACGTCAATGATTTCGCTCATGCCAAGACTCCCCGGAGTTCAAGGTGAATCAGGAAGCGTGCAGCAAGCTGCGGCAGGGAACACCTGCAAATAGGTCCACAGGATAGGCAAAACACTTGTCTGTGCCACGGCTGGCTTGTCCAGCCGTGTCCGAGGGATGCACGGCTTGCAAGCAAGCCGTGGCGCACACAGATGAGGCACTTTACCTTTTGTGTGGGCTTATTTACTACAAGCGGCACCGGAAGTCAAACGGCCCCGTACCGGCGCGCGGCGTCGCAGAACGCGCGCACGTTCTCCTCGGGGGAGCCGTCGCGGATCGAGTCGCTCGTGCCGACGATAAGCCCCGTCGGGCCGAGCTTCTCGATGGCATCCCTGACCTGTGCCTCGACCTGCTGTGGCGTGCCGCGCAGGATGAGCGACAGGTCCACGCCGCCCCAGAAGCACAGCCGGTTGCCCAAGCGGCGCTTGAGCGCCGCGAAGTCCGCGTCGCCGATGGGCGACGGCGCAACCGTCTGGAGGGCGTCCGCGCCTGACTCGGCGATCAGGTCCATGATGCCCATGATGTTGCCGTCGTCGTAGAGGACGAGCTTGCCGCCGCAGGAATGCACGAGGTCCGCATGGCGCTTTACGAACGGCAGCACCTTGTCACGCCACGTGGCGGGCGACCAGCCCGCACTGAGCGACATGTTGAACATGCTGTCAAAGAAGTAGCGGGCCCCGGCCTCCAGGGCTTTCTTGAACAGTGAGACGTTCCAGTCGTCCGCGACGCGGAACACGTCGTCGAAGAGCGCTTCGTCGTCGTAGAGGTACACCATCGCATGGGCGATACCCATGGCGTCTATGGCCACCTGGTCGGTGCCGGCGCAGGTCCGGCAGAGCACCAGGCCGCGCTCGCCCCACTCCTGCTCGACCGCGCGGAAACCGTCCATGCTCATGAACTCCGCGCCGGGGAGGACGTAGGGGAGGAGTTGGGCGTCGCTGCGCGACTTGATAAGTGGCTCGACCCACTCGGGATTGGGCGCGATGCCGTACGCGCCGCCGGGGTCAGGCAGGACGAGGACGTCGCGCAGCACGCCGCCCGGCGTGCGGAACGTGCGCTGAGCGATGGTCTTGACCCCCTCGCGGCGGCGGATGATCTCGACGCGCACGTCGTGCGAGAACTGCATCTTCTCGCAGAATGGGACCGTGAGCGGCGTGCTCACGCCGCCTGCGTCCGTGTAGGGGTCATAGCCGAACATCTCGGCGCATTCCAGGTCCCCCAACCCCCGCCAGAGGCGGTATGCCCAGATGCGCGGCGAGACGGGGATCATGTCCACCGGTTCGCGGTTCAGCGCGGCCATCAGTCTGCGCCGTGGGGTCATCCGGGCCATCGTGTCCTCCTGCTGAGGGGCCGTGCTCGGCATGTTGGCGATGATCGCGGGGGGAACGAGTGATGCTTAACAGTACTGGCTGGCCACTAAGTTGTCAAGCCTTGTTCTTGGACGCTGGCTGGCTTGGGTTGGCGCCACTCGCGCGTCTTTCGCAGCGGCGTTACTTCACGCCGCGGCGCGGAGCCGCTGTAGAGACCAACAAACTCCGGAAACGGCACGCTGGCGCATATTGTTCGTGACTCGTGAGAGGCAGTACAATGGCCCTAAGAAAGGTTACCCGCGCTCTCACACATAAGTCCGATGGGTAAATGGCAGTGACTGACGAAACCATGAGGCCTCAGGTTCGGCGTTGGAGGAGGGCTTTACGTCTGATAGGGTTAGTCTGCATAGGGGTGTTGCTCATTGGCGTCACGTGGCGATTGACGGCTCACGCGACCGAAGGCGAGGTGTGGGGCCTCTTGGCGGAGGTGCGGCAAGACGAGCCATCTCCCATTGCACGGTGGCTCTGGAGAACAGGCGTGGTCCGGCGGGATGACGGCGTGGATTGGCACGCCCTGCAGGTGCGGTTGGCAGCCATTGGCTCTCCCGCGGTACCGGTCCTCACTACAGCACTAGGGGATCCAGATCCGTCCGTTCGGCTGGCCGCAGTCGAGGCGCTGTTGGACCTCGCGGGGCGGGCGGAAGTACCGGCGCTCATAGACGCTCTCAAGGATGAAGACGCCTTTGTGCGTGCAGGGGCCGCTTCAGTGCTGGGACGGATACGCGACCCTCGGGCGGTCACTGCGCTAGGGGTGACGCTCCGAGACAAGTACTGTGATACGAACGGCTACACTGTCAGCTGGCAAGCGGCTTTAGCACTGGCCCGGATAGGCGACGCCAAGGCCGTCGAGGTGTTGGAAGGTGCTCTCATTGACGACACCCACGACATCCGGACGCACGCTGTGGAAGGGCTACACCTGGTGCGGGGCAGCGGGGCGGTGCCCGCTCTCATTGGTGCCCTCAGGAATCCCGACCACTTTGTTCGCTACATAGCTGCTATTGCTTTAGGGGAAGCCGGGGACGGACGGGCAGTGCCTCCATTGATTGAGGCCCTCAAGAGTGACGATCGCGAGCTTCCGGGCGCGGCAGAGAACGCACTTCACGAGTTGGCGAGTCCAGACACGCTTGACTCGTTCATTGCGGCGTTAAAGGATGACAATCGCACGGTTCGGCGCGCCGCAGCTGGTTGCCTGGGGCAGATAGGGGATGGGCGGGCAGTGGCCGCACTCGTGGTCGCCATTGCAGATAGGGAAGAGAACGTGCGCCTTGCGGCAGCTAAGGCGCTCGGTCAGATCGGGGATACGCGTGGTGTTCCTGCCCTACTGACCGCACTCTCGGACACATACTCCGTTCGCCTTCAGGCTGTTGAGTCCCTGGGTGAAATAGGGGACGCTCTTGCTTTGCCGCGGCTTGTACGAGCACTCGAGGAGCCAGAGATAGCGGCGGACGCTGCCGTTGCGTTGGGCTGCATCGGGAGTGCCGAGGCCCTTAGTGCGCTGCGAGATGCGCTCAGGAGTGAGGGTAGCTGGGCGGCAATTCCTGTGCTCGGCGCCGTGGGCGATACGCAAGCCGTACCGGCTCTCTTAGCAGTGCTTCGAGAAGGTGATCACTCTCTCCGGTGCGAGGCGGCGGAAGCCCTTGGTTGGATTGGCGACCCCAAGGCCATACCCGGCCTGCTTGACGCGGCGTGGGATGTGAGTAGGTGGAATCTGGATGAGACGGCGAGCGTCAGATCAAAGGCCGTCTTCGCGGTCGGGTGGCTTGGGGATGCCAGGGTGCTGCGCAGATTAGCGGATGCAGTCCACGACAATGAACCGGAGACTCGATTCTACGCGGTTCTGGCCTTGTCACGTATCCGTGCGCCGGAAGCAGCCGCGCTCTTGGAGGCCGTCGCCCGTGAGGACTGGGATCCTATGGTGAAGCGGGTCGCAGCGGCTGCCAGGGCCGGGAACGTGAACCGCATGCTGCAGGAAGAACTTCTTGCTCTGGAGGAAGCTCGGAAACACGCGGGGTTGGCCAATGACGGTTATTCGACGTATTACTGTCCCCGCGTAGCTCTGGCACTTGGCGCATTGGAGGCCCCGGCTGCGCTGCCCGCCCTTCGGGCAGCAACGAAGCACCCCCACGGTGAACTGCGGGGTGCCGCTCGCCTGGCTATCCGTCGCATCAAGCGGCTGGAAGCTGGCCAGAATGAGGAGAGCGCGCCGTCGCTGGATGGTTCTCGGTGACGCGGACGGTTGCTTGGGAGCCTTATGGGGTGGGCGGGGCCGTTTCTGCGCACTATCCCGCGCTGCGTAGGACCGTTCTGTCCTGTGCTGACTGGTCGAATACGTTGACCCTGCGCGGGGGGGTCTGTTAGACTGAGGCTATCCATGATGGTGAAGGTGAAAATCTGTGGCATCACGAACGTGCGCGACGCGCGCTTCGCCGCCTCTGCGGGCGCTGACGTGCTGGGGTTCAACTTCGTCAGGGGAACTCCGCGCTGCATGACGCCTGAGCAGGTCAAGGCTATCGTGCTTGAACTGCCGCCGTTCGTCGCCAGGGCGGGGGTGTTCTCGAACGCGGACCACGAGAAGGTCGCCGAAATCATGGATTTCTGCGGGCTGGACTATGCCCAGTTGCACGGGCTGGAGAGTCCAAGCTACTGCGCGCGCCTGGAAGGGCGCAGGCTCATCAAGGCCATCCGCGTGCGCTCCGCTGACGACCTGCACAACCTGCAGCGCTACAACGTCGAAGCCTTCCTGCTCGACACTTACGTGGCCGACGTGCCCGGCGGGACGGGAGTGACCTTCGACTGGGGCATCGCGCGGCAGGCGTCAAATCAGAACCGCGTCATTCTGGCGGGAGGGCTGACCCCTGAGAACGTTGCCGACGCCATCCTGGCGGCCCGGCCCTACGCCGTGGACGTGTGCAGCGGCGTGGAAGAGGAGCCGCGCAAGAAGTCCAAGGAACTCGTCGAAGCCTTCATTCGCATTGCAAAGAGCGTTGATGTCTGAGAACAAGACAACAGACGGTGTGCTGCCGTGCCTGCGTGCTCCCGTGTCCGGAAGCGCCCGGGGATGGGTGTTGCGTGTAGCGGCCGGCATGGTTCTGGCGGCAGTCCTCGGCCTCTACGCCGTTGCGGCGGAAGACGACACGCTGCCCGCCGCTATTGACGACAAGGCGACGGCCGAGCAGGATGCCGCCCTGCGGAAGCGGCTGGACAAGACCGCCGAGCTTGCCCGTCAGACCATCGCGCGCAAGCCCGAGATCGTCCGCGACCACAAAGACATGTATGCGCTGCTTCTGCTCAAGCTCGAGAAGGCAGACCGTCTGCTTCGCGAGTACTGGCCCGGGGATTTCCGGAACCGGCAGGTGGAGCAAGACCTGGGAGCGGCAGATGCGCTGTTGAAGTGCCTGTCGGAAGGCGGGCAGCCGCCCCTGCAGAAGAACGGTCGACTCGAACGCGCCTACCTCGCTGCGAACGACCAGTCCGCCCAGCCGTACCTCCTGTACGTGCCCCAAGCCTACGATGGCACGCGTCCGTTCGGGCTGCTCGTTTACCTGCACGGCTACGCGCCGGACCTGCACAAGGAAAACTGGATGCACTACATGTACGCCGACGTGCTCGACCGCTATGCGGAAGAGGCGGACTACATCATGCTCATGCCGTTCGCCCGGAGCAACACGGACTTCCAGGGCATCGGCGAGGACGACGTGGTCCTGGCCACTCAGAAGGTGCTGAAGGACTATCGTATAGACCCTGACAAGGTGGTAATGTGCGGGTACTCGATGGGCGGGATGGGCGCGTGGACAATAGGCGGGCACTATCCGCAGATGTTCGCCGGGCTGTGCGCCTTGAGCGGGCGCGGTGACTTCTACCAGTGGAAGGGCTTTGCGCCTGAAACGATCCCGCCGTTCAAGCGCAAGCTGGCCGAGATTGAGTTCGGCGCCAACATGCTCCCCAACTACACGCACCTGCCGGTCTTCATGATGCACGGCAGCGCTGACCTTACCATTCCGACTGAACAGTCGCGCACGATGAACGACCGGCTGCGTGCGCTCGGCTTTCGGGTGGAGTACGTCGAGCTGGAGGGACAGGGGCACTTCTTCTTCTACACCGAGGCGGGCTATCGCGAAGAGATGCTCCGGTGGCTGAAGGGCTGCAAGCGCACAGGCCCCCCGCGCAAGGTCGCCTACCGCACATACACGCTCAAGTTCAACCGCGCTTACTGGGCCGAGCTGCTCGGCATTGACGATTGGGGGAAGGCCGCTGAACTGACCGCGGAACTGAACGCTGAGGGCACGGAGCTTGAGGTGCGCACGGAGAACGTGCTCGCGCTGCGGCTGACGCCGCCCAAGGGACTCGTTCCCGATGCGGGCAAGCTGCGTGTCACATGGAACGGCAAGCCTGCTGCCGTCCGCGTGGAAGAGCAGGGCGTTCTGGACCTGGGCGCGCTGGAGCAGGGCAAGGGCAAGCTTCTGAAGACTCCGTCGCTCTGCGGTCCTGTGCGCGAGGCCTATGCTGAGCCGTTCGCAATGGTCTTCGGCGGCAACGAGGACGGCGAGAGTGCCCGGCATGCGATGGAGGCCGCCGTGGACTGGATACGCTTCGCCAAGGGTGTGCCGAAGCTGCTGAAGGCCGACCAGGTGGATGAGAAAGTGATGCAGCAGTACAACCTGTTCCTGTTCGGCCCGCCCGAGGCGAACCCGGTGATGCAGAAGGTGATGGCCCAGTTGCCGGTGAAGATTCAGGACGGGGCCATCCGGGTGGGTGACAAGAGCTACGACGCGAACAAGCACGGCCTGTGGGTGGTCTATCCGAACCCGCTGGCGCCGGGGCGCTGCGTCGTTCTGTGCAGCGGCGTACACTGGGGCCGCGACCTGCCCCCCAATCACAAGTACGACATGCTGCCCGATTTCATCGTCTTCACTGAGGAGAAATCGGAGGACGGGACCGAGAGCAACAAGGCCGTATGCGCCGGATTCTTCGACCAGTACTGGCAGCTCGACGAGCGGTCCACCTGGCGCAGCGAGACACCCAAGTGACGTCTGATGAGTTCCCTTCACTGATTCACGGGACGGCATGAGATGATCGTCAGGAAACGCGTCTACGCAAGAGCCGCACTCGTCGGCAACCCATCGGACGGCTACCACGGCAAGACCATTGCCTTCGCGTTCAGCAACTTCATGGCGGAGGTAACGCTGTGGGAAAGCCCGGAGCTGCAGTTCGAGGCATCCGTGCAGGATGGCGCGTCCTTCGACAGTCTGGAGCATCTGGTCGCGGACGTGCAGCGTCACGGCTACTATGGCGGCACTAGGCTGATGAAAGCTTCGGTCAAGAAATTCGCCGAGTACTGCCGCAACAACGGCATCCACCTGCCCAATCAGAACTTCACGATGAGGTACGAGACGAACATCCCGCGACAGGTGGGGCTGGGCGGTTCAAGCGCCATTATCATGGCGGCCATGAGGGCGCTCATGGGTTTCTACGGTGTGCAGATACTTGACCACCTGCTGCCGAGCGTGGTCCTGTCGGCCGAGACGGATGAGCTGGGGCTGACGGCCGGCCTTCAGGACCGCGTGGTTCAGGCATACAATGGCCTCGTTTACATGGACTTCGACGAGTCTTTCATGCGCGAGCATGGGTACGGCCGCTACGAGAGGCTGAATCCTGACCTGCTTCCGCCGCTCTACATCGCCTATCGCACAGACCTGGCGAAGGAGAGCAGCCGCGCGCACCTGCGCGTCCGCGAGCTCCACATGCTCGGCGACAGCAAAGTCGTCAGCACGATGAATGAGATTGCGGCGCTCGCCGACGCCGGACGCGAAGTCATCAAGGAAGGCCGTCACGATGAGCTGGCGAAGCTCATGAACCGCAACTTCGACCTGAGGGCGAGCATATTCGACATAAGCAGCGGCAACCTGGACATGATCGCAAGGGCGCGCTCTACTGGCGCCTCATCCACGTTCTGCGGCTCGGGGGGCGCCGTGGTGGGGGCCTACGTGGGCCCCAAGATGCTGGAGAAGCTCAAGACCGTAATGGCCGACGGCAACTGCGAGCTTATCGTGCCTGACGT
>Ga0315294_10008970_pt1 | contig 10987 bp, 9 predicted proteins | sample YL17G13_40_MG_FD_203626 | JGI IMG/M metagenome (GOLD analysis project Ga0315294, IMG submission 203626) | Sediment microbial communities from Yellowstone Lake, YNP, Wyoming, USA - YL17G13_40 | ecosystem: Environmental > Aquatic > Freshwater > Lake > Sediment | place: USA: Wyoming | collected... | reverse complement strand
GTCGAACCGCCGTGGGTGGCGCAGGCGAAACGTCCCCCGGACCAGGTCGCCGTAGGCGAGCGTGGGCGGCGGCCCCAGGACCGTCAGCCTGGCCCCTCCGGTCGTCGGATACCAGGTCCCGGCGAGTCGAACCCATAATGGGGGACGCAGCATCCTACGTCTCCTGAAGCTTATGATCATCCGTGCAACCGCACCGGTCCCGCAAAGAGGACGGCGCTCGAAGAGTATGAGCCCTTGACCCGTCACGGATGGAGACCAGAGCAGGAGGGTCTGGCGGCGTCGCGGCCACTGGCGGGTGGCTATAGACACCGAAGCCCCTTGCGACGCTCCGGTCGCAAAGACCGGTCATCGCTTCAGGATCGCCTTGAAGACGCGCAGGAAGTTCTCGCCCATGATCAGATCGATGGTGTCGGGGGAATAGCCCCGCTCCGTGAGGATTGCGGGGATCTTCGGCACGTCCCGATCGCCGTCGAGACCCTCCACCGGCAGGTAGCCTCGCGGGCGCAGGCGCGCCTTCTCCAACTCGGTCTTGTACTGCAGGAGGTACTGGCAGAAGTCGAGCCCCAGGCCGACGTGCTCCCGGCCCGCCACCTTGACCAGGTGGTCGAGGTGATCCATCAGATGGGGCAGATCGGGTGGCTCCGTGAACCGGCTGGCGGCATTGATGCCGATCACGCCGCCGGTGTCGGCCACGGCCTTGATCTGCTCGTCGGTCAGGTTGCGGGCGTGGTCCATGAGAACGCGGCAGTTGGAGTGCGAGGCGATGATCGGGCCCGTGGCGAGCGTGATGACGTCCCAGAAGCCCGGGTCGTTCAGGTGGGACACGTCGATGACGATGCCCATGGCCAGCGCCTGCATGACGAGGCTCACCCCGAAGTCGCTCAGGCCGCCGACCTGGCCGGTCGGCTTGGGGTCGAAGAAGGCGCCGTCGGCGGCGTAGTTCCGGAGGGCGTGGGTGAGTCCCATCACCCGCAGGCCCAGGGCGTAAAAGATGCGGAGCAGCGCCAGGTCCGACCCCAGCGGCTCCACCCCCTCCATGCCCAGGATGAAGCCGCGCTTCCCCTCGGCCCTGGCCCGCAGGATGTCCGCGTGGGTGATGCAAAGGCGGGCGCCGGACGAGCCTTCGAGCTCGGTGAGAAGCGTCGCCACCTGATCCAGGGCCCGCCGCAGGGCCAGCTCGGGCAGATACTGCGGCCCGCTGTAGATGGCCGCCACCCGGAGGTCGATGCCGCCCGCCTTCATCCCCGGCACCCAGGTCTTTTCCAGGACCCCCCTCTCGCCCAGCGTGCGCTGGCCGTAAAGGTCGCTCAACATGTCCGAGTGCGCATCAACGACGATGGCCATGGCTTCCCCCGGATGAAGAATGACCAAATCCCAATGGCCAATTCCGGTGCCGCGATCGGCCCTTCCGCCATTGGTCATTCGTCATTGGACCTTGCCCTTCCGCCTCCATCAGGCGCGGAAAGTGGCACGCACACACATGCGCGGGATCAGTTCCTCGCTGCAGCAGGAGCGGTTTCTCGTGGGCGCAGATCTCCTGCGCGTCGGGGCAGCGCGGCGCGAAGGGGCAGCCCGGCGGCGGGTTGATGGGCGTGGGCACCTCGCCGGTCAGGACCTGGCGCGTGGAGGGGGCGTCCGGGTCCAACGACGGCAGCGCCGAGAGGAGCACCCGCGTGTACGGGTGCTGGGCCCGGCCGAACAGCTCCTCGGTGGCCCCCATCTCGACGATGTGGCCCAGGTACATCACGCCGATGCGCCGGCTCATGTAGCGGACCACCCCCAGGTTGTGGGAGATGAACAGGTAGGTCAGGTCGAACTGCTGCCGGAGATCCTTGAGGAGGTTCAGCGTCTGCGCCTGCACCGACACGTCCAGGGCCGAGGTGGGCTCGTCCAGGATCAGGAGCTCGGGCTTGAGGATCAGGGCGCGGGCCAGGGCGATGCGCTGGCGCTGGCCGCCGGAGAACTCGTGGGCATAGCGGTACAGGTGGTCCAGGCCTAATCCGACCCCCTCCAGGACATGGAGGACGCGCTCGTCGATCTCGTAGCCCTTGGCCAGGCCATGGAGCGTGAGCCCCACGCCCACGAGGTCGCGGACGATCTTCCGGGGGTGGAGCGAGGAGTAGGGGTCCTGGAAGATCAGCTGGATGCGTCGGGCCCGCTCCTTGGCGGCCTTGCCGGTGAGCCCGAGGATGCTCTCGCCCGCGAACCGGATCTCCCCCGAGAGGACCGGCGCCAGCCCCACCACGGCCCGCCCCAGGGTGGTCTTGCCGCAGCCGGACTCCCCGACCAGGCCGAACACCTCGCCGCGCGGGAGCGTGAGCGAGACCCCGTTCACCGCCTGGACGACGGCGCGGCCCCTCCGGAACAGCCCCTCGCGCAGGGCGAAGTGCACCTTGAGGTCGCGAATCTCCAGGAGCGGTCCGTTGCCGTTGCTCTGCATGCCGATTCTACCGTAAACCGCCTAGGCGCTAGAGAAATCAACTGCGGTCACGACGCCTGGAGTCGATCGCGGTGCAGGAAGCAGGCCACGTGGTGATCGGCCTCCAGCCCGTACTGCGGCGGCACCTGCTCCGCGCACCCCGGCATCGCCTGGTCGCACCGCGGCGCGAAGGCGCACCCCACGGGCGGCTGGAGCAGGCTCGGCACCTGCCCTCGGATCGAGAACAGTGGCTGGTCCGGCGCCACGTCGTTCGGGATCGTCTTGAGGAGCCCCTGCGTGTACGGATGCTGGGGGCGCTTGAGCACGGTCCGTACCGGCCCCTGCTCCACCACGCTCCCCGCATACATCACGGCTACCCGGTCGCAGGTCTCGGCCATGACCCCCAGGTCGTGCGTGATGAGCAGCATGGCGGTGTTGATCTCCCGCTTCAGGGCCTTCATCAGCTCCAGGATCTGCGCCTGGATCGTCACGTCCAGGGCCGAGGTGGGCTCGTCGGCGATCAGGAGCTTGGGCCGGGTCACCAGCATCATGGCGATCATGACGCGCTGGGCCATGCCGCCGGAGAGCTCGTGTGCGTAGCGACGCGCGATCCGCCGCGCGTCCGGGATGCCCAGTGTCTGGAGCATCTCGACCGCCCGCTCGCTCGCCGCGCGTCGGGAGAGCGTTTTGTCGTGGACCAGGAGCGTCTCGGCGACCTGCTGGCCCACCCGGATGACCGGATTCAGGGCCATCTTGGGCTCTTGCAGGATCATCGAGATCTGGCTGCCCCGCAGATCCCGCATCTCGGCTTCGCTCGCCGCGAAGAGGTCCCGGCCCTCGAAGAGGATCCGGCCGTGGCTGATGCGGCCCGGCGGACTGATGAGCCGCAGAATGGCCAGCGCGGTGACCGACTTGCCGCAGCCCGTCTCGCCCGCCAGGCCCAGCGTCTCGCGCCGCTGGAGCCGGAACGTCACCCCCTGAAGCGCGTGGATCGTGCCGCGCAGGGTCGGGAACTCGACCTTGAGGTCTTCGACCTCCAGTAACAAGTCGTCCTTTCTGCCCAGCTTCACGTCTCAGTTTCCTTAATCCGCGGCGCTCTGCGCCGCGGATCACGCCTGCCGCTGCCGGGGGTCCAATACGTCTCGGATCCCGTCGCCCAAGAGGTTGAAGCCCATGACGACCACCAAGATGGCCAGACCGGGCAGGGTGGAGACCCACCACTGATCCACCAGGAACTGCCGGCCGTCGCTCACCATCAGGCCCCACTCGGGCATGGGGGGCTGGGCGCCCAGGCCCAGGAAGCCCAGCCCGGCGGCCGTGAGGATGATCGTGCCCATGTCCAGGCTCATCCGTACGATGATGGAGGACAGGGTGAGCGGCAGGATGTGGCCGGCCATGATCCGCGCCTTGCCGGCGCCCAGGACCCGCATGGCCTGGATGTAGTCGTTGTTCTTCACGTTCAGCGTCTCGGCCCGGGCCAGCCGGGCGTAGGAGGGCCACTGGGCAATGGCGATGGCGAGGATGGCGTTCTCCACCCCCGGGCCCAGCGCCGCCGCGAAGGCGATGGCCAGGATCAGCCGGGGGAAGGCCAGGAACACGTCCGCCAGCCGCATCAGGATCTCGTCCATTGCTCCGCCGAGGTAGCCGGCTACGATCCCGATCAGCATCCCCAGCGGCGTGCTGATGGCCGCGACCAGGAGGGCGATGGTCAGGGTCACCCGCGCCCCGTAGACCACCCGGGAGAAGATGTCCCGGCCCAGCCCGTCGGTCCCGCAGAAGTGCCTGGCCGACGGGGGCAACAGCCGGTCGCCCAGGATCTGCTCGTAGGGATTGGCTGTGGCGAGGAGCGGCGCCAGCGCGGCCACCAGGAGCAGCCCCAGGATGATTGCGGTCCCCAGGACCATCAGCCGGTTCCGGCGCCAGAGGATGTAGGAGTCCTTGAGGTACCGCCAGCGCGCCTCGGCCCGGCGCCGGCGAGCCTCGGTCAGATCCAGGGTGGGGAGTGCGGGGTCCGTGCTCATGACTCCGTGTAGGTGATCTTGGGATTGAGGAAGGCGTAGGCCAGGTCCACCACCAGATTCACGATGCAGAAGGTAAGCGCCACGAACATGGTGCCGCCCACGATGGTGTTCAGGTCCAGCGTCAGGAACGCGTTGGCCAGGTAGCGGCCCAGGCCCGGCCAGGAGAAGATGGTCTCGGTGAGGACCGAGCCCTCCAGGAGCAACCCGTAGGTGAGTCCGACCACCGTGACCGTGGGCACCAGGGCATTCCGCAGGGCGTGGCGGACGATGACCGGGAACTCGGAGAGCCCCTTGATCCGGGCCGTCTTGATGTATTCCTGGGACAGCACCTCCAGCATGCTTGAGCGGGTGATGCGCGAGATGCCGGCCACGCCCACCAACCCCAGAACCGAGGCCGGCAGGACCAGGTGTTTGAGGGCGTCGGCGAAGACCTCCCAGTCGCGGGCCAGGGCGCTGTCCACCAGGAGAACCCCGGTGACCCGCGTCGGCTCGAGGAGCATGATGTCGAGGCGCCCCGGCTCGGGCAGCCAGCCCAGCTTGAAGTAGAAGACGAGCATGAGGACCAGCCCCAGCCAGAAGACCGGGGTCGAGACCCCGATCAGGCTCAGCACCCGGCAGAACTGGTCGATCGCCCGGTTCTTGTAGACCGCCGACAGGACGCCGAGCGGGATGCCCACGCCGATGCCGACCAGGATGGCGAAGGTTGCCAGCTCCAGCGTGGCCGGGAAGTAGGTCAGGATGTCCTTGAGGACCGGCCGGCTGGTCTGGAACGATACCCCCAGATCGCCGCGGGCGAGGCGCGCCGCGTAGCGGCCGAACTGGACGTAGAGCGGCTGGTCGAAGCCGTAGAGCGCCCGCAGCCGCTCCACCGTCTCGGGCGACGCCTGGGGGCCCGCCAGCGAGGCCAGGGGATCCAGCGGGATCACCAGGGAGGTGAAGAAGGTGATCACCATGATGCCGGCAAGGGTGATCGTCAGCGTCACCAGGCGGCGGAGCAGGTACCGACCCACGGACTACCTCGAATCAATGGCCAATGACAAATGACCAATGGCGGCAGCCGAATTGGACATTGGAAATTGGTCATTCCCTGGGCGTTGGTCATTTGGATTGGGTCATTGGGATTTGGTCATTGGGTCATTGGGCATTCCACCCCGGGGCGTCACGCCGTGACGCGCGACGCCCCGGGGCGGTGTTATTTCTTGCTGACGGTGTACAGCTTGGTCATCGCCGGGTTCGGCCCGACCTTGAGGTCCTGGACGTTGTTCCGCACTGCGTGCTGGGCGACCTGCTGGTACAGGAAGGCGAACGGGCCCTCCTCCTGGATGATCTTGTTGGCCGCCTGGTACATGGCGATGCGCTTCCCGTCGTCCATCTCCTGGCCGGCGTCCTGGATCATCTTGGCGGTCTGCTCGTTCTCGTAGGCGTTCCGGTAGGCCAGCTGCTTCGACGTGTGGTCGGCGAAGGGCTGCGCGTTGGTGTGCGGATCGTGGTAGTCGGGACCCCAGCCGCCCAGGAACAGATCCGTCTTCTGGGCGCGGTAGAGCGGCATGAGCTGGGAGCCGACCATCTTGTTGAGGGTGACCTTGATGCCGATCTTCGCCAGTGAAGCCTGGATGACCTGGCCGACTTCGGGACGGGGCGTGGCGTCGTTATGGTACAGGTTGGTCTCGAAGCCGGAGACGCCCGCCTCCTTCATGAACTGCTTGGCCTTCTCGATGTCGGTCTTGTAGATGATGCGCGGCTCGTAGCCCGCGAACCCCTCGGGGATGAAGGTGTTCGTCTGCTTGGCGGCTCCCCCCATGATCTTGTTGATGATCCCGTCGTAGTCGATGGCATAGCGGATGGCCATGCGCACCCGCTTGTCGGACAGGTAGGGCCGCGTCACGTTCATCCCCAGGTACTCGATGGCGTTGTCGGCGTACCGCTCGATGCGGACGTCCTTGTTCTTGACCAGCTCCTTCACCTGGTCGGGGAGCATGTTCCAGGCGAGGTCCAGGTCCCCCTTCTCAACCTGGAGGCGTCGGCTGGCCGCCTCGGCGATGTCCTTGTAGATGACCCGCTTGATCTTGGGCGGGTAGCGGAAGTGGCTCGGGTTGGCGTCCAGGACCACGCCCTCGCCCTTCTCCCACTTGCGCAGGATGAACGGCCCGGACCCGGCCGAGTTCCGCGACAGCCAGGTCACCCCGTAATCCCCGTTCGGGAACTGGTCCGTCTTGGCGACGTTCTGCTTCACGACCTTGGAGTCCACCACGCTGCTGACGATGGAGGCCATGCAGGCCAGGAACAGGCCACCCGCGTACTTCTTGGGGAGCGTGATCTGCACGGTGGTGGGATCCAGCGCCTTGATCGACTCCGGCGTGAGGCCGAACTGCGTGAGGATGAAGGCCGGCTGGTCTTTCAGCAGGACGGCGCGCTGGAAGGAGTACACCACATCCTCGGCCGTCATCGGATTGCCGGAGTGGAACTTCACACCCTTCCGCAGGCTGAAAGTCCACACCTGGCCGTCCGGGGAGACCTTCCAGGACTCGGCCAGCGAGGGCTCCGGCTTGTCGAACTTGCCCGCGGGGAAGTCCAGCAGCCTGTCATAGACCCCGGCCATGACCCCGGAGCCGATCACCTCGAAGCCCTTGGCCGGGTCGAGAGAGGTGATCATGCCGAGCTCCTGCCCGATCACCAGGACCTCGGTTCGGCTCTGGGCCAGGGCCGGAGAGCCGCCGGAAAGGACCAGGATGCAGAGAATCGCGAGAAGAAGACCCAGGGTTCGTTTCATCGCCGCCCTCCTTCGCCTGGGGCCGCGGACCGCGCCCGCGCGCCGGCCCGCGGCCGATTCTGAATCCCAGGTGCCGCGCCGTCCGGACGCGACCGGACCGCAGCCGGCGCCTGGGTGCTGGAGTGAGTCGTCTCGGGTCTCTGGCGTATCGGAACTGACTGATGGGGAATGGCCCCGCGCGGGCTAACGCCATGCGGGCGCCGGCTGCGCACCGCACGACGGGCAGCCCTGGCGGGCGGAGCGAGCATGGCGCCAGCCACGGCCGCTTGTCAATACGAAATTTCGCCCCACAAATCCCTCAGGCGGACAGGGTCGCGGGTGAAAAGGCGGAAGGGGGGGGCCGCTACCAGCGGCGATCCTCCGGGTTGCCCAGGGCGCGGACGAGCAGGGCATGCAGGTAGCGGACCTCGTCGTCGGGAAGCCCGGCGCCAAAGGTGAAGAGACCCTTGCGGCTCTTCACGGTGATGCCCTTCGACCGAACGAGCCGGCGCAGCATGGCGACCCCGCGCGGCGCGCCGCCGCGCCGCGCGGGGTCGCGCCGGGCCGCGTCCCACGGGACGGAGGCAAAGGCCTCCTCCGCCGTCCCGTAGTCCAGGCTGAGGATCTCGGCGGCAGGAAGGCGGGTCCGCTTGGCGCGCCAGGCCCCTCGCTCCTCGATGACGATTCCCTCGGGCGAAGCCGTGACGAGGGTGCGGCTCCGGATCGCCGCGCGAACGGCGTTGAGGACGCCCACCAGGGGGATCACGCCGAAGACGAGGACGGCGAACCCGAGGAAGGCCATCTGCACTGCTTCCGGCGTATGCGTCTGCCGGAAGAATCGGAGGACCTCAGGGGCCAGGTAAGCCAGCCCGCCGATGGAGATGGCGGGTCCGACGAGCTTCCGCCAGTTGAAGCCGGGCCCCGGCAGGACGATCTCCACCGTGCGGCTCGACTCGCGGACCTGGCTTTGCATCCGCAGGGGCCGTGCCGCGACCCCGCGCGGGGCGGCCTCGGGCATCTGTTCGGGGAAGGGTGCGTCCGCCCGGTCCGCCGCCAGGACCGATTCGTGGGTCGTGGAGGCATCCACCAGGGGGAGGCGCAGGAGCTTGGCGATCGCCGCGGCCCCCTCGCGCGACTCGCCGTACTGCGTGCTGCTTTGGAGTTCGTAGTTCGCGCCGCCGCCCCGGGCGCGCAGGAGGATGGGGTACCGATCGGCTGTATCCGAGTCCCCCGCCTGGAACCGGACCGTGACGGCGTCGTAGGCGGCCAGGCTGTGCGTCTCGCCCCGCATGGGGACCAGCAGCCCCCACTGCCGGGAAACCGTCCCGCGGCCGGCGTCCAGGACGGTCCAGCGCCGCCCGAACACCAGGCCGCCGCCCGCCGCCACGAAGACGAGACCCATCAGGATGATCAGCGGCCAGGCCCAGACGGGGATGTCCCTCGCGTTTTCCACCGGCACGATCCGCGCCCCGATCAGGATCACGAAGACCCCGGCCGCCAGGAAGGGAACCCCGAACACCGAGAGGCAGCCCCCGCCCTCCCTGAGCTCAAGCCGATCCGGCGCGACCTGCCGAACCATGGAAGGCTTTGCCACGGTCGTCATCCTGTGCTCTTACGCCCCTGAGGAAAAAGCACAACCCGCGAGCCCGCACCTGCCCGGGGGGACGGTGTTGATGGCCACCCCCCCAACCGGGCCCGGCACCTCGAACGGAAGAGCCTTTATCTGCGGGAGCAATCCAGCCAGCAACCAGATTATACTGCCCAGGGCCAGCATTGATCGAGCATATCGAGCTTTGTCCGCATCTGCAGAAGGTGGCAGAAGTGGGAACGCCTCTAGCCCGGATTATTCGCAAAGACTACGTCTTCGCTCATAACCGCCCGCAGGACCGCACCGGCCGGGTTAGCCACTGCTGAGTTTGGGTGGGGCCGTATTGCAAGGGGATCCGCCACGACAGCGCGAAGATGGCCGAATCCCCGAGCATTACCTTGTGACGATTACTGGGGCTTCAGGGAAGGGGAGATCACCCGCAGCCCTTTGAAGTACTGGCGGTAGAAGCCGTGGTCGCGCGTGAGCAGGGCATCCGCTTGTCGGAGGGCGTGCGCGCCGATCAGGAAATCCGCCAAGACGCGATTCCGGGAGGCCTTGGAGATCTTCCGACTTTCGCGCCAAAGCCGGCCGGCCAACGACGCCGCCTCCCGGGAAAGCGGGTCGAAGTGCATGCCGAGGAGATCCATCGTCCGCTCGAAGAGTTGATCCGTCGGAAAGTGGGCCCGGACCTCGGCCCAGACCACCTCGGAGGCCGTCAGGGTACCCGCCACCTCCGCGGCCTTGATGGCCTCGCCCGCCGGGCCGCCGAAATGGGGGTCGCCAAGCAGGATGTCGAGCAGGACGGACGAATCGACGGCGGTTCTCATCGCTTCCGCGCCCGCGGCCCCCCGGGCCGCGGTCCCCGCATGGCATCCAGGAGCGCCAGGGCGTCCACGGGCCGGGCAGGCTTGAGGAGTCCGAATACCTTGTCAACCGGATGGTGTCCGAGGACAACCTTCCGCAGGAGAACCCCGTCCTCCCGAAGGTCGAACGCCACCGTCGTGTTGGCTGCCAGCCCGAGCCGCTTCCGCACGGCAATCGGAATGGTCACCTGCCCCTTGGAGGAAACCGTGCTCTTCATAGTAGGTAAAGCCTATGACGCTTTACCGAGGAAGTCAAGCACTACTGCGCCAGAGGGCGAGGGCGATAAGGATCGTCCGTGGCGATGTAGAACACCAGGTGGGGCTGGTGGTCTCTGGGGGGATATGTTAAGAGTAACACCAGCGGCCACGACCGGGATCACGGAGAAATCGAACACATCGAGCAACGCTCGACAATTCGAGGGAGCCCTGCCCTTTAGGCAAGGAGGGTCACTATGAAAATCACCTCTGAGCTTCTTGAGGCCTTCCTCTACTGTCCGACCAAATGCTATCTCCGATCAAAGGGTGAGAGAGGCACCGGTAACACCTTTGCAGGGTGGCTCACCGCGCAACAAGGCGCTTACCGAAGCGACGGCATCAACCGAATGACTGCAATTTGTGGAGGAGAAGAAAACATCACTGGGTACGTCGACGCACCGGCCTTGAAAAGCGGACAGTGGCGATTGGCGGTGAATTGTGTGGTAAGAGCAAACGCTTGGGAGTCGCATTTGGACGCCCTGGAGCGATGTGCGCAGCCGAAGCGTGGGAAGCGTGTCCATTTGGTTCCGCTTCGTTTCGTCGAAGCGAGCAAGGTCACGTCCAAAGACAAGCTGTTGGTTGCCTTTGACGCTCTCGTCTTGGCTGGGATGACCGGTCACGAAGTTCCAGTCGGCAGGCTCATCCACGGCCCAGAATACTCACGCCTTAAGGTGAGGGTTCCACTGTTGGCACGGGAGGTCCGAAGGCTGGTTGACCAGATGAACCACTGTCTTTCTGCTGCCAACCCGCCCGACCTCGTTTTGAGCCGACGATGCGCTGAGTGCGAGTTTCAAATCGGGTGCCGGCGACAGGCCATCGAGAGGGACGATCTCAGCCTGCTCGCGGGAATGACGGGGAAGGAGAGGAAGAAGCTTAACGGCAAGGGAATTTTCACGGTCACTCAGCTTTCGTACACATTTCGGCCCAGACGTCGCCCCAAGCGACTCGCTGCCAGGGGCGAGAAGTATCACCATGCACTGAAGGCCCTCGCGATTCGGGAGCACAAAGTCCATGTCGTGGGGAACCCCGAACTGAAACTTGACGGGACCCCGGTCTACCTGGATGTCGAAGGCTTGCCAGAACGCGATTTCT
>Ga0315294_10008969_pt1 | contig 10987 bp, 5 predicted proteins | sample YL17G13_40_MG_FD_203626 | JGI IMG/M metagenome (GOLD analysis project Ga0315294, IMG submission 203626) | Sediment microbial communities from Yellowstone Lake, YNP, Wyoming, USA - YL17G13_40 | ecosystem: Environmental > Aquatic > Freshwater > Lake > Sediment | place: USA: Wyoming | collected... | reverse complement strand
AGTCCTGGAGTATTTCCGCCGGAGAGTGCAATCGTAAAAGGAAAATCCCTTTTGTCAGCTTCCCTTATCCGTTTGACAAGATCAAGAGCAAGTGATTCAGCGAGAGCCTGAGGTGTCGGAAATATTTTAATAATTTCACTCATAACTCACAATATAACTCCTCATCCGCCATGTTCTTGCATGGATATCTCCACGTAAGTCCTTCTCCCTCAATAAGATTATTTGACGGTTCAGGACCCCAGGTTCCTGAAGGATAACCATAAACCTTTATGGCAGGATTATTTTTCCACGCCCTTTGGATCGGTTCAATAAATTTCCATGCTGTTTCAACTTCATCGTCACGTGAAAAGAGGGTTGAATCACCTGACATAACGTCATAAAGAAGTCGTTCATAAGCAGAAGGGACCCTTACCTCAGCAAGATCCTTGTAATGAAAATCCATATTTACATTTTTGACTTGGAATCCTGCTCCCGGTTCCTTCATGTCGAATTTAAGCAGTATTCCCTCGTCGGGCTGGATACGGATAATTAGCTGGTTACCTGAAAGTTTTCCCACAACCCTCTGGAAAAGATGATGCGGGGTTTGCTTAAAATGAATCACCACCTCCGTAACCCGTGTTGGTAAGCGCTTGCCGGTCCGGACATAAAACGGAACGCCTCCCCACCGCCAGTTATCTATGAAAAACTTCATTGCAACATATGTTTCAGTTCTTGAGTGAACATCGACATCTTTTTCGTACCTGTAACCGGTTACGCACTCACCCCTTATTTTGGATGGTGTATACTGTCCCCTGATAACCTGCCTTTCAACATCCTCTTCATTTAGGGGCTGTAATGACTGAAACACCTTGAGAACTTCATTCCTGATAGCATCTGCATCGAGGGAAGAAGGCGGCTCCATAGCAGTTAATCCTACCATTTGAAGCAAGTGGTTCTGAATCATATCCCGCAAAGCTCCCGAGGAATCATAATATCCTCCCCTCTCCTCGACTCCAATGCTTTCGGCTGAAGTGATTTCAATCCGGTGCACATAATTCCTGTTCCACAGTGGTTCAAATATCCCGTTCGCAAACCTGGTAACCAAAAGATTCTGGACAGTCTCCTTACCGAGGTAATGATCTATTCTGAAAATCTGGTCTTCCTGGACCAGTTCATGCAAAGTTTTGTTAAGTCGCTGGGCACTTCCCAGATCATATCCGAATGGTTTTTCGATTATGAAGCGTTTGAAACCATCTGTCTGAAAACCCAGACCTGCCTCCGACAGGTTTGTTGAGATCATTTCATATAAGCTTGGCGGTGTGGCCATATAGAAAATGATATTGCCGCCAATGCCGAGTTTTTTGCGGAGGATCTGGATGACTCTCCCGAGTTCATCATAATCCGGCGGAGAAGTGTAATCAATTCTGTGATATTCGAAATTTTCCGTGAATCTGGAAATATGGCTGAAGTCAGGATCCTTTTCATCAGAAAATGTCCTTATCGAATCAGACATCTTTTTCCTGAACTCTTCGGATGATATCTCACTGCGTCCCACACCGAGAAGTGCAAACTTCTCCGGCATCAGATTCTGTTTGCTCAGAGAACAGAGCGCGGGTATTAGTTTTCGGGAGGTGAGATCACCCGTGGCTCCGAAAATTACAAGAATAAGGTTATTTGGCTTTTCCATTAAGGTCCTTAAGTTTAATATCTATTGATGCTAAGATAAGAAAAAAATTGTGGGCTAAAGCCCTGATTTTAATAGTCTGTTAACCACGGCCTTAAGGCCGTGGTTAAGGGAAAACCCTTCACAGGACTTTAGTCCTTTATTTAACATGTTAATAACTTTTTCCTATATTTTGTAATATTCATTAATTCTTTTGTCAGTAATTACATCATTCTGTTAGTTTTTTTATACATTTGCTCCCGAAATTAAAATGATGCAGTCTTATAACATTATTATTCTTGTCCAGTTTTTAGTCATCAGGTTTACCGGAATTGACTGAGAATGGCGTTTTCATAGGATTAGGGATGACCGTTCTCTTCAGTTTAAGAGAACGGTTTTTTTGTGATAAAAAATTGATAATTGTTTAAATAAAATTTCAATGAGAACAGACAGGCCCTCGCAGGAGGGCTTATACAGGCAGGAATTTGAGCATGGCAGCTGCGGGATTGGTTTTGTCGCCCATGTGAAAGGGAGGAAATCTCATTCAATAATCAGTATGGGTCTTGACATCCTGAGAAACATGACCCACAGGGGAGCCGAGGGTGCCGACAGCAAAACTGGTGATGGCGCAGGGGTGATGATACAGGTACCAAGGGATTTTTACCTTATCCAGGGTTATGCCCTGCCGCCGGAAGGACAGTTTGGAACAGGACTTGTTTTCCTTCCAAAAAACCTTGATGATGCTGAAAAATGTACTGAAATATTTCTAAGTTATATTCAGGATGAAGGTGTCAGTTTTATCGGATTCCGTGATGTACCCCGGGATAATTCAACAATCGGAGAGATTGCCCGCGGTGCTGAACCTGATATAAGGCAGATACTTTTAAGCGCTGATATCCAGCAGGATGACCTTGAACGAAAGCTCTACATTATTAGGAAACGCACTGAGAAGGCCATAAGGGATTCAGGAATAAAGCAGAAAAAATTCTTTTATATCCCCAGCCTGTCAACCAGAGTGCTGGTATATAAAGGAATGCTTACATCGATCCAGCTCGGTGAGTACTTCAGTGACCTGAATGATGAAAGATTACAAAGTGCGATCGCCCTTGTCCATTCAAGATTCAGCACCAATACTTTTCCCAGCTGGGATCTTGCACAACCTTTCCGTGTGCTTGGGCATAACGGGGAGATTAACACGATCAAAGGCAACAGGTTCTGGATGGAGGCCAGGGAGTCAATACTTAAATCTGAAAAACTGGGCGACCTCGAAAGCATATATCCTATAATAGAACCCGAAAAAAGTGATTCGGCATCACTTGATAATGTGCTGGAGTTTCTCCTGATGAGCGGGAAATCGCTCCCTTACGCAATGTCGATTCTTATCCCGGAATCAATCAATATAAAGAATCCCATTCCCCCTGAGTTGCGCGATTTCTATCATTATCATTCCACTTTCATGGAGCCGTGGGACGGACCTGCATCTCTTATTTTTTCAGACGGCAGATATATTGGCGGAATGCTTGACCGGAACGGACTTCGTCCTTCAAGATATGTTTTGACAACAAATGATCTGATCGTGATGGGATCCGAGGCAGGTGTTCAGTCGTTCAATCCTGAAGAAATTAAAGAAAAAGGGAGGCTGAAACCTGGGAAAATGCTGCTTGTTGATACAGTTGAAGGAAAAATCTTTTATGACAAAGAGCTTAAAGCCAAGCTTGCCGAAGATTTCCCCTACGGAAAATGGATCCAGCAGAATATGGTAAACCTGGAAGAGATCGAAACAGGGCAGGTAATATCACCCGACCTTGGAAAACAATATCAGAAATACCTTACTTCATTTAATTACTCATTCGAAGATATTGAAAAGATAATCAAGGAGATGGCTGCAACCGGGAAAGAGCCGATCGGTTCTATGGGGAATGATGTTCCTGTTGCAGTCCTGTCGCGAAAGCCATACCGGCTTTTCAATTATTTCAAGCAGATGTTTGCCCAGGTAACCAATCCTCCCATCGATCCTATCAGGGAAGAGCTTGTAATGACGCTCTCAGGATATCTCGGTTCACTTCAGCAAAACCTTCTTGATGAATCGCCTGATCATGTTAAAATGGTACGGTTCAGGAATCCCGTGATATCCAACACTTATTTCCAGGTTGTAAAAAACTTACGTTATAAAGGATTTTCAGCAGCTACTCTGCTTATGCATTTTGACGCCGGGAAGGGAGGCAAAGGATTGAATCAAGCTGTTGATCAATTGTGTGCTGATGCTGAAAAAGCAGTCGATGAAGGGAAAAACTATATAATTCTGTCTGACCGGGGAATTGATGAAAACAAAGCTCCAATTCCTTCACTGCTTGCTGTTTCTGCAGTCCATCATCACCTGATAGAAAAGCGCAAGCGAATGCAGATCGATCTTGTGGTGGAATCAGCAGAACCACGTGAAGTAATGCATTTTGCCCTTTTGTTCGGGTATGGTGCCAGCATCATAAATCCTTATCTGAGCTTTGCTGTTATCGACAGGCTGATAAGAGACAAAGCAATCCAGCTAGACTATCAGAAAGCTGAAGAGAATTATGTTAACTCAATAAATAAAGGAATCCTCAAGATAATGTCAAAAATGGGTATCAGTACCCTCAGAAGTTATCGTTCTTCCCAGATCTTTGAAGCTGTAGGTATACATCCCGATGTTATCGACAGGTATTTTGCCGGTACAACAACAAGGATCGGCGGAATAGGAATCGGAGAGATCGCTGAGGAGGTTCTGATACCTCACAGAAAAGCTTTCACAGAGGACCAGTTGCCTGAGATTCTGACCGAAGGTGTCTATTCCTTCAGAAAACACGGAGAAAAGCATGCATGGAATCCGGAGACAATATCTTTACTGCAATGGAGCACAAAGGCGGGAGACAGAAATAAATTCAGGGAATACTCCAGACAGGCTGACAGCGACACAACATCTCCGCTTTTTATCAGGGGATTGCTGAAGATGAGAAAAAATCCTATCCCCCTGGAAGAGGTGGAATCAGCTGAAAAAATTATGAAACGGTTTGTTACAGGTGCCATGTCATTCGGCTCGATAAGCCGTGAAGCCCATGAAACCGTTGCCATTGCAATGAACCGGATTGGAGGACGAAGCAATACCGGTGAGGGCGGCGAAGATCCGAAACGGTTTGAGCCTCTGCCTAATGGCGAATCTGTAAGGAGTGCGATCAAGCAGGTAGCCAGCGGCCGTTTTGGTGTTACAACTGAGTATCTTGTTAATGCAGATGAGATCCAGATAAAAATCGCACAGGGTGCAAAACCAGGTGAGGGCGGGCAACTGCCCGGTCATAAAATAGATAAGATCATTGCTAAAACAAGGTATTCTATTCCTGGTATCACACTTATTTCACCCCCGCCGCATCATGATATTTATTCAATAGAAGATCTTTCTCAACTGATATTTGATCTTAAAAATGTGAATCCAAAAGCAAGGATCAGCGTAAAACTGGTCTCTGCCAGCGGTGTCGGAACTATTGCAGCCGGTGTAACCAAAGCAGGAGCCGACCTTATTACAATAAGCGGTTATGAAGGCGGAACAGGGGCCAGTCCTGCATCTTCCATCAAACACGCAGGGATCCCCCTTGAGCTTGGACTTGCCGAAACCCAGCAGACCCTTGTGATGAACAATCTCCGCAGAAAAGTAATCCTTCAGGCAGATGGCCAGCTGAAGACTGCCAGGGATGTTATAATAGCTGCGCTTTTGGGAGCTGAAGAGTTCGGTTTCGCAACCTGCGCCCTTATAGTACTTGGATGCGTGATGATGCGAAAATGTCATCTCAATACATGTCCTGTCGGAGTAGCAACCCAGAATCCGGAACTGCGAAAAAGGTTTATGGGTAAAGCTGATAACCTGGTTACTTTTTTTACATTCCTTGCAGAGGATGTAAGAGAGTACCTGGCTGAAATGGGATTCAGAAACCTTGATGAAATAATAGGCCGGTTTGACCTTCTTGAAAGGAACCATGAAGCCGATCACTGGAAGACAAAAGATCTTGATCTTTCAGGAATGCTCCGACTGCCTGCCGAAGCAGCAAAAAACGACATGCATTGCATTGAAAAACAAGAAAGTAAGCTGAAAAACATTCTTGACCTGGAATTAATAACAAAAGCTGAAAAAGCAATATCTGACAAAGAACAGGTTTTGATTTCAGGGCTGATAAGAAACACTGACAGAACAACGGGAGCTATGCTATCGGGCAGGATTGCATCAATTTACGGATCATCAGGTCTCCCTGACGGAACAATAAAATGCCGGTTTAAAGGATCGGCAGGTCAGAGCTTCGGAGCATTCCTTGCTTCAGGGGTTGAGCTTTATCTTGAAGGTGACTCGAATGATTATCTCGGCAAAGGGCTTTCAGGAGGAAGAATAATTGTGGTTCCCCCTGCAGGGACCTTGTTCGAATCAGATAAAAACATAATCATCGGCAATACAGTTCTTTACGGAGCGACAAAAGGGGAAATTTACATTTCAGGAGTTGCAGGCGAAAGGTTCGGAGTCAGGAACAGCGGGGCAATAGCAGTTGTTGAGGGAGTCGGAAATCACTGCTGTGAGTATATGACAGGAGGCCGTGTGGTAGTACTGGGGGCTACAGGAAGCAATTTTGCGGCTGGAATGAGCGGAGGAATTGCTTATGTTTTCAATGAGTATGGAAATTTTGATTATTACTGCAATATGGGAATGGTAGAATTATCGCTTGTCGAGGACCGAAATGACGTTAATGAGCTTCAGGCACTTATTTCCAGTCATTTAATTTATACCGGAAGCAGGAAAGCAAAAATGATACTGGACGATTTCAACAGGTTCCTTCCGATGTTTATAAAGGTTATTCCTTATGATTATAAGAAAGTTCTTGAGGAACAGAAACTTGAAGATCTGAAAAAGAAAATCGCCAGCGTGGAGATTGATGTTGACATAAGCGGTGTTTAGGAATTAATTTATAAAAAAAATGTCAGGACTAAAGTCCCTTTTCTTTGAGACATCCCAAACCACGGCCTTAAGGCCGTGGTTAAAGGATAATCCAAACCATGGGGACCTAATTGGAACATCCCAAACCACGGCCTTAAGGCCGTGGTTATTCCATAAGACTGCTCCGGGCTTTAGCCCTTATATTTATTATTAATAATAAACTTCTCAATGGGAGACATAACAGGATTTTTAAAGATCAAAAGGAAAGAGGCTGGCAACAGGCCAAAAAATGAGAGGATCTGCGATTACAGCGAAGTTGAGCAGGTCCTGAACAGCGAGGACAGAATGCTGCAGGCTTCGAGATGTATGGATTGCGGAATTCCATTCTGCCATTGGAGCTGTCCTGTGGATAATCTTATACCCGAATGGAACGACCTGTTATTTAAGGGTGAATGGAAAACTGCTTATGACAGACTCATTTCTACAAACAATTTTCCGGAAGTAACAGGAAGGATTTGTCCCGCTTCGTGCGAACATGCCTGTGTCCTTAATATTGGACAGGAACCAGTGACCATTCGTGAAAACGAGGTTGCTATTGCAGAAAAAGCCTTTGCGGAGGGATATATCAAGCCTTCTCCACCTGCCATAAGGACCGGAAAAACAGTAGCTGTGATCGGGAGCGGACCGGCCGGCTTGGCTGCAGCAGATCTGTTGAACAAAGCCGGACACAGCGTAACATTATTTGAGAAGGATGAAAAAGCCGGAGGCCTTCTCAGATTCGGTATTCCTGATTTTAAAATGAGCAAATCGATTATTGACCGTCGGGTCGACCTTATGACCAGGGAAGGCCTTTCTGTCAGGACAGGTACCATGGTCGGTAAAGATATTTCTGTAAAGGAAATTGTAAACCAGTTCGATGCTGTCTGTGTTGCAATAGGATCCGGCCATCCGCGCGATCTTAACATTGAAGGACGGCATCTGAAAGGGATATATTTTGCCATTGAGTTTTTAAGTAATCAAAACAGAGTAAATTCAGGTGATCTTCATTTCTCAGATAACCAGATAAATGCTGAAGGCAAAAAAGTTCTTGTGATAGGAGGCGGCGATACAGGTTCAGATTGCGTCGGTACTTCAATACGCCAGAAAGCAGTTGGTGTAACACAGATTGAGATCCTTTCAAAGCCACCTGTGTTCAGAACACCTGATAATCCGTGGCCTTATTGCGCTAAAGTAATGAAGACGTCAACTTCTCATGAGGAGGGCTGTGAAAGGATCTGGAACCTCTCTACAATCAGGTTTATTGGAACAGATGGTGTAGTGAAAGGTGTAGAGGTCGAAGATGTCCATTGGGAAAAGAAGGATGGCTGTTATGTCATGAAACCGGTGCCTGAAACTGTCCGGATCAGGGAGGCTGATTTTGTTCTGCTAGCTCTTGGATTTGTTCATCCGGTAATTGATGGTCTGGTGTCAGAACTGGAACTGGAACTTGACGGCAGGAAAAACATTAAAGCAAATGATTCACTGGCGACAAATATTCAGAAAGTTTTTGCAGCGGGGGATTCAGTTACAGGGGCAAGCCTGGTGGTGAATGCAATCGCTTCCGGAAGAAAAGCTGCAAAGGAGATCGACAGGTTTCTGAGGGAACAGCCCCCAATCCCTAAAGGGGGCTAAAAGCTAAGTTAATGAAAAGCCCCCGCCAGCTGGCGGGGGGATGGGGGGCAAATACTTATTTGTCTGCGAAAACTCTCAATCCTTTTACGGTATCTATAAGCCGTATGAATTCAGACCTGTATCCCTCTTCATCCTCATCCCTGGCCGATTTAGCAAGTCTTATTGCTTCCTCAAGAGATGAACTCCCCTTGAACTCTGAGTTTCTGAGGATCATCCCGAATTCTGAAACAGCTGCAGCAAACCTGAGGTTTTCAGACGTATCTTCCATGTCATTAACATAGTTTTTAACAGGCTTTTCCATCAGCATGCTTGTGACCCCGTCAGGCTTCTTATAACGGATTTTAATTGTCAGATATTCATTCTGGAAGCTGTTCCCGGCTGTAACATTGCTTCTACCTGCCCCCTGATACTTAAGAGGGTCTACCGAAGGAATCTTTTCATCTGATCCGGCAGGAACAAGCTCATACAGAGCAGTCACATTATGTCCCGATCCCATTTCACCGGCATCTATCCTGTCATCATTAAAATCTTCATCATTCAGTAGTCTGTTTTCATACCCGATAAGCCTGTATGACTGTACCTTTGCAGGATTGAACTCGACCTGGAACTTGACATCCCTGGCGATTGTAAACAGAGTTCCCCCGAATTCCCTGACAAGTACCCTCCTGGCTTCCTGAAGGTTATCGATATAAGAATAATTTCCGTTACCCTTGTCGGCAATTATTTCCATTTTGTCATCCTTTATATTGCCCATTCCGAAGCCAAGCACTGTCATGAAAATTCCGCGATCGCGGTTCTCCTCAACAAGTCTTTCCATTCCACCGTTGCTGGATTCGCCTACATTGAAATCGCCGTCTGTTGCGAGGATGATCCTGTTGTTTCCGCCTTTGACAAAGTTCTCAGATGCTACAGAATAAGCCAACCTCAAACCTGCACCGCCTGCCGTCGAACCGCCTGCTTCAAGATTATTAATTGCATTCATTATCACCTCTTTTTTATTACCCGGTGTTGATTCAAGAACCAGTCCGGATGTTCCTGCATATACTACAATTGCTACATGATCCTGCGGTCTTAATTCGTTTACGAGAAGTCCGAATGCTGATTTAAGGAGAGGCAGCTTGTTTGGAACATTCATTGAGCCCGAAACATCTATCAGGAAAACAAGGTTGGAAGAAGGAAGTGATGATTTATCAATGCTTTTTCCCCTGAGACCAACAAGAAGCAGCTGATGCCTGCTGTTCCATGGGCAGCCAGCCAACTCGGAGTAAACCGAAAACGGATGCACACCTTCAGGTTCAGGATAGTCATATTTAAAATAATTGATCATTTCCTCGATCCTTACGGCATCAGGCGGGGGTAAAACACCGCTGTTGATAAATCTGCGGATATTGGAATATGACGCATTGTCAACATCGATCGAAAAAGTTGATAATGGATTGTTCCTGACATTTTTAAAACCATTTTCATCTATTCCGGCATATCCTTCAGTATTAAAATTATTGTTATACCCAGGGAATGAATGCCTTCCACTATGTGAAGCGGATGCCGGAGCGGCCATGGAATAGGCTTTTGATGCCATGTCTTTTTTTGCTCCGTATCCTGTAACTGCCATTTCATTCAGAGCAACTGTATCCTCATGCAGTATGACGCTGATTTTACTTCGTTCACCAATTTTTTCACTTACCGTCAAAAATCCAGCCATGGAGAATTGAAGGATTTTATCATCAGGAGCTACTTCTATTTTGTAGTTTCCTTCCTGATCAGTGATCGTTCCTTTACCCGTACCTTTTACGGTTACGCTGACTCCTGCAATCGGGAGTCCGGAATTGTCAACAACTTTTCCGGTAATGGTCCTGATCTGAGCGAAAGCAATCATTATTGCTCCCAGAACCAGTATTGCCAAGACTGAAAATTTGTTTTTCATAATTTTAAGTTTTATGGTAAAATATTTCCCATAGGATGCATGGATCACCGGAATTCCATAAATAGCTTAGTATTTTTTTCATTTGTTCTATCTTTGAGGTGAATTATGCCCCCCATCCCCCCTGAAGGGGGGCTATTCATGTTCTTGATTTAAAGCCCCCTTTAGGGGGTTGGGGGCAAAAATTAGGATTATGTTTTTAAAAATTTCTGGTAAAAAACCTCAGAGTAAAGAAGATGATGAACTCCTTACTGATTTCAAGTCCGGAGGTGATCTGGAGATCCTTGGGGCGCTTTACTCGAGGTATGTCCATCTGGTTTATGGAGTCTGCCTTAAATATCTGAAAGACAGGGAAGAATCAAAAGATGGTGTTATGCAGATATTCGAAAAGTTAATAATCGAAATCCCAAAACACAATATTGAAAACTTCCGAAGCTGGTTGCATGTTGTAACAAAGAACTATTGCCTTATGCAGCTCCGGTCTGATAAATCGGAGAAGGAAAAATTCAGCGAATGGATAAATGATCCTTCTGTTTTTATGGAAACTGCAACGGATCTGCATCCTTTGGATGAAGATGAGAATTCAAAGTCTGTTGACAGTGCTCTGGAAGATTGTATTGAAAGGTTGAAAGATGAACAGAGGATATGCATAAGACAGTTTTATTTTGAAAACAGGTGCTATAATGAGATCGCAGGTAATCTGGGTCTTGATGAGAAAAAGGTGAAGAGTCATCTTCAGAACGGGAAAAGAAATCTGAAAATTTGCCTTGAAGAAAAAAATGTCAGAAAAAAATAAAAACGGTAATGA
>Ga0315294_10008965_pt1 | contig 10989 bp, 9 predicted proteins | sample YL17G13_40_MG_FD_203626 | JGI IMG/M metagenome (GOLD analysis project Ga0315294, IMG submission 203626) | Sediment microbial communities from Yellowstone Lake, YNP, Wyoming, USA - YL17G13_40 | ecosystem: Environmental > Aquatic > Freshwater > Lake > Sediment | place: USA: Wyoming | collected... | reverse complement strand
CTCTTTCTGCCCGTCGGAGACGATCACCTTATTCGGCTGTATCTTTATGACGGTGTAGGCGCCTATCTTCGAACCGACCGAGACGATCTCGTTATTGATGATCGCCTTTGAATGCTTCGCGTCGATAACCGTGATCCCCATGAGGTGCAAGGCCCCGGCCTCTCCGGCCATCGTTTCCAGGGAGAACGGATCCCGTCCCCATCCCAGCTTCTCCCCCCCATAGGCGTCTTTTACTCTCTCCTGTTTCTGAGGAAAGAGGGAAAGGGCATCCTCGCTCTTCGCGGAAACAGAAATCTTGGGGGCTGCCGCTCCTTTGGCGCGGCCCTTTCCTGCGGCCTGTAACAGCAGGAGAACAAATATGATGACGAGTACTGCCGCCGCGATAAGCTCTATCTTTTTTTTATCCATACGATCGCTCTTGTCCCTATTGACCCTGGGCCGAGATGAGGTACGTGTTGAGATTGAGGTCGACATTGAGGAGGCCCGACCTTATGTCGCCGATGCGAGTTATGGTGACCGCCTCCACCTTTACGAAGACGGGGAGGCCTTCCCTCAATACCTTGAAGAGATCGCCGAGGGAGCGGTAGTTCGTCTTCACGTTCAGCGAGACGCTCATCTCCTGCACGGACGAGGCCGCTATGCCGATAGCGGCGCCATCAATATCTTTTATGGCGCGCTTCCTCTGCGGCCTCATCGAGACGACTTCGATGCCCAGCCTTGTCGTCGCCGCGGACAATTCCCGCAGGATCACCTCTTCGCGGTCCGGGAACATGGCGTTCAGCGCGTCGAGCCGCGTCTTTAACGCCCCTATTGCCGCCTCGAGCTGCCGTCCCTCCCCCGCCATCTGCCGGATCGCGGCTATCTCGCTCTCGATAACGCCGATCTCCCTTTTCAGGCGCTCCGCTTCCTGTTTCATGGGAAGATAAGCAGCGCGCAGAAAAATGGCCAACGCGGCGATGACGATGCCGGCGACGATCAATATCTTCTTCTGGGCTCCGGTTATGACTATTCTTTTCATATCACTTCTCCAACGAGCATGATATCTCGAAAGCAGAGGCCTCTTCCCCGTCCATGGCCGTGCCCTGTATCGACGACAGCTGCGCATCCTTGAAGTACGACGACCTTTCAAGCGCCTCCATGAAGACCGTGAGCGTCCCCTCGGCCTTCCCGCGCGGCTCGAGCACCACGCCTTTCATGTCGAATACCCTGCCGGACTCGTTGATATTTGCCCAGTTCAAGACGACCTGCGGCGGTATGATATGAGAAAGCTCCTTCATGAGATGTTCAACGGGTATCTCGGCCGCGCGCGCCTTCTGTTGAAAGACCTCCCGCTCCGCCACCCGGTCTTTGAAATCCCTCACTTGGCTGAGGACCCCCTGCTGGAAACTGACATTCTTATATTGATACTTGAGGCTGTCGACGCGCATCTTGAGCAAGGCGAGTGAACCGAGGAGCGTGACGCCCACGATGATCGCGACCATCCTGAGCGAGATCTTCTCGAGGAGTTCTAGCTTTTCCGTCTGATACTCGAAGGGGAGAAGGTTCATCCTCTTCTTCTGCACGCAGAGCGCGCCGAGGGCCGGCATCATCTGGACTGCGTCGCCTTCAGCGATCGCGGCCTTCGCTTGATCGAAGGCCTTCGGCATCGTCATGCGCTTGGCGGGTATCATCAGCGCTTCGCTTAAAAATGATTCGAGGTTCTTGAGGTTCGAGCCGCCGCCTGCCAGATAGACGGCCGAGGGATCCTCTTCATCGTATTCCTGGATATAATAATCGGTACTCCGCCGCACTTCCTTTGCGAGCCGCTCGAGGACCGGCCTTATTAGTGACACTATCTGCGTTGCGCTGATACCGCAGGCGGCTTTCGTCTCGTCATAGGGGATCCCGATCTCTCTCTTACACGTTTCCGCGTCCGTTTCCGATAAAGAGACGGCGCCCTCCGCAGAACCGGATGATGCAGAAAGGTTCGCGGTAAGCGCCTGCGTGATGTCGTTCGATCCCACCGGCACTGATCTCAAAAACGAAAGCGCCCCTCTCTTCATGATACAGATATCGGTCTTCGCATACCCCATATCGAGGATGACGGCTGTCTGAACGGCTGCGGCTTCCTGGTCGAGCTTCATGATACCTTCAAGGCAATACGCGGATGCGTATACCCCGACAACGTTGAGGCCCGCCGTCTTTGTCGCATCGACGAATCTGTTGATCGTCGCGCGGGGCATGACGACGTACAGGGCCTTCAGCGCCTTTGAACCGTCTTCCTTTTCGATGTCACCGAGCACTTCAAAACCGAGCGCCGCGTCATCGATATCGAACGTCACCAGCTCCCTCGTCTGCCACTTGAGCGCGCTTATGATCTCATCCTGGGGCATATGGGGTAACTCGATCCGCCTGAATGTCGCTGTCGGCTCGGTAAACGTCACGACCGCGTCTTTGCCGGTGAAGTTATTATCCTGGATAACCTTCTGTATGGAAGAGACGATGAGTCCGTCACTATGGTCTTTCCGGAGGTCAATGATGGAATAGAAGAGGACCGTATGAGGGGGGCCGAGGCGCGTGCCGACTATCTTTAGCGCGGCACTGCCGATATCGATGCCGACAAGATAGGGGCTCTTCATCTTGATCCTGAAGAGCGCCTTCGCCTTCCTCAGAATATCCGCGTGGGGAATATTGAAATGTAGGGCGGTCATATGTATTGTTTAATGTCGACGCTCGATGTCGCCTGGAACGAAGATCCGATGCTTTGTGCCGTCAGCGCACCGGCACCGATCTTCACGTTTATCTTTATCTCAACGCGCCGTATATCGTTAAGCTGATCGGAGGCTACCGGCGCGCTCATTTGCGTGCCGGACGCATCGTAATACGTGAAGATCCCCGTCAGGGGCGTTGATTGGGCTTCGGTCGATACGTTGCCGGACGCATAGTAAGGAATGATATCTCCTCCCGAGGGCAGATACGTCCCGCCCGCATGCGGAGGAGGCGTATCGAGGTCTGCTCCCGATGCCGTATATGAACGCCGGATCTCGTACCGGCTGCCTGAAGCGGCGCATTCGAACTTCACGTTCATCTTATCCTTGTTAGTCGGGTAACCGGTGCGATACGCAAAGAGCGAATTGGTCGCCTCGAGCACCTCTGCGGCGTAGCGCATACCACGCTTGCCCGGCTCACCGTCTATCATACACCGCAACGCGGCATCCGCCGCGGAGCGCGCTTTCATCTCCATTGGCATATGGATAAAAAGCTGTATTGCCGTAACGATCGCCGCGACCGACGTCGCCGCCAGGATGGAGATGATAGCGGTCGTCACGATAATTTCTATGAGCGTAAAACCTTTCTTCTCGACCATCGCGCGGGGGAACATTGTTAACGGTTCCACGTATAGATGATTGACCATGTATCGTCAGAAAATCCAAATTGTATCGTTAGCGTATAATTTTTTGGCAAATTTTCAGCGAAAATAAATTCACCGGCATTGTTGTATGTTGTGTCAGCTGCCATAACAAAATTACTCTCAAACGGAACTGGCGTCGTGGACGGTATCGAAAGGGGCGTCGCGGGATGGTATGTGTCAGAACCATTCATAGCGATCGACGTGAGGTTCTTTGTGGTAGGCAAGCCGGTGGTGTCGTAAAAGGTCATCTTAACTCCGGTCATCTTGATGCTTCCTTCCGTTGTCGTATTTGTTACATCGACGTGCTTAAGGTCTGTCCTACTTAAGGTGCCTCCGCTCGCTGTAAAGACACTCCCCTGATTTCCGGAATACGCGAGACTGCCGGAGCCGGCGCCAAATAGCCTGTCGGTAGCCGTGGTATTCAACGTTACGAGTTTCTCGGTAGAGCCGTGCGGACGCACCTCGATCACGACGGACTTAGGCGATGTCGTCCCGGTCACGGTCCTTACGATATCGAAGACGCTCTGCGTATCGGTCCGGGTCGCAAGCGAGGCAAATGCCGTCTGGTTGACGATAGCCAGTTCGCGGCGGGCGTATTCAAGCGCCTTTGATTCGGTATCTGCCCTGCCCGCGGTCCTGACCTGTTCCAATAGAACGAGCGAAACGGGTATCATAATGAGTGCGATTAGCACAATAGCCGTAAGTATTTCAATGAGCGTGAATCCTCTTCTCACAAGTGGCTCTCCGTCTCCTGCCATGAAGTGATCTTGGTCGTACCCACATCGTAGGTAGCCTCGATGGTCCTCTTCCAGGTTATCGTAGACCTCACCTCTCCGGTCGAGGTGATAAGAAACTCGTTATTGCCTCCGGAGACGCCATTGTACAATATCGCTTTTCGGGAAGAACCGTCGCTGAAATAGAACGTGGCGACGATAATGCCATCCGACGGGATGGCGCTCGAAAACTCCAAGCGGTTAGCAGAAGCCGGAGCGGAGCCTATAGTAACCCCCGCGTTTATCGAAAGGTTTGGGCTCAAAGTAAGGGCTGCCGTAGGGGCGCCGGAAGCGCCTGTCCACTTAAGCGCGCCGGCGTCGAGGGCGATCCCTGTCAGGGTCCCGCCGAAGTTCCAATCAACGGCCAGCTGATTTACGGTGATCGCTGATGCGGCATTGATATTCGTAAGCGGAATAGCCTGGAGCTTGGTATTGTTCGGAGCAGAAGGAACCTGCGAATTGCTCGCGTCGACCAGCAGAAAATCTGCCTGCCTGATCGCGGTTCCTCCCCCGACCGAATAATAAATATTGCCCGATACATTTACAGCCGGGGGTTTATCCCAAAGTGAGTCATGACTATAGTCGGCGATCGCCGCGTATACGCCGGCCTGCGCTGCGGCAAGCGCTTGGGCACGCATGATCTCAACGCTTCCTGAATAGATACTGTTCGACAATAACGAAGCGATACCCATGATGACAATGCTCGCGATTATAACAAGCAGTATCACGGCGATAAGGGCAATACCACCTGTCCGGGGTGAACGCATATGAGAAAATTATATCATTATGCCATATTCTTAACAATATAAATCAGTACTAAGAGAAAACCGGCGAGGGTTATCACCAGACCGATCTTGAACGAGAGCGGGTCATAGACGAACCGCACGTCATGCGCGCCCGGCTCAAGGCGGACTGCCCTCACCACGTAATTGGCGCAGTATATCTTCTCCCGCTTACCATCGACATACGCCTTCCAGCCCGGATAATACGAGTCGCTCAAGACCAGGAACTTCGTCGCGTTCGTTGTGGCCCGGATAATGACTTCGTTCGGCGTGTATTTTGTGATGTCGACTCGTTCGTATTGCGTATTGCGTATTGCGTATTGCGTATCAGTCTCCGCCACTTCTTTATTCTCCTCTACGAGACCCGAAACCCGTGACCCGAGCCCCGATCTTACGTGACCCGAGACCCGAGACCCGAGACCCTGACCTGGCTCTTCCTCCAATACCACTTCCGCCCGCGGATCCCAGTCCTTATCGAGGAACTTCTCGAGGATCTTTCGCTTATCTTTGATGACAAGCGCCTTCTCGGAAAGATACGCCCGCGGCAAGACGTTCTTGTTCTCATAGAGGCGAGCGATCGGCGATTCTTTTACGAGTACATACCCGTTGGCACTAAAATCTTTCGGAGAGACGATATATTTTACGTTCAGAATATCGAGAAGCCTTGAATCTCCCGGATCCTTTACGCACGTGAGCAATAATAATTTTATATCGCACATCCTCGTCCTCGTCGCGCCTTCATAGCCGTCGATGTCATAGATACCGTACTCGATCATCCTGTTCGGAAAGAGCATCTCCTTGGCCGCCTCTACCATATCCGCGCTCATCTCTTTTGTCGGATGGTCAGCCTGGTAAAGCGCCGCCGGGCTTGACGCGATACGGAAAAGCGATTTATCATGCATCAAAAACGTGATCGCGGGCGACGGTTTCTTAAAAATAGCCGCATCGCAGAAAAAATTTGTCGTATAGGATGCTGAATACAGATCCGCCACTATGAGCGCTCCGATAAAAACCGATACTGCCCTCACTGCGACGCGCCTCTTCGTACCAAGATAAAGCGCCGTGACAAATAATGCGAAGAATATGAGCGTTCTTCGAATGGTGAAGACGCTCAAGCGTATGTACGGAAGCGTCTCACCTCCTTTCTTCATTGCTTTCTCAACAGTTTCAAAAAAGGTGTGATGGACTAAAGCCGCCCATGTGTAGAAATACAGATCGACCATAAGCAATACGAAGCTCATCGCGAGCGTCAGGTAAAGAAGCGACGTGACTATGCGCATAAGGCGCGCATCCGTCTTTGCCCGGCGTTCATAACAATCAAACGCCAATGCGGCAATCCAACTCATCGAAAACACCGTAAGGAAATAATACTTTACCGGGTATCTGAAGAGCCGAAACGCAGGTACAAATTTGAAGAGGAGCCGGTACACCGGCGTGACGCTGCCCAATGACAGGACAAGAGAAACCGCCAACAATGAAAAGATCGCTCCCTTCTTTCGTCCCTTCACGCACACCACGGCAAAAGGGATCATGAGGAGAGGGAAGAGGCCGAAATAATAACTCAAGGCCCAATTTTGCTTCTGCCAATACGTTCGGAATACACTGTCAACGTCGGTCACGAAAGGAAATGCCGTATTGAGGAGGTCGTATGGCGCCATCGACCATTTGCTGGCATATGCATATGAAAAACTCATCCTGTCGGTCTTCACCAACAGTTCAAGCATCGGTAATAATTGATATGCCGAGAACAACAGAAAGAGCGCGAATATTGAAAGGACTATCTTCGGCTTTTTTACGCCGACGCATGCCATGATAAAACCCGTCATATAAAGTACCATCGGCTCGCCCGCAAGATACATGAGGAGAAGAAAGAGCGCCGTCAGGATAATATGCCGATATCCCCCGCGCTCGATGGCCCTGAAAAAAGACCATACTACTATAGGAAACCAGACTGCTGAAGAGAGAAAGCTTAATACATTGGCCGTAGCAAGCAGATATCCGCTGAAACCGAAAGTCACCGCGCCGATGAATGAAGATGTCTTTGAGAGTTTTTCGCCGGATAGAAAAATATACATGAAGATGCCGGCAATCGTGTAATGAAGGATTATGAAATTATTGAACGCCTTTCCAAAATCGCCGAAAAGGTAGAGTATGCTTGGCGGATAAAAGACGGCGGATTGCAGGCACGCGAGGAGCGGGTTGCCGCAGAAGATATACGGATTCCAGAGGGGCATGTCGCCGTGCCGGATGAGCGCGGCGGAAAATTCCCGCAATGGATAGTAGTACCTGCCCAAATCCCTGAAGAAAAGTATATTATTCGACCATATGACCTCTCTGAAAAATAGGGCCGTTATGGCCGCAAAGACGAGCGCTGCTATTGATACGTGCCGTATCTTATTGCCCATTGGACACAAGAAAACGCCCCTCCTTATCAAAGGTAAACCTTTTTAAGGAGGGGCGAAGATGAAAGAAACGACGCTCCCGGTTCGATTACCAGCCTGTTGTTATGGTATCGAACGTGCCGTCTGAATACGCGCCTGCCTGTCCGATCTGGGTTGTGCCGTCTGTCACCAGCCACCATCCGTAATCGGTGTTTTGCTGATTGGTCACGGCGACCGCCGTGCCTATGTAATTGATCGCCGTCGTATTATTCAACTTATTCGTCGGAAATTTCCCGTCAAAGAAGTCAGTAGAAGAGAGCGTTGTCGGATAAGGCTGCGCGGACCCGTCCGCCAGATTTTTTGAGTACTTCAATGCGACGACCGACCTGATCGCTCCGAGGCCCGCTTTCGTAGCCGACACTTTCGCGTCGCCCGTGATATCGATGAACTTGGGGAGTGCAATCGCCGCCAATATACCGAGTATGACTATAACGATCACCAGTTCGACCAACGTAAAACCTTTTTTCATTTTACCCCTCCGCGGTTAATAAACTTTGCTGAGTTAGTATACCATATATCTTGTAAAAATCAACTCTTAAAAAGCGTTATCAGGTTCCACATCGGTAGAAATATCGAAAGCGCCATCGTGAGGACCATCGAGCCAAGTATCAGGACGAAGACCGGTTCGATGGCGATGGTAAGGTTCCTTATCACATAGTCCGATTGCTGGTCATAATACTCCGAGACCCTCAAGAGAAGGTCGTCGATCTTGCCCGTCTCCTCCCCTATCGCGACCATCTGCGTGACGATCGGCGGAAAGAGGCCGCTCACCTTCAGCGGCTCCGAGATGCCCTTACCCTCCTTCACGCTCGTCGCGACGTTCTCTATGGCCCTGCCGACGACCGCGTTATTGACCGTACGCGCTGTCATCTCGAGGACCTGTAGAATAGGTAGTCCGCTCTTGATGAGGAGCGCCATCGTCCGTGAGAAACGCGACATGACGAGCATCGTGACGAGCGGCCCGAAGACAGGCACGTGCAGCTTCAAACCGTCCCACCGCATGCGCCCTTTCTGCGAATGTATATACCGGAAAAAGGCGTATACGGCGCTCCCTATAGCGAGAATAAAAATGAGCCAGTAATGCTGCATGATATAGCTCAAGGCGAGGAGCATCCTCGTAGGGAGCGGCAGGTTCGTCCCGAATTGAGAAAATACCGCCGCGAAACGCGGTATCACGAACGTCACGACTATGAGGAAAGCGCAGAAGAGCGCGCCGAGCGTGATGAGGGGGTAACGCGTCGCCGCCTTTATCTTCTGCTCGGTCTCGATATCCCGCTCCCCGAGCTCCGCAAGGCGGGAGAGCATGTCATCCAATAGGCCGCTCGCCTCGCCGGCCTTCACCATATTGACGTACAGCTCGCCGAAGACATCCTTATGCTTTGCCAGCGCGTCAGAAAAGCTTATGCCCGTCTCCACCTCGCTCGCCGCCGACCCAATCACCTCTTTGAAGCGCCTGTTCGACGTCTGTTTCACCATGACATCGAGTCCGGTCAGGAGAGGGACGCCCGCCCTTTGCAACGTCAGGAGTTGTCTGGTGAACAGGTTCACCTCGGCGGCGGTTATCCTGTTAAAGATATCGAACCTTTTCGTCAGGCCGATGTCGAGCTGCTTCGTCTCCTCGATCCCGACCGGCACATACCCCATCCCGTGGAGATGCTTGGCGACCGCGTCCCTGTCTTCGCCGGCGATGATGCCCGAGACGAATTTGCCGTACTTGTCGCGTGCTTTGTATCTATAGTTCATTTCTCTTCCGTCACCCGCAGGACCTCTTCGATCGTCGTCACACCCTTCGCGATCTTGACAAGGCCGTCGTCGCGGAGCGTCCTCATTCCTTCTTCGATAGCCTTTCTCTTGATCTCATCGGCAGAGGCCTTATTGACGACCATTTTTTTTATCTCTTCCGACATCCGCAAAAATTCGAAGATACCGCTCCGGCCTTTATAGCCGCTCTTTTTGCACTCCTCGCACCCCTTGCCGCGGTATGCCGCCAGGTCGTTCCCGGCGCCGAGCTCATGACAGACGTGCGTCGGAGGCTGAAAGGTCTCCTTGCAGACGTCGCAGACGACCCTCACAAGCCGCTGCGCGATGATGCCCACGACCGAACTCGAGATGAGGAACGGCTCGACCCCCATGTCGATAAGACGTGTGAGGGCGCCGGGCGCGTCGTTGGTATGGAGCGTCGATAAGACGAGGTGGCCTGTGAGCGACGCCTGTATCGCGATATCGGCGGTCTCCTTGTCGCGTATCTCCCCCACCATGACGATGTCAGGGTCCTGGCGGAGGATGCTGCGCAGGCCCGACGCGAACGTGATACCCGCTTTTGGGTTCACCTGTGTCTGACGGATGAGCGGGAGCTCGTATTCGACCGGGTCTTCAACGGTGATGATGTTCTTCTCGACCGAGTTTATCGTGGAGAGCGCCGAATAGAGGGTGGTCGTCTTCCCGCTTCCCGTGGGACCCGTCACCAGGATAATACCGTACGGGGCGCGGATGAGTTTGTCGAAGTCCTTGAGGTCGGCGTCGGACATGCCCAGATCGGACAACCCGAGCACGACGCTCGTCTTGTCGAGGATCCTCAAGACGATATTCTCGCCGTGGACCGTGGGAAACGTCGAGACCCTCAGGTCAATCGACTTATTCTCCATCATGAGCTGGATCCTGCCGTCCTGCGGTTTCCTCGACTCGGCGATATCCATCTTCGCGAGGATCTTGATCCTTGACGCCAGGACCCACTGGAGGCTCTTCGGGGGGTTTGACACCTCGTGCAGGATTCCGTCGATGCGGTAACGGACGCGGACCTTTTCGTCGCCGGGCTCGATATGGATGTCGCTCGCCTTCTCCTTGACCGCCTGCATGAGGATAAGGTTGACCAATTTGACAACTGGCGCCTCTTCGGCGACGCGCGCAAGCGACTCTGATGATTGCGCCAAGGCACCCGGAGAATGGAGCTTCGCCTTATCGATCGATCGTATGACATCGTCGAGGTTCCCCGTCACGCCGTAGTATTGGTCGATCGCCTTGTCTATCGCTTTTTCCGTCGAAAGCACCGGCTCGACCGCGCGCACGCCCGCTTTGACGCGGATGTCGTCGAGGAGAACAATATCGGCGGGCTTTGTCGTCGCGACCGTCAGGGTGTCGCCGATCCTGAAGATCGGGATGATCTTATACCGGCGCGCGAGGGCCTCGGGCAGGAGCTTCAGCACCTCGGTATCGATGAGATAGTCCTTGAGGTCGATATAGAGTATGCCGACCGCATCGGCGACCGCATTCATGATCGCCTCTTCCGTGATGTAGCCCAGCTTCTCGAGGGTCTTCTCCGCGGAGAGGCCGGTCTTCTTCATCTCCCCTTTGGCGCGGTCGACCTGCTCCTGGTTGATGATTCCTTTGGCGAGAAGGTGTTCTATGACGGTGGGTTTCTTGGGCATGCTCCCTTCCTATAATAAGGTGATAGTTGATATAATAGTACTCGACCAAATAACATTTGTCAAGGGAAGGAGTGCATGATGTCAAGCCAAAATAGAAATGTCATATAGTTACCAAAGTAGAAATGTCGTATTTTATGTTACCGTTAGTAGTAGCCCTTTCTCTTTTGGGGCGACCTT
>Ga0315294_10008963_pt1 | contig 10990 bp, 9 predicted proteins | sample YL17G13_40_MG_FD_203626 | JGI IMG/M metagenome (GOLD analysis project Ga0315294, IMG submission 203626) | Sediment microbial communities from Yellowstone Lake, YNP, Wyoming, USA - YL17G13_40 | ecosystem: Environmental > Aquatic > Freshwater > Lake > Sediment | place: USA: Wyoming | collected... | reverse complement strand
CCTTTAAACATTGTGCGGCTCAGTGCCCTGTAGATAACTCGGGATTTTTTGGTAGAAAATATTTTAGTTATTCTTGCCTTACACGAAAATCCCTTATATTTCCTACGGGATATACCTTTTATTCTTTAGTAACGCGTAAAATTTCTTCGATGGTAGTAATGCCTGTTTCTACCTTATGAAGACCATCTTCAGCCATAGTAATCATCCCCAGTTCTTGAGCTTGCCGAGTAATTTGAAAAGATGAAGCTTTCTTCATTAGTAGATCTTTTATTTGATCTTTTATCTCTAATATCTCGAAAATTCCAATTCTTCCTAAGAATCCCGTGCCTTGACATAGGGCGCATCCATTACCACGGAAAAGGCGAACTTTATTATCTTTTGTAGTTGGCAATCTTATAGCTAACTTCTCGCCCAAAAGTGAGACTAGCTGAGACAAAGGAACTTCATAACTCTCAAGACATTTTGGGCAAATTCTCCTAACTAATCTTTGTGTGATAACCATATTTAAGGCAGATGTCACCAAAAATGGGTCAACTCCCATCTCTAGAAGCCGGATTAAAGTAGTGGCAGAATCTGTTGCATGGAAAGTTGATAAAACCAAATGCCCCGTCATTGCCGAATTAACTGCTAATTTAGCTGTCTCCTCATCTCTAATTTCGCCAACCATAATAATATCCGGATCCTGACGAACTATTGACCGCAGGCCATTAGAGAAACTAAGTCCTGTTTTTTCATTAACCTGAATCTGATTTATCCCTTCGACGTCATACTCAATAGGGTCTTCAATTGTACAAATGTTTACTTTCCTAGTGTTGAGAATCTTTAAAATAGCATAAAGGGTGGTAGTTTTTCCACAGCCGGTTGGGCCGGAAGATAGAACCATCCCCCATGATTTTTCTATATTTTTTTTAATTATTTCTAAATCTCTCTCTTCTAATCCCAAACCTTTGAGGTCTAGCCTTCTTGACCTCTCCGATAATATTCTTAACACTGCCTTTTCTCCTTCTTCAATGGGAACGACCGAAATTCTAACATCAACCTTTTCTTCTGGCACGGAAAATGAAAAATGGCCGTCTTGAGCGGCCTCATGAATGTCGGTTCTTAATCTGGCTAAAATCTTAATTCTGGAAATTAAGAAATCGTGAATAATTTTTGGCAGAGTTATAAAATCGTATAAAACTCCGTCAATTCGGTACCTTAGGATAGTTTTTTTTTGATAAGGTTCAATATGGATATCGGAAGCGCGATTCTCGTAACCGTAACTTAGTATTAAATCAACCATTTTTATTATCGGCAGAGGCTCTCCCTCTTTTGTTTTCTTTAGCTCTTCTAAGGTTTTATTCAGTATCTCCTCGAACTCTTCTTTTATATCTTTACGGTAGCTTCTTATGGTTTCTGAAATATCTCTTTTTGTGGCAAAATAAGGGACTGCATTCTGCCCGGTTTTCCTCTCGATAAATTCTCTTAATTCTAGATTTTCGGGTTGGGTTAAAGCAATCTTTATTCCTTGGCTATTTTTTTCAAAAGCAATTATCTCATGATTTCTGGCAACAATTTCTGGTATAATATTTAAAACTTCTTTTTCTAATTTTACTCTTCTTAAATTAATAAAAGGGAATCTAATTTCGTTCGCGATAAGATTGCCTAATTCTTCGTCGGAGATCAAATTTCTATTTATAATTGCCTCATCAAATGATATTCCTTTCTCTTTAGATTCTTTCTTCGCTAAATCAAAATCTTTTTTTGAAATTAGTTCTGAATCAACTAAGATTTTTTTTAAAAAATCTTCGGTAATTTTCATTGAATTTTTTAAGGTAAAATTATGTCTTTGTTCTTACCGAAAGATCTCTTACCTTATCTACAACATCATTTAAGCTAATGTCTGTTTTTACAAAATATTCTTCAGCTCCCAAGGAAAGGCCTCTTTTAATATCGCCGTGTTGTCCTAGGTTGGACAAAATAACCACTGGAATATTTTTAGTGTTGGGATTTCTTTTTAATTCAACCAAAACATCAAACCCATTTTTTATTGGCAAAATTATATCTAATAAAATTATATCCGGTTTTTCGGCAAAAATCTTATTTAAACCTTCTTCGCCATTGGTCGCCTCTAAAAATTCGAAGCCGGCTTTTGATAATTTATTTCGATAAATCTTTCTTAAAAAACGGTCTTCCTCGATCATTATAACTTTTAATTTCTTGCTTGCCATAAATAAAAAATTATTTTGCGATAGGTATGCTAAAGGAAAAAATCATACCAAAAGGTTTGTTTGGAGCAAACCAAATCTTGCCTCCGCAAGCCTTAACAATAGATTTATTTATATAGAGACCTAGGCCAGCGCCAGAAGGATCAATTTCCATTGCTTCTTCAGAACGATAGAATTTTCTGAAGACTTTTTTATATTCTCTCTTAGGAATACTTATTCCGTTATCTTTACAATTAAATATGAGATGATTGCCTTTTCTGGCTAAAGAAAGTGTGATTTCTACTTTTCCCCGGCCACGGCTGTATTTTATTGCATTAGAAATAAAATTTTCTATAACTTCCCTTATTGCCTGAGGATCTCCTAAGCAAAGAGGTAGTTTCTCAGGATGTTTAAAATTAATTTCGCAATTAAGAGCACGGGCCCAAAGGGCAAAATCAGACAGAACTTTAAAAGCTATAGATTCTAATGATATCGGCCTTACGTTTAATTCATATCTGTCATCCTCGATCCTCTGAACGATTAAGAGATCATCAATGTTCTTTCTCATCCTGTCAACGTTTTCAAGGGCATCGTGAAGATACTCTTTCTGAAGGACATTTACTTTCCCGCAATCGCCAGAAAGCAGAACCTCAAGGTAACCCTTAATAACTGACAAAGGAGATTTAAGCTGATGGCCGACAATCGATACTACTTCGGAAATTTTTGGTTTTTTTAAACTATCTTTTGCCATTATTATCTGTCCTTGTTATTATCTTATAATACTTTAGATTATTTTACCACAATAACATTTTTACTACCAGCAACAATTAAAAAAGAACCCCTTGCCAAAAACAGGGGCTCTTTACTTTTGCCAATATAAAATTTATCAGTATTCTTCCTGTGGTTCAAAACTCTTTTTTTTCTTTTCTTCTTCTTTTTCAACTACAATTGCCTCGGTAGTCAGCAACATACTAGCTGCTGAAGCTGCATTCTGAAGGGCTGATCTTACTACCTTGGTTGGGTCAACAATCCCTGCCTCCATTAAGTCTCGGTACTCTAGGGTCTGGGCGTCGAATCCATAACTTCCGCTATGTTTCCTTACTTCAGCAACCACTACCGAACCGTCTACGCCAGAATTCTGAGCAATTATCCTAATCGGCTCCTCTAGCGCTCTTTTTAAAATATCTACCCCTGTTTTCTCGTCTCCTTTTAATTTCAAATCTTCCAGGCCAGAGATTGTTCTCACTAGAGCTACGCCTCCGCCGGGAACTATTCCCTCTTCGACCGCTGCTCTTGTTGCAGCAAGAGCATCCTCAATCTTGTGCTGACGAGCCTTCTGTTCAACTTCGGTAGCGGCACCCACTTTAATCACCGCCACTCCGCCGACTAACTTAGCCAGTCTTTCTTGGAGTTTTTCTTTATCAAATTCACTTGTCGAATTTCCTATTTCCTTTTTTATTTGACTAACCCGGGCTTCAATATCTGATTTCTTTCCCTTGCCCTCAATAATAGTTGTGTTTTCTTTAGCAGAAATTACTTTCCTTGCCTGGCCAAGCATCCTTAATTCAACGTTCTCTAATTTCAAACCTAATTCTTCTGAAATAACCTGCCCGCCAGTAACAATAGCGATATCTTGAAGCATCTCCTTTTTCCTGTCTCCAAAACCTGGCGCTTTAACTGCTAAAGCGCTAAAAATTCCCCGGAGTTTGTTGACGACTAAGGTTGCTAAAGCGTCTCCCTCTAAGTCGTCCGCTATGATAACTAATTCTTTCTTGCCTGCCTGGACAAGCTTTTCCATCACCGGAAGAATTTCGTTCAGGGCTGATATTTTTCTATCGGCAATTAAGATATAAGGATTTTCAAACTCAGCTTCCATTCTTTCTGGGTTTGTAATCATATAAGGAGAAATATAGCCTCTATCAAATTGAAGTCCCTTGACGATTTCTTTTTGAAGGCCGAAAGTTTGAGATTCTTCTATGGTAATAACTCCGTCCTTGCCAACTTCCTCCATTAATTCAGCAATCAAATTACCAACCTCGGGATCTTCAGCTGAGATTGTCGCTACCTGAGCAATCTCAGATTTTTTTACTACCGGTTTGCTCATCTCTTTAAGAACTTCGAATACCTTTTCTATGCCTTTCTCAATCCCTTTTTTAATTCCTAAAGGATTAGCTCCTGCGGTTACGTTCTTTAAACCTTCAGAAATCAAAGCCTGACCTAAAACAACGGCAGTTGTTGTGCCGTCACCAGCCACGTCGTTGGTTTTTGAAGCTACCTCTTTGATGATTTCTGCTCCTAGATTTTCGGCCTTATCCTCCAGCTCAATATCTTTAGCGATAGTCACACCATCATTTGTGATTGTCGGAGCGCCAAAGCCCTTATCTAAAACGACATTTCTTCCTTTTGGGCCCAGGGTAATTTTGACTGTATCAGCTAGTTTATCTACGCCAATTTTTAATTTTTTTCTAGCTGCCTCTTTGTACTCAATTTTTTTTGCCATAAACATTTAAAATCCGAAGCTCTAAATACTAAATCCTAAACTTTTTGTATTTAGAATTTGGAATTTATTTAGAAATTAAGAATTAGAAATTAGAATTTCTTGCAGTTACTCAATAATTGCAAGTATATCTTCCTCTTTAGCGATTAAATATTCTTTATCGCCGACCTTTATTTCGTTTGGGCCATATTTTGTAAAAAGAACCTTATCGCCTTCTTTTATCTCCAGAGATATAATCTTGCCCGAAGCAGTTTTTCTTCCAGGGCCCACGGCAATAACCTTTCCCTGCTCGGGCCTCTCTTTCTCAGCAGTATCTGGCAACAAAATTCCGGTTTTTGTTTTTTCTTCTTTCGGCATTGGCTCAATTAGAATATGATCTGACAATGGTTTTATATTCATATTTCATAAAGCACGAAGCCAAAAACATAAAACAAATTAAAATTATTGTTTCATGCTATATGTTTCAGGTGCAATGTTATGGTTAGCAGACTCGACCTTTGAGTGCTAATTATCTCTTTAATTCTATTTTAGCAAAGGAAACGTGTCAAGTTGTGCAAAATAAAATAAAGCTGATTAAACTTTTAGAAATAATTAACGGTGGCAATCTGGCAGGATTTTATCTCGGAATCTTACTGAGATATTTTCCGGTATAGCTTTTTTTATTTTTGATGATATCCAGAGGGCCTCCTTCTGCAACAATATATCCCCCTCCTTCCCCGCCCTCTGGGCCTAAATCAATTATCCAGTCTGAGTTTCTAATTACATCTAAATTGTGCTCAATTACTAAAACTGTACTTCCCCGATTCACCAATTCTTTTAGCACATTCAATAATTTTCTAATGTCCTCCGAATGTAGGCCAGTGGTTGGTTCATCTAAGATATAAAGCGTTTTGCCGGTAGCTTTTTTTGAAAGCTCGGTAGCAAGCTTTACTCTTTGTGCCTCACCGCCAGACAAGGAAGGAGCGGGTTGGCCGAGTTGAATATAATTTAAACCTACCTCAGATAGGGTCTTTAATTTCTGAAAAAGAGTGGGAATATTTTTAAAGAAGTCTAAAGATTCCTCAACTGTCATCTCTAGGGCCTGAGAGATGTTCCTTCCTTTATATTCGACAGACAAGGTTTCTTTGTTAAATCTTCTGCCCTTACATTCCTGGCATTCGACATAGACGTCTGGCAAAAAATACATTTCAATTTTCTTAACCCCCTGGCCTTCGCAGGCTTCGCATCTCCCCCCTTTTACGTTAAAGCTAAAGCGACCGAGCCGATAACCCCTAATCTTGGACTCTCGAGTCTTTGAAAAAAGTTCTCTGATATAGGAAAAAGCGCCAGTGTAAGTAGCTGGATTTGATCTCGGGGTTCTGCCAATCGGTGATTGATCAACCAAAACTACTTTATTCAAATAATCTTGGCCCAAAATATCTCTACACTGACCTGGTTCTTCTTTTGTTTTGTAGAATTTTTTGAAAAGAGCTTTTGCTAGAATATCGTTCATAAGAGAACTTTTCCCCGAGCCCGAAACGCCAGTAATGCAGACAAATTTTCTCAAGGGTATTTTTACATCGATATTTTTTAAATTGTGCTCTTTGGCCCCGAGAATTGTTAAATAAACTGGTTTTTCTGAATCTAATTTTTCTTTTTTTGATTTTATTTCAACTTTTTTTCTGCCAGATAGATATTCACCAGTTAGAGTTTTTGATTTTAATAATTCTTTTGGGGTTCCGGCAAAGATGGTTCTCCCTCCATGCTTTCCTGCTCCCGGCCCAATATCTATCACCCAATCTGCCGCAAAGATAGTCTGAGGATCGTGCTCAACAACAATAACTGTATTTCCCAGGTCTTTTAATCTCTTTAGAGTCTCGATTAATCTTCCCTGGTCTCGTGGATGTAAACCAATTGACGGTTCGTCTAAAATATATAAAATTCCGGTTAATTTTGAACCAATCTGGGTTGCTAATCTTATTCTTTGCTCTTCCCCGCCAGCTAAAGTCGCTGCCTTTCTATTCAGAGTTAAATAATCAACCCCGACATCAATTAAGAACTGAAGGCGATTTATTATTTCTTTAATTATTGGCGCGCTAATTTTTAGCTCCTGGCTTTTAAGCTTGGATTTTAAACCATTATCTTTTTTAGGGTTGCTATTGATTATTTCTTCAAAAAATTTTCTAGATTTAGAAATTGACATATTCACTATTTCGTCAATGGATTTTCCAAAAATCGTTACAGCTAGGGCTTCTGCCTTCAATCTTTTGCCCTGACATTCTTCACATTTTCTTTCAACCATATATTGTTCTATTTCTTGACGGCTGTATTCAGAATCGGTTTCGTGGTATCTTCTTTCTAAATTGGGGATCACCCCTTCAAAACCATCTACGCCAAAAAGAATCATATCTAAAATTTTCTTTGAGAGGTTTTTTGCCGGCTCGTCTAAAGAAAAATCGTATTTATTAGATAATTCAGAAAGCTTCCACCAATACCAACCCTGCCTGCCCAATCTATGAGAGGCACGCATCCAGGGACGGATTGCCCCTTCTGATAAACTTAGATTAGAGTTGGGAATAACCAATGTTGGGTCTACTTCCAATTTTTCCCCCAACCCCTGGCAAGACGGACAGGCCCCATAAGGAGAATTAAAAGAAAAAAGCCTGGGTTCAATTTCAGGTAGAGATATTTCGCATTCTTCGCAGGCAAAATGTTCGCTAAAAATTAGATCTTTAGATTTTATAGCTTTATTTTTTGTCTTTTGGCTTACTATTGTCATCCCTTTCCCAAGTTTTAATGCTGTTTCTAAAGAATCAACCAGTCTGGACTTATCAATCCCTTTTTCGATTATCATAGTATCCACCACTACTTCAATGTTATGTTTTTTCTTTCTATCAAACTCTCGATTTAAAGCCTCATCTATCCTGTAAATAATGCCATCGATTCTCGCCCTAATAAATCCTCCCCGATGAATTTCTTCTAGAAGACCGCGGTGCTCACCTTTTCTGTCTCTTACCGCCGGTCCTAAAATTGTAATTTCTGTTTTTTGGGGCAAGTTTAGAATTTGTTCCGTGATCTGGTCTATGGTTTGGCGGGAGACTAATTTTCCACACTTTGGACAATGCGGCTCACCGGTTCTAGAAAATAGCAGCCGCAAATAATCATAAATTTCAGTAATAGTGCCGACAGTAGATCTGGGATTATGAGCGGCCTTCCTTTGGTCAATTGAAATTGCTGGCGATATACCCTCAATTCTGTCAACGTCGGGCTTGTCCATTATTCCCAAAAACTGTCTGGCATAAGCCGATAAGCTCTCAACATAACGACGCTGACCTTCAGCATATAAAGTGTCAAATGCTAAAGAGCTTTTTCCGGAACCTGAGATGCCGGTAAAAACCACTAATTTATTTTTAGGGATATCTAAATCAATATTTTTAAGATTATGCGTCTTAGCTCCCCTAATTTTTATATAATTCTCTTTCATATCCAATCTTATATTTTAGTCAAGATTTCTAAAAAAATCAATAAAGGATCGGACAGATGATCCACTGTTTTGAAATTTTCAGTTATGCGTTCAATATTTTCTAATATTAGGACATGTTGAATATAATTAATGGCGTGATACCGAGGGGTTGACAATTATCCTGCTTTAAAGTATAACTTTTATAGCATCTTGTTATCACTAATTCGGAACACACTTTGCCACGATACAGTTTGGAGGGAGGTGAATAATCTTGTCTCGTAGGGAAAAATCTGCCTCACAATGCAATGAAGGGAGGTGATAAAAGTGAGGCACAGGACGGCAATCCTGACCCTGGTGTTGGCCGCAATTCTGGGCCTTGTTGCCTGGGGCGGCTCCGACGCGATCCCGATTAAGGAGACCGACGCCAGCTGCTCTGGTCTCGCGGCGACTGGATTATATACAGCCGCTGAGGGGCAGGAAATGATGGCGTCCACCGCCGAGTGTTACTTCGTCGGCATTAGTAGGCTCGTCGGCGGTTGCAGTAAATGTAGCGACCTCTACATCCTGAGATACCTCTGCTACACCAAAGCGAAAGGCTGGTACTACGCCAACTACCTCTACTGCGTGGGGTCGGTGAAAGGTGGGTTGTACCCCGGGTCGACCACTGGCGAATACAGCTACAAGGGTGGCTCCAGCTGCGGCAGCGATGCGGATCGGGTTGACCCAATCACCGTCGTGTTCTACGGCGGTGATTACACCGATGTGCAGGAGCACGCCTGTGACCACGGCTCCTGGTGTTTCAACTCCGGCGGGGCACAGCGATTCTGGAGCTACGGCTGCTACGACCAGAACGGGAACGCCAATAGTGCTAACCCGGCTCTGACCCAATACCATATGCGGATCCTGACGGGGCGCTATTGGGACGGAACCTACTCCTGCGACTCGACCTTGGGAACATACAACGTAGCTACGCCCCATCACGAAAGTTGGGGTCCACCGCAGGTAGGTTGCGGCGACGCCTGGCACTCCGTGTACGACAACGAGACGCACCGGCCCGGTGGCTTCAATGGTGCCCGTGACGACATCCTTAGGAACTGGGTTCTCAACGGGCCGCACGAATTGCTAGAATGGCAGTATTGGGGTAACGTCCAGATGTTCAGGCAGTCAGCGGGCTACGGAGTCCTAAACGGTTGCTGGTGGGCCGGTGCCGATGGTTGGGTAGCCATCATCGACCTCGGGCACTAGGAAAGGAAGGGACAAGATGAAGCGGATAGCTACGGTAGTGATAGGGGTCGCCCTGGTCGCAGCACTGGTCGTCGGCCTCTGGGCCGCGTTCGGGCGAGGTGACTGTGAGACAGCCGCCGCCACCCGAATACATTGGACGCTGGCGGATGCTAGAGCCTTCGACGAATATTCTGTCTATTATCTGGGCCAGCAATACCAGGGGTTGCCGCTGGTTCAGGTCATCAGGACAGACTGGCCCGGATCGTTCCCTGATGATCCAGAGCTCAACAGGCCCGACCACGAGGTAATCTTCGTCTACGGGAACTGTGAAATCCCGCCAGGTGAAGAGAGTTGCCCCGCGCCTCTCTCGGTCCACGTCCGGCCTGAGTCGGAGATACCCTATGAAGCGGTCCAGGGTAAGGCCGGTCCGCCTGGGTGTGTCCGAGGAGCGAAGGTGCAGGCTCTCAAGAACGGCACCACGCAACTCTGGACAGGCGACGTCACCATAGCGATCACGGGGAACGGCAGCGTGAACATTGGGCAGGCCGTCAGCGACCTGATGAGGGCCAACGGCGGCAAGCCCGACATCCCGGGGAAGCCGTTCGATAACCCCCACGAGAATTGTGTGGGCCACTGAGCAGGGGGAACACGATGACTGTAGCTGGGAGCTTTGGTAGGGAATTGCCACCGCCGAAGCTTCTCAAATTCCGGCACGCTTAACCGCGCCGAGAAGGGCCGAAAGGCTCAGCCCTTGCAAAGCTTAACCGCTGCGCAAGGGCTTTTTTATTAGAAAACCAAGTGACAGAATGTCTTGTGTTGATTCTTATCTTGACGAAATTAAATATCTATCATATAAATAATTGAAACTTTTTGGGTATTATCTGCAACTTTTTAAAAAAGTTTCATTATCTTTAATAGAGAAATGGCCTTAAATTCGGATATATTAACAAAAAAGTTCATCCAGAAAGCAAAAAATGATCCTGAAACCTTCGGTCAGCTTTTTGATATTTATTACCGGCCAATTTTCGGCTATCTCTTGCGAAGAACGGCAAATATTGACCTGGCTCAAGATTTAACCTCTGAAACTTTTTTAAAAGTTCTAAAAAACTTCCATCAGTTTAAATGGCGAGGAGAAAATTCTTTTTCCGGCTGGCTTTTTAAGATAGCGACCAATGAAATGAATATGCATTTCAGGAAAAATAAAAGGGTTTTCTTGTTAAATCCGGAAAATCCAGGTTTTCTAGATAATATTCCGGCTTCCAGAGATTATTTTCCAGACTCAGAAATTATTGCAGCCCAAGAAGAGTTGGAAAAAAAACAAGAATTTTTAATGATTCGTAGGGAATTAAATAAGTTAAGAGAAGAATATCAGACTGTTATTACTTTAAAATACTTTGAAAAAAAGAAGATTGAGGAAATAAGCCAGATTCTAGAAAAACCCGAGGGGACAATTAAAAGCTGGATTCACCGAGGATTGAAAGAACTGAAAGAGTCGCTTCAAGCCAATGAAACTCCTCAAAATATCTTTCATTATATAAAGTGAGACGTAAATTATGGAAGAATCTAATTTTGAGAAAATAGAAAAGAGATTGAGAAATATAGATCTGCCGGATTTTGAATTATCCCGGCATAAAACAGTTC
>Ga0315294_10008960_pt1 | contig 10991 bp, 7 predicted proteins | sample YL17G13_40_MG_FD_203626 | JGI IMG/M metagenome (GOLD analysis project Ga0315294, IMG submission 203626) | Sediment microbial communities from Yellowstone Lake, YNP, Wyoming, USA - YL17G13_40 | ecosystem: Environmental > Aquatic > Freshwater > Lake > Sediment | place: USA: Wyoming | collected... | reverse complement strand
GATTTTTCCTGAATCGCGAGCCCTCGGATACGGCGGGTTTCGCCCGCCGAGGGAGGGCGAGCGCGTAGGGGGTCATAGGGGGACGTCGCCCCCTATTTCATTCTTCCAAATCAACCAAGCACACTGCGATGTCGGACAGGTTGTTCCCGGTCGGCCCCGTATTTATCTGGAGCTTCATTTTCTTGAAGAACGTTCCGGAATCATTCTTCTCAAGGCATCTCTTCACATCAAGCCCTTTCTTTCTCGCTTTTGAAATCGTCTTCTCGTCAACGATTGCGCCGGCAGAAGAAGTTTCGCCGTCAATCCCATCAGTTCCCATGGAGGTGAACACGAATCTCTTTTTGCTGTTTTTCATGTTCATGATAATTCTCAGGCACAGCTCCTGGTTCCTTCCGCCGCTTCCCTTCCCCTTGACCTGCACCGTTGTTTCCCCGCCCGCAACGACGTTCTGGCCCTGCCCAATAATTTCGCAAAGCCTTTTCGCGACAGTCTTCACGTCTCCGGTTATGACGTATTCCATTATTTTTTTCTTCTTTTCACCCAGGTATCTGGACACTGATTCGATTGCCCTTGTATTGTCTCCAATAAGGCACGTAAAGGAATTCTCAAAGCACACGTCATTCTCCTTTGGGGTTTCCTCCAATTCGCCCTTTATCCCCTTCTCAAGATGGGCAACCACTTTGGGATATCTTCCCGCAATTTTATAATAATGCAGGATGTCCAATGCCTCCTTGTAAGTCGAATTGTCAGGGACAGTGGGTCCGGATGCAATCGTGTCCAACTGGTCCCCCACAACATCGGAAAGAAGGAACGTGAGTATTGTTGCGGGGTGGATTTCCTGCGCAAGCCTTCCTCCCTTCACTCTTGAAATGTGCTTCCGCACTGCATTCGTTTCCCGTATGTCCGCTCCTTTATTCATCAATTCGCTGGTGAGATTCTCCATCTCCTCCAATTCTATGTCGCAGGATGGGAAGGAGAGAAGAGCGGAGCCTCCTCCTGAAAAAAGGCATACCACCAAATCAGTGTCTTCAGTGTTCAACGCAATGTCTAGGAATTTCTGCACAGCTTTCACGTTCTCGGGAGTGGCCTTTGGATGGCTTCCTTCGTAGATTTGAACGTTTTTTATCTGCTTCTTACTAGTCCCTCTCGGGATTATCAACACTCCCTCTGAGAATTGGAAGGGGAGGGCGGAAGCCATCTCCATGACTGCTTTTCCTGCGCCAAGAAGTATGATTCTTTTGAACCTCTCAAGCCTGAGTTTTCTTGTTCCCCTCACAGTCTTCAATTCCAATTCGCTCCCGATTATTTTGAATGAAGATTCCATCAGGTTCCTTGGCGACACTTCCCTCATCATGTGCTCAAGAGCCTCAAGGACCATTTTTCTGCTCTTTCCCTTTGCAAGGGAATTGAAATTTTTTATCAAATGCATATTCTAACCCAAAATATTCCCCTTTAAAGTCTTTTAAAAGTTGGCATTCTTTTCAGCGCGGAAGTTTTTTTATCAGCCTGCTGATTTTAGGAAAGATTTGAATTCAAGTTGCCACCCGAATGGCTAACGCAGTGGATACCATCCACGAAATTCTACGGCTGGATTCGCAGGATGCGTTTAGACAGATGATGCGGCGTTGTCCGAGCATGCTTTATTTCAATTCACCATGCTGATTCTTTCTGTTGTTCCCCCGTTGCTCAATTCCACTCGCATTCTTGTTGCGGCCGAATCCGGAGCATTGGGCCCGCGGGCGCTGACTTCGATGGCAACGTTTTCAACTGCAGAAAGTATCCGAAAAAGAGCGGTTCCCCCAGATTCTACAATGTCCCACCTAAACTGTCCATGATGCGCCAAAATCGTGGAGACAATGGAGGCAACCGCCTCTGCGCGGCTTGAGCCTCCTTCCCGCTCTCCGATCAGGCCGAGAGCCCTCAATGCGACATTTATCGCTTCGGGATTCGAACATTTTGACAAAACGTTTTGCCATTCCCCCATACCGCCGACATCGAGCAGTTTTGCGTCATTGTATGCTCCCACCGCAATGGCTGCGTTTTCGGGATTCAAGCGATTGAGGGCTGAACGCAGGGCATCGACTGCCTCAGGAGTCTTTTTTCCCAAAAGCACGAGAATTTCCAGAGCCGCTCTCGATCGGTTTTCAATGTCGGGTGCAGCAGCCACAGCCAATGCAGGAATTGAAAGAGGAGACAAATCCCCAAGCATCGCTTTTGCAAGGTCGACTATGGTTGGACTGGAGTATATTGGCGAATATTCCTCGGCAAGAACACCAGCAAGCGCAGGAATCGCAGGTGCCGCATTAATTCCCATTCTAGTAAGGCAAGAAATTGCCGCATGCCTTTCCGAATAAGTGGGTTCCCCTTCACCTTTTAACGCAAGTGTTTCTGCCAGCGCTTCAGCGCTTTCAGGCCCGAAAAGTCCATACCAAACGAGACAGTCTGCAGTCTCACTCGGAAACATTGAACGGGTATGATCCAGATTCCTTGCGAAATTCCTCAGCGCCACTCTCGGAGGATTTTGCTGCAGTTCTCTTGCCAAAAGCGCCGCAGCGGCTATTTGTCCCTGAGTTCCAAACGTTTTGTCTTCCAACTTTTCAATGGCTTCCGGAGTCCTTATCATTGCGAGCGCGAATGCGGTGGCCGACCATCTTTTCAAAAGATTGAAACTTTGGCCGACCGTATGCATGTGTCGGATTATGAATGGAACTGCAGGCGAACCGATTTTCACCAGTGAAACAAGGCATTCGTTGCTGAAATCAGAACTTTCCCCAACGTGGCGCAATAGGGCTTCAATTGCCCTATCATTTCCCCCGGGAACATGACCCAGCAGCCTCGCGGTTCTAACTCCCCTCGGGCTTCTGGAATATTCCCAAATTTGCCTGCTCATTTCCGCATACTCAAAAAGCTTAATCAAGCGATCGATTACTGCTTCGTCATTTGATTCCACGAGTTTGCAAAGTTCCATTTCCGCCCTATCGCCTCCCTCCCCAGGATCATCAAAAGATTGAAACAATCCCCTCGCATATTCAGACACTTCCGGCATTTTTCCACCCTCTTCTTTTACGCAATCCATATTTTTAATTCTTTGCAGATTGCATTTTGGCAGCTTTATTTTCTTCATGAACTCGAATCGTGATTTGATGGGTGTAAGCCTGAGGATTTGCGATGGGGATTTGTGGGATGTTGTCGGCCTGCCATGGTTTTTGCCTAAAATCGAAATGTGCTATAAAAACTTTTCGCTTTGGACGTGGGGGATAAGTTTATATTCATATATTAATAAAAGGGTGAAGGCAATGCCAAGGGTGGTTTGATTATGATGAAGATCAAGAGCGTCATGCACAGCATAACCAAAGTTCCGCACGACATGAGCATGAAAGAAGTTGCCAAATTGATGAAGGAGAAGGACATAGGCTCAGTGCTGGTTGAGCAGGAGAACGAGGTAAAAGGCATTCTCACTGAAAGGGACATTCTCAAGAGGGTTGTCGCGGAAGGAAAGGACCCTGAGAAGACGAGCGCAGGAGACATAATGACGACAGACCTTATTACTGCGGACAGCGACATAAACCTTTTCGATGCAAGCAAGCTCATGGACAAGCACAAAATAAGGAGGCTTCCAGTGGTTGAGCACGGAAAAATCATAGGGATAGTCACGACAAGAAGCCTTTCCCGCGGGCTCCCGATGTACTTGCTTAAGAAATAGCATCGAAGCAAATGTATCTGGCAGGATGTAAGCGCTTTGCGCTTACATCATCCAAGAAATAACAACGAAGAAATTGAAATTTCCGCGAGAATTTATTTTGTGATAGTCTGTGTTTTCACTTTCTTCTCCTTCAGGGGCTCTGATTCCTGTTTATCTGCTTTTTTTTTGTTCGAGAAGATCCTCTCAAGCATCTCCCTCTTCTTCGCTATTCCCATCACTTTGTCAGTCTGCTCCATGGTCTTGTTTTTCTCATAGCCTCCCATGAGCGCAAACACAGCATCTATGTTTTCGGGAACGACAATGCTTTCCTGCGGCACGGTGACAACGAATGAAGTTCCCCCGTTCACGGGCGAATAGGTGTTTATGTGGAGATGGGCAAGGTATGAGTCGTTCCTCTCAAAACCCAGATCCCTCATCCTCTCCATCATTTCGCTCGTGCTGCTTGCCTCTTCTATCAGCGCCACTCTCCCCTCTTTCCTGTACAATTCATAATAGTCTTCCTTCTTTGGAACCTTCCCGTTGAATTCCACTGTAATCAGATGGACGTGCATGTGCGTGTGGGGAATCTTGAAAGCATTCGTCACTATTGGTAGAGGATGTACGGTCTTTACGTCCGCGCCATGGTGGGAATTCATCTTCCAGTTCACTGAATTGATGGGCCCGCTCCTGTCATCCGCAGGATCCGCAGCCCTCCTTAAAATCTGCACCATAATGTTCTTGATCCCGTAATTTTCAGACAGGGGAATCAAAGTCCTCAAAAGCGCGGTGGTTCCGCAGCTCACAACCCTTGCGCACCTCTTCCCCTCTGCCTGCTCGAAATTCGCCCTTGAGTTGAAGCTGAAGCCCGTTGATTCGTGCTTTTCCCCGCCCTGCAAAGTGGCAATCTTCCCCATAGGATCATAATAAGTTTTCTTGTTCTCTGCCCCCCACTTGTCAGATGCGTCTATGACCACATCCGCCTCCTCAAACATGCTTTCCAGCGTTCCAGCGACTTCCATGCCTTTATCTTCAAAATCCTTTCTCTTCTCCTGCTTCACGAATAAAGGGAATTTTTGCATGTTTGCAAATCGAGCATCCGCATCCGGAGTGAATTTGCTCACCCCTATTAGTTTCACTTCGGGATGAAGGAAGAGCCAGCAGCCAATCCTTTTTCCAACCGTTCCAAACCCGTTTATGCATACTTTGATCATAATCTGCACCTCTGAGTAAGCCTAAATGATTCTATAGCAAAGTGCAAAAGTCTTGCAAGTGTTTGCAAATACCTTTTCGTTGCACTTTGCTATGTAGCTGACCGCAAGACTTTTGCGGTCGGCTATAGGTGATTTTAAGCGCAATAGTAATACTTTCTCATACCTAGGTATTCTAAGTTAATACTACTATAAATAGGTTTCGTTCACCTAGGGGTTGTATACAAAATACAGTATGCACATAAATAAGATTGATGAACTTGTTTACAATTTGTATGGCTTGACGACCGAAGAGTGCAGGATTCGTGAAGAATCAGTAATGTAAAAAATGATAAGAATTTTCGAGCAGGTATATTTTTTTTATTGTATTTGAGAAAGTCTATTTATGGTTGCTCTGCCTCAAATATGGACAAATCCTGCACGGATTGCCCCAGGCTTTGTCCTTGTATTAGAATTTCAATAGCGGTTTTCCATTGAAATTCAAATGCGGACATAGTTGCCAAGGTTGTTGCGCCAGCAACTTTGTCCTTGTATTAGAATTTCAATAGCGGTTTTCCATTGAAATTCAAATGCGGACATAGTTGCCAAGGTTGTTGCGCCAGCAACTTTGTCCTAATATCTAATCGGTCACATCCAATATTTTTTGTCTGCCCTTTTGTGGCGAAAGCAACAACCACCGTGCTTCGTTAACTGCCTTATAGAACACATTTCTTCCCTCTTTTCCCAATGCTACTATCAGATTATTCGTTTTCAACTGATTGAGATATTTTGATGTGTTTTGTGCCTTTAATTGTAATTTTGCGGTGATTTCCGTATTAGTTACTTCCTTTTTTTTATGCAATATATACTCCAATACCTGCAGTGAACGCGGTTGCAGTTCCCCCCGTATTCTTTCCGTAGCAAGAGCGAATAATACTTTTTGAATTGACCCTTCATCAAGAACTTTGTTTTCCCCCAAAATACGTTTTGAATTAATTAATGCATGATCCAAAGAGAAGAAAATCTGACGTATGTTTCCATCATAAAGCCGGTATACGATCTCTAGAGCATCATCGGTTATTGGACTAATCGGGGTTCGTTGAAGTATTTTGAATGCAGCATATCTTTTATTGAGAATTCGTTTTATTTCTGAAAAATCCAGCGGACCTAAATGAACATCAAAGGATATACAATCATTGACTTTATTATTCGACTTAAGGCAGGATTCCATAATTGAATTTCCAAGAAAAATAAAATGGCATTTATCTGCGAGCAGAAAATCTCTCAAATCCCCAAGAACTTTAGAAAGTTTTTTTTCATCATCTATATTATCTAAATTGTTAAATTGGAGAATCAAACCTTTGTGTCCATTCTGAGTTATAATACTGATAATCTTTTTTATCTTCAACCTAAAAAAAGAAATCGCTTTTGTACTTAGTCCTCGTCCTTCTCCCTTATCAAAACCAAAACCAACTGCCTGAATGCCAATACTCGAACTCTCATCTTCAAATAATGGTTTAAGTTCCTGATTGATTTTTTTACATGAATTCAAATAGTTCTCCGGCAATCCCTGATAACTATTTATCAGTTGAGTTGTTTCATAGATGCAACCAAGGGCATGGAAAATAAAATCTGCAGAAAACCAATAACTCTGCGTATCAATTTCAGAAAGGGTTGTGAAATATGATTCGGATAGATCCGCCCTAACAATATTGCCCAAACTTGTTTTCCCAATTCCCTTTTCTCCGACAATCAAAGAGAGGCTATGGTCCCTTGTTGTTATAATATTGCCTAACCCATTACGATTTTCTTCTCTCCCGATGAAAGTCGAGGTCGGGATGATGCCGTATCGTTCAACTGCTTTTATGTCAAATGGATTTTTTTGTAAACCAAAATATTCCCACATCCCCCCTCACCTCTTTACATGATAATACTAACTAAGTATTATAATACTGAAGTATTATAAACATGTATCATGCAATAGTAATATTAAAAAGGTATTACAATATATAAACAATATCATAATGTTCTATCTGCTGAATGAAGCCTTAGCGATAGTGCTTTGCTATAATGTTTGCGTTCTAATAATCCAAGCGTATGAAAATGATGTGGTGGGTAGATTGAAATTGAACATTTATCTTCGCCAATGCACATAAATTCGGTGGAGAATGAGATTAATCGCTGATTAATGTGCAAAGCCGGTAAAATCAGGTTTTTCTTTTTTCTGTCACTCTCTCTTCGTATACCCCCTTCATCTTCAGTGCATCCTGCTCAAGCGCAGGGCTCTCCGAGATTATCGTGAAATCAAAGCCGCTCTCTATGATCGCTTCGGCAACCTCATTGAAGTCAGGCTCATTGTTCGTTCCGAGCGCTAGGTGGCTCTTCTCCCCTCCCCTGTTCCTTTCAATCTCAGAGAAATGGCAGTGGAAAAAGCGGATTCCCAATTGCTTTTCAGCATATTCAAAAATCTTCAGATACTCCCCCTTTTTTCTCGTCCCGCTTCTTGCGAAAATATGCGCGAAATCAATCACAATCGCAGTATGGGGCACTTCCCTGCAGAGCTGGACTATCTCCTCCACAGTCCCGAATGCAGTATGCTTTCCAGTTGTTTCCAGCCCGAATAAAACGTTTAATTTCTCGCTTTCGCATTGCTGCACGATTTTTTCAATAGTCTCTTTCGCCTGCTTTGCGCATATGGGCGCAGGCCTTTTCAAATAGAATCCCGGGTGGAATACTACCGGCTTTGCATTCAAAACGTGCGCAATCCTCGCGCTCTCCATCAGATTCCTGTTTGCAGTCTCTATTTTTCCCTTCTCAAGCGCACAGCAGTTGATATAATAGGGCGCGTGAATGCTCAAAGAGACGTTCTCGTATTCTGCAGCCTTCCGCATCTCCCCTGCGTATTCCTTCTTCATATTCACTCCGCGCACGAACTCCACTTCGTACGCGTCAAGCCCCAAAGAAGAAGCGTAATTCAATCCTTCAATGTTTCCCCCAATTGCCCCAAGCGGTATTCCCGCAGGGCCGAATCTCACTCCCATATTCAACCTCGCCATTTTCCTTTTTCCAACAACGCGATTCCAGTGCGTTCCCGCAAGGATGCGCATCAACCATTCTCCCTTGCGCAAACGCAAAGTGGCGGGAAAAGGTTCATATTTAAACATAATCCAAAACTGTTTTATAATACATTTCAATATAGTATATGCGCTTCTCCCAACCAAACGTTTTTAAAATATGGTGTTCTAAAGTATATGCAAATCTTGCTTTGAAATACTTTTCTTAAATAGCGCAAGTATAATATTAATGGGAGGGATGTTAAATGAAAAAGTTGTATGGGGTATTGTATCTACTTTTGGTTTTTGGATTGGCTTTCGGACTGCAGACTTGCGTTTACATTGATCCAATTCCAGCTTATACGAACGATGTGCTTGAATGCCACGTCGATGAATCTTGCACTGAACGCGACATAATACCATCCAACTTTGAATGGTATATCAACGACGTGTATAATACTTCCGGAAACACTCTCGCCGGAGGCAATTTCTCAAGGGATGATGAAATCAGGTGCGAATACAACGATACGGAATGCCTAAATGACTGTCTTAACGAATGCGAAGATGAGCGCGAAGACGACGAAGTTTACGACAGATGCATTCAAAAATGCATTGCATATCGGGGTTGCGTTTCTGATTTTGGCGAGATTATCATTTCAAACTCCCCCCCAGAAGTGAAATGGCTCTCCCCAAACGTTTACAGCATTTTCTCAAAGACGATGCAAATCCAATACAACCTCACTGATGCGGATTATTATGAAGAATGCTCATGGGGCATGTATGGATGCGTTGACAACTACGTGCACCACTGGGTGGAAAGGAGCATCGATAATGATACTTGGGAAGTGGCTCTTGGAGCAGTTTTGATGAGCCAATACGGCTACAATTACGCGAACGTTCCCCTTCTCGTGAATCCAGAGACTCACGGCGCGAGATTCTTCAGGGTGTGCGCAAACGATACTGAAACAACAAGGGTGTGCAGCCAGCCAACCGATACTTGGAGCACATTGTTCAATTCCCTGAATGACGGGAACGTTTTTTACGGAGACAACATGGTTGACAAGCCCACGAATATTTTGCCCGCAAGCGGAGCAATCCTCGGGAACAGCATAGTGAATTTTTCATGGAGCCCCGTTCCCGAAGCGATTTATTACATACTTCACATCCAGAACTCCACGAACCAGCAGGAATACCTGAATTACGGAGTGTACCTCTCGGGAACCCAATGGGATGATTACACAAGGACCTTCTGCTGGGGTGAAGACTGTTCGTTTTCCGATGACAACGAGCAGGCATATGCAGGACAAAATTCCATATTCGGATTCGCCATGAAATGCCCGAGCGAGAACAGGAACACCGTCCTACAATTGAACATTTCCAGCATTATGTGGGAATCGACGGATGCCGCAGTTGGAGTCGGCCTCACCGCGGAACCAATGATCTTCATGGGGGATGAAATTCCCGACTATATCATAGATGATTATAGCGACATATCCGACTGCATGGCAGGGGAGGGATCAGAGCCGGTAGATTACATCTACCCGACTCTTGCACTCATATACCTTCCGGATGAATCAGCGTGCCAGGCAGTGGAGATAGGGCCGCCCCCCTATGAACCGCAATATGATGGCGTGCTTGAAACCACGAAGCCATACATCATGGACGTTCTTTGGGAAATGGAATGCTCAAATCCCTCCTTCCTGAAGATTCTCAAAGTCGGGGAAGAGTACTGGTTCTATCCGGGAACCGAGGAACCAAAATACAAGGCGAATGTAAGTTTTGCAGTGGAATCAAAAACGCGGCCAGTGGCTTTCGTGATGGATGTCGCTCAGGCCAACTTGTCCTTCTTCTCATACGTGACCCCTGACGAGACAAGGCCCATAACACTCTATGAGGGAGAATACTGCTGGAATGCAAAAGCTTTTGATAAGGCACTAAACATGAACGAATCCGACTTGACGTGCTTTACGATTGACTTGACACCGCCAAAAATCCAGCTCGTAAGCCCTGAAAACGGTTCCACAGTCACACCCGGAACACAAATTGTTTTCAACATCACGGACAACAACCCCGACCAGGAAGGATACATAATCGGGGAACAAAACTATAATTTCAGCGAGGACTTCATTATTCCGACAGATGGATGGGCAGACGGCTGCTATTACATCACGGTCTGGGCAAATGATATGGTAGGTTTGTTGAGCGAGGAAGTGTATAAAATATGCCTCTCAACTCCCTCTGGTGGAGGAGACGACGAACCCTCTGACCCAATCCTGCCAGACTACTGTGGAGCGCAGGGAATCTGCGACCCATCCTGCCCCAATGATCCTGACTGCCCAGTGCAGGAAGTCGAAAAAGTGATATTGAATGAAACAAAGGAAGAGCAGGCTCCTCCAGAAGAGAAAGGGGAATCAACTCCCGAAACAGTCATCCCCTCCGCAATCCTCATCGTGAATCCCGATGAAGGGGAAATCGGAACAATGCTGAACATTCTTTTGAGAACGGATAAGGGAGAACCCCTCCAGAACGTCACGATTAGGGTTTCAAAACCCGATGGAAAATCAGAGGATCTGGAAACAAACAAGAATGGAAGAGCCTTCTATTTTGCAGACCTTGTGGGCCTTTACAACTTCAAGGCGCTTCAGGTTGAGGCAAACGAGGAAAACTACACTTCCAAGGCAAAGCAATACACCGGTTCTGTCAGCGAAGTGGTTGGCAAGGAAGTAGAGGAGGAGAAGGGCCCTGTGCAGCCAACGGGAATGTTCCTTGCAGGGCAGAGCTCGATTCTGCTTGCGCTCCTGCTGATAATAGTAATCTCAATCCTCTACTACCTTTGGGTGAACAAGGAAGGCAAGCAAGGCAAGAAAAAGTAATCTTTTCTTTTTTCTCTTTTTTTATTTTTCTCTTTTTTTATTTCATTACCTGAATTTCGCAAAGTACGTTGGCGCCCGTCGATGCGCGTAGTGGCAAAATGCGCATTATCTTCCCGATTGCTTGCATAAAAACCATGAGATGTTTGGTCTTATGCAAGGCTGAACAAATGCCATTTGGGTTTGCAAAGCATTTGTT
>Ga0315294_10008958_pt1 | contig 10992 bp, 12 predicted proteins | sample YL17G13_40_MG_FD_203626 | JGI IMG/M metagenome (GOLD analysis project Ga0315294, IMG submission 203626) | Sediment microbial communities from Yellowstone Lake, YNP, Wyoming, USA - YL17G13_40 | ecosystem: Environmental > Aquatic > Freshwater > Lake > Sediment | place: USA: Wyoming | collected... | reverse complement strand
TGTTGTTTTTCAAGTGCTTGAGAATGATAATGTCGAGGAAGTTCTGCACAACTCTGCGGTTGAATATGTATGCTGTTTTTGATTCCAAAGCCGACACCTAGTCGAAATCTATATATCTTCTAGAACGTAAGCACTATGTTGCTGAGTCCATAGTTATGCAAGATTTGATATTGCAGAACCATTTGCAAAACATACCTTTTCTTACGGTATTATTATTTACCATATACCACTTTCCCATAAACCGTGGGACTATTGCAACATAGGCATCAGTCCCAGTTCATGGTACAGTGTGGGATTGCGCATTACAGTATCATCATTTCTTGCCTGACTTCCGCTTGGTTTGGTTACTGTTCTTGCTTCTAGTGGCATTTCTCTTTAACTTGGCACTGTGTAGCTGACCGAGATCTCTGTTCCTGTTTGTCTCTCGATCGGAGCGTGAGGGCTTTCCTGTGCAAAATCAACTGTAAAAGAGTGATTGGCATAGGCTCTGATCTCTATTTCCTTGCCTGGCAAACTCTGAAAGCTATACAGGTGTATTCCAATGTTTTCATCAGCCACAACAGATTGACTATTGCAGAGCACGTAAAGGCGATAATAGGCTGCGCCACAGTTCACCGTGACTGAAAACGAATCTTTCTCTGGTGTTTGCTGAGGCTCGTTTATCCACGATCTGTAGAGTGCCAGTGACGACAAAATCAAAGATAACAGCAAAAGACTTGAAAAGACGCCTGTTTTCTTATTCATTTCAGTTTCCATCCTTTCTTTTTAATCAATTCCTGAACCTTTGGAAGGCTCAGAGCGAATCGCGTGTGCTCACAATCGCTAGACTCACAATATTCACAGCAAACTTTATCCTGCTTAAAAAAAACATCAACAATCATTCCGTTCCTACCAAGCTTCCTATCCAACACCTTGATCCCACGAGCATCCATATTAAAATGCTCTAGCCTAGGCTCACCACCATACTTCGCAACCAATTCTTCAAGAAACTGTGGAAGGCTTCTATACTTCCTATAACCCGCTTCGGCATTAGCTTTCTCTACAATTGATGCAATCTCTTTGAAAAATGCCTCTGCAACTGTCAGACTTTTGTATCCACGAAGAGGCACACGATCCCTCATAATACGTTACGGTAACAACAATTAAAACATTACGGTAAAAAACCAATAGTTACCGCAAAACTTATAACCGTAACCTACCGTAAAGACGATGTGAGGTTAAAACTTGCCAGTAAAAGGTTGGAAAACAATAACCGTGAAAGAAGCCACGTACCATGCCATTGAAGAAATGGCTAAAAAACTCGGCAAATCAATGGCAGAAACCTTGGAATTTTTCCTAAAAAACTCCAAGGAAGGTGAAGGCAGTGGTTCGGGAAGCTCACCTGCGCCTTCCTGACGATCTCGCACAGGCCCTGACAGACGATGTTAAGCAAAAGGGCCTGCCATCAGAAAACGAGTACATGATCCAAGCACTGCGACACTTCCTGAAATGCACGAAAACCGATGAATCAGCATCAATGAAACTTATCGTACTCAGGTACGCCACCACCTGCCTGAAGTGCCACCATTCAATTGAAGCAGGCAAATGGGCCTTATACGGCAAAGGCATTGGCGCAATCTGCATAGACTGCTACGTTGAACGAATAGGCGACAAGGCCACAGTTGCAAAGTTCCTGAAGAACCGTGAATACGATCAGACAATCAAGGCCATGAAACGTGAAGCAGAACGCCTTGCAGACAAGGTGGAAGTTCTAGTCTTCGCAGGCAAACTTGATGAATATCTAAAGAAATTTGAAGAGCTTAGAATTCTTGGCCTGCAATACATGAAGCAGCCTTTTGTCAAAGAGGAAGAACAACAGAAAGCCACTGAAAATCTGCTCAGAGTTGAAGAAGAACTCAAACCTCTACTTACAGAGCTCACAAACTTCTGGGAAAAACGGATCAAGCCTAAAAAGTGGCTTCAAATTCCGCAGGAAGGCTAAACATGGGATGCAAATACTGTTCATCAGGCCTTGGCGAAAACTGTCATGGCCCACTTGGACTAGACGATCTTGAAGTTTCCTGCGATTGTGATTGCCACAAATGCCCTGAGTGTTACAGTGCTTACTGCGTCAATGTGGGTGGCCCTAATCCTTGCGATGCATGCAACGATGATGATTTTCCCGATGAAGAACAAAGGAAGTGTGATGCGTAGATGCCGATCTGCCCTGATTGCAAATCAAGCGAACTTGTACAATCCGTTGATCCTGAGTTCATGACTTGTACGGTGTGCAAGGCCAAGTTCAAGCTTTTGACTGTCTGTGAATCCATCAACGACATTTCATCTATACTAAACCATGATGCTACACACAGTCATTCGCTACTCTCTAAAGGCCCTGACCACAGCAACATTGCAAACGTAGCAACAATCAATGAAAAGCAGGCAAAACTCACACCTGCGCAAAAACGTGGCAGAAGCAACATACAAACCTAGCAAAACAAGAGGATATGGAAAAAATGACCTTGGACGAAAAGTATGGGAAACGAAGGCAGGTTACGTTCAGAATAGGCCCGATTGCACAGGAAAAGCTTGCAGAGATGGCCAAACTGTTTCGCATGAAGCCACCGCAATATGTGAAAGCCCTCTTGTACAAGGATCTTGGCGTTTTCTGTGAAAGCCTTGATCAAAGAAGAAGGGATCAGAAAAGGAGAAAATGAACATGGCCAAAATTTACAGTGATGATCCGCTCGTACCCTATAAAACTACAACTATCAGTCCAGAAAGAACCAAAGCAGAAATCGACGGAATCCTCGCGGAATGGCAGTTGAGCGATTATCATTGGCATTGGAAGCCCGAGCAAAACGACGTTTATGTGCAGTTTCTGCTTGAAGAGAAAGTGGATGAAGTTCTTATCAAGGTGACGGTTAAGGTTGTTTGCCCAATAATATGGGACAGGGAAAGCCCGAAAAGTAGGCCCCCGAGAGCTGAACAGGTGAATCTTCGGATCAGTATGCGGTGCATGTGGTGGTTCATCAAATCGCATTTAGAGATGGCTTATGTGACTCAGAGTAGCAAGACAGCTGCACTTCTGCCCTACATTGCAAGCGCGAGCGGGCAGACTTTGAAGGACATGATTATTCCGCGTCTCAGCGAATTCGAAGCCTTGCCCTCTCCAAACGAGGAAAGAAAGCAGCTGGACAAAATCATAACGATTCCGAGTGAAGAGGCGAAAGACGCATGAGTAAGTCGTTGATGCGGAAGATTCTTTCACGCAACATTGACACTCTCGCACTATTTTGCTGTCAAGAGCCTATTACCGGATACGGTTTGATGGGCCAAATTGAGCAGGTGTTTGGCATCCGTTTGGGCCCAGGTCTGGTTTATAGTAGCTTGATGAGGCTTGAACGTGACGCCTTACTACTTCACCAGTTTGTTGAAGGGAAGCGTGGAACACGGAAGGCTTGCAGTTATGCCATTACTGAGAAGGGTAGAGCAGGTTTTCTTGAGAGCATTCACGGTTTGCGTTTATTGTGTCAAGCTTTCAAGAAAAAGGGTGAAAGTGGCCATGACACACGTTGAAGATTGCATAACCTGTCGCTTCCGCTTCAAGGTATGTAAAAATCAAGGTGGCAAATTCAGGTTTCCAAAAGATTGGAATCGTGGCGATAAATGCAATATGTACGAACCTGAAGGTGTACAGAATTGAGTTCCTGCTCAAAGATCCCGATGGCTTCTTGGTACGTCTGCAAGAAATGTGGCCAAGGCTTCAACAAGTACACCCTTGAGCAATGCCCTTACTGCCACACACCTGTGCAAAAGTGATCGCTATGTTTCACCTTTTGCTTGTTGGATTCATTCTGTTCTGCGCATCCTTCACTTCAGGCGTGGCCTTTGCCCAAAGAACCTTCTGCGTCATTGAAGAAGGCTTGAAAATTGTTTCCATAACTAACTAACTAACTAAACTTACTTAGTAAGTAAGAAGAAGAAGAAGAAGAAGAACACGAACATGGTTCACTATCTACTTGAAGCAGACAACGATCTTTGGAAGATGTTCAAGATAGTGGCTTCCATGCAGGGCCTTCGCATCAAAGACGCATTGCCACAGGCCCTTATGGAATACGTTCAGAACCATGAATGTGAACAGGTTTATGTTAATATTCAGGTGATCGAGAACAGCAAGAAGGATCTGCTCACCTTCGTTTATGAGGAAGAAATCAAAAACAAGGTTACTGAACTCTTGGATGCACATAAACGCCAAGCACCAAGGCACTACACGAACACGCTGAAGCTAGAGATTTTGAATCTTGTTAAGAAGCATCCTGCCTTGAGCAAGGATCTTGCTGAAGAAGTTTTGCTTGCTTTCAAACAGTTGAAACCCTAGCTTCTTGCAAAACCACCCTTCTGATTTGCAAAACATGGTAAGTTACCGTAAGGCTTATTAGCAGACACTACCGTAATAAACGGTATAAAGCGGTGCAGTGAATGGAAGCACAACAAGTTGTAGAAACCCCGAAAATAGAGATCCCCTCACAGTTTAGTGAGTATATAACTTCAAAAACCAAGAAAGACGTTCAAGGTGGCAGGCCACACTTTCTTAATGTTCTTGCTGAACGTGGCGATGTTGAAGAACAGATCTTTGACATTCTTGAGCAGGTTTGGATGAAGGACAAGCCTATTGGCCAAATAGCAAAGAAGTTCAACGTAGAATACACAACTGTTTATCGTTTGCTGAAGGATTTAGAGCCTTCAAAAGCAACATTGATCGCATATCTGGAACTTGCGCCACGCAGAAAAATATGGTACAATCGGCAGACAGATTCAAGCGATTATGAAACGGTTCAGGCGTACATCAGAAGGGCCAAACGCAGTGGCCTGAAAAGATACCGCATCCAACTGCGCTATGCAGAACTCGCTTGGCGACACTTCAACTACCGAGATCCTGAACGCTGGACAGCTGACGAAGTTTGCAGTTACTTAAGCACCCTGAGTGAAGCATCACAGTTTTCAGTGTTAGTGTCCATACGCCAAGTTGCACCGCAGATCAGGGAAAAATCAAGTGGGCAGTATGTTGGCACAGGCTTGGCCAAAGAAAAGCAGGGCAGACGCAAGAAGGATCTGTTTGGCCCTGAAGTCAAAATGATTTTTGTCTGTCTGAAGCAGGCGAAGATGCCCTATCATGCAACGGTTATGATGTTGCACGTTGCCACCGGTGCAAGAGAAGGTTCAGTGGATACGAAAAGCGGGATCTGCGGTTTGACCTGGGATCGTTTTGGCGACAACTTCGCAAGGGTGGATCTGTACGAAAGCAAGGTTAAAGGTGGCATCTGGTGGCGCAATTGTCCAACAGGTTTGCTGTTTCCTGATCTGCCAATGCAATTGAAGGCCGTTTGGGAAAAGCGTGGAAAACCCCTCAATGACAAGCTGATCCTTGGTGGATACAAGGAACTGAAGCAGATCTACGTTGAAATTCGCCAAGCCTTGAACGCCTTCTACGCAGGCAAAGTTGATCCAAATCTGTTGCAGGAACTCACAACCATAAACCCACATGACGCAGACAAGCTTCACTGCAATCTTCTTTGGGAAGCAGACGTTAAGCTTGAGATCCTAGCAGGGCAATATCTAGGTCGTGGCGAAGGCATTGGCCTTGTTGGTCGTGGATGGCTTGATCTGAACACGATCAAGAACCATTACTTGAGCCTGACACAGCGATCAAAGAAGTTCCAAGAAACCATTCTAAGCATCACAAAGTACGCATCTGAAACCTTCAAAGGCGATTAGCTTGAAGTGTCCAAAGCGTCTGCGCAAACTGCGCAGTTTCGTTTGGTTCTTGCATGAACTGTTTTCAATGGTTGCGCCTTCTGTTCGCTTGGGCCACATTGCGCAGGAAATCAAAGAAGCCTCTGAAGAAAAGGGACTCAGCGTTCACGTTGCTGTTGTAAAGAAGCAGGCAGGTGATTAGCTTGCCAAGGCTTGAAGTTGATGATGGCCTCGCCAAACTGCTTGACGGAATCAAAAAGAAGGAACCAAGCATCTATGGAAGAGGCCACGCGGAAACCGTCAGATTCTTGGCAAACTACTATACACATCACAGGCCCTTGGAACAACTAAATGAAGACCTGAAACTGAACCTGACTCACTTCCTCGAACACCTCAATGCAAACATTGAGTCAGGCCTCGAGCGCGTACTTCCAAAAACCTTCGCTCAAACCATCACCAACATTCTAACCCTTGCAAATAGCGCCAAACAAGACGCTCGAGGGCCAGACCGGCGCCTGGATCCGGCTGCCAGGAACACACAGAGCAGACGCTCAAACGCCAGTGAGAGGCCTCGAGCAGATCCGGGTGCAGCTGAGGAGAGTACGCTCAAATGACGGGACCCGGCGCTGGCCAGCTGCTGCACCAGGCATCACAGAGACGTTCAAACGCCTATACGCAGACACTAGAACCTGTCATAATCCTGCTTGATCCACCAAGGCCCTTCTGCGCTCACCCTGTTCACATGATGGATCTTTCAGAAGCCATGCTTGAAAAGAAGCAGTGCGTGGCCAAGAAATGCAGACACCTGATCTATGTTAAGAAAATCGTCAGGTGGCCCTAACGTCAGAACCCACCCTTTTCTATCACAAGTTCAGAAAAGAATACGTTTGCCTGAAATGCGGAAGAATCGTTGACGAAAAAAGGGAAGTTTGCCACGATTGCGGTGGCCCACTATGTCCAAGGCTTGTACGAGTTTTTTAATACTCGAGCGATTTTTAATGCCTGTTTTTCACTACCAACACTGCCACGATTGCGCAGGCCACAACCACCAAGGCGAAAGAAACTTTGATTAAACTGCTTCTGTCAAAAGCGTATTTGCTTGCTGATCCAAACTCTATTGAGATCTTCTTTACATCATCAAGAAGCACAGTTCCCTTCCTTGTCTGCCCCGCATACTCTGACGTGTATTCGTATGTTCCTGTTCTCAATTCTGTTTCAGCGTTGCCTTCCTTGTCTGATGTCAGCGTATCCACAAGGACAGCATAATTGTTTTCCCAAAGCCTGATCTTAAGATCCTTCAAAGGATTGCCATTCAAGGAAACCATGAACATACACAGGAACTTGTTGAATCCACCGCTTGATGGCCCTGGTGGTGGCGTACTTCCTTGGCTTGTCGTAATAAACGTGTATGTGCTTGAAGTTGTCCAATGGGCATCACTGTCTTCCACAAAGATCTTGTATCCAAAGATTGTGCCTGCGCTTGGAAGCACAACAGAATCGCTGAACGAGTAAGACAGGCCCGAAAGAGCCTTTGCCGTATTGTTCACCCATGCGCTTGTGCGGTTTGTGCTTAAAATCCCTGAAACAAGGCCCACATCATCTGTCAGAGTGCAAGAGATCATGCAGGACAAAGCTTCCACTGTCGTACTTGCGCTTGGCGTACTAATATCAGGTGCGCCACTTGCAAGAATAGTTACGGTAAACATGACTGTGCTATAGCCGCTCTCGCCATCAGTGTTGTTTGCCATAGCGTTGAAAATATAACTGCTATTGCCTAAGCTCATGCTTGTTGCTACGGTGTATGTTGTGTTCGCATAAACTACGGTGCCATTTGTGAATGTGCAGTTCCACCACATTTTGTCGATGGTTCCGCCGCTTGCCGAAAATTGAACAGAAATCGTTGGTATTGAATACACCGTGTTTATTGGATACGTTGTGCTTACCGAAGGAACTGTTGATGTGCTATAGGTCGCGGTTACTGTGATGTTTGCCTCAATCTTCACAATCGTTCTTACTACATTGGTAGACGAATCATCCCATTCAAGAAACGTGTACGGTGTAAGGTCAAACGGAGCACTAGGAACATAAACAGCGAAGTCAGTTGAAATCGCGCCTGTCGGCGTTCCAAAGGTACTCGGAAATGCTACGCTGTAATCAGCTGTCAAATAAGGCCCGCGCCCTTGATAGTAGTATGAATCGTTACGGTATCCACCCATCATTTCGTCAACGCTCATTTTGATGCCAATGTAGTAATATCCAACTGACAAAGTGACCGTTGAAACCGTTACACCTGTCCACACATAGGCCGCGCAAGCTGTCGCTGAACTTTCAGTCCAAAGAACTCCGGGGTGTCCGCTTCCAGTATCATTATATATAGCCAGTTTGAGGTTTCCAGCTTTAATCGTGTAGGCATAGATTGAAGAGACTGATGTTGGAACGCTCAAATAGTAAGGGCCGCTTGTGTAGGTGTAGCTTCGCCATCCACCAGTCGGGTTCCTATGGTCTGCCGTGCCAAACAACACATTATGAGTTTCAAACGTAAAACTAGATTCAGCGATTATGCTTGTTGAAACATTAAACGTGTAAGCTATGGTTTCAGTAAAATGTTGGTCTCCTTGATAGGATAGTCCGATTCCAGTTGGTGAAGATGCAAGAGTAACTTGATGCAATGTCGGTGGAGCAGTTCCAATTAGGCTTATCCAATATTTCCATTGCACCCAATCGTCAAGACGGTTAGGGCCGCTCGCATTTTGAGCCATGTACTCCCATTCATACAAGCAGAATCCGACAAGACTCCTATTTGTGTATGCATTCATCAAGTATTGTGCTTTAGCCAGTTGCCACGGCAAAGGATACACATTATAATAGTTGTTCATCAAGCCAAGAATCACAGGCGACGTTGGCGCACCATGATCTCCACCATACAGTCCGAACTCTTCTTGCCAATAGGCCGCGGCTTGAGAGTCTTCAAGCTTCGTATTGGTAGAGTAAAACATCGAGATTATGTAGTCAACGTTCAGATACATGTTCGTGTTCTGTTGCCAATCAAAACCCACGTCAGGCATGTTCAACTTGCCCATGCTATGCAAAACCACTGTGAGGTTGTTCAGGTAGTTGATTTGGTCTTGCACAAGTCCAGAAGTCCACACTTCGATGTCGTCATTCCAACCGTCGAAGCCTTTATGCATACAGTCAATTATCATGTTGTAAATGTTCTGTCTATTCGAAGCACCAATATCCGATGTGCCGCCGCCGCCATCTTCGCCCCATGCAATTGCTTTCACTCCACTAGCATGAAGAGCGTTGATTACAGCCGTCCAAGTAGAATCGCTCCGACCATAGTTGATGTGTGGGTTGTCAACGTCTACGGCGTCAATGTATCCGACAAACACAATTGCATATCGAATCGTGTTGTTTCCAAGGTCGTTAGCCACTCGGGATATACCCGTGGACGTAGCAAAAATGTTTCGGTTTGCAAGAGGCGCACTACCAAGACCGTAACCTGAGTCTTGAATCCATACAGCAGTTTCTTTATAGTCTATGGTGTTAGCAGTAACCGTTAAAGTGTAGTTGCCTGAGTCAATCCAATTATTATTCGTGTCGTTAGCGAACCATCTGAAACCTACTGCTTGACCAACAGTTTTTGGAAGCATCATGGTGTAATTGCCCTGACAGGATGTTGAGCTTATCCAAGTTGGAATGAGAGTGACGTTTCCAGACCATACGTCCGTCACGTTTGTGTCTACGAACACGGTGCTGATGTTGACATCGTCAGCAAACAAGGCGCTGATTATACAGGGTGTCCAATTAAAAGTAGTGGAATAAGGCGTTCCCGAAACAGTGCATGTTGGAAAACTAGGGTCAACCTCTTTTCCAATGAAGGAGTCCGCTACTTTTACACAGTCACAATAGCCTTTTGTTGCTGTTCCAATCGTCGTCGGCAAGTGCAGTCCAACGTGAGCGTTATCCAAGTTTCCATACTCATTGTTATCTAAACCTGACGCAGATAGCGTCTCAACATCATTAACGTAAAGTTTGGCAGTTCCAACAGTGCCGCTTATCACCGCGTCAATTTCAAGACAGTAATCTACACCAAGACTCAGCGAACCAGTGTCAACGGATGCTGTAAAGGTTGTACCTGAACTTATATATCGCATAGTCCATCGTAATGTTCCACTATCATTTTTGACTCCGCCAAGCAAAACTCGTTCTTGCCAATAGTCGCCAGCTAGAATAAGAAAGAACATGGAGTTTCCAGCAGACGGAGCAGTCACCACTCGAACATAAGCTCGAAGGCAAGGAGTTGCAGACGCAGAAAACGTGTAATATGCGTATGTGCTTCCAGCCCACGCCGCACAAGTTGCAGACAAATGATATGTTCCATGATGTGGAGCCGTAGTTATAACGGTAGGCGACACACTATAGTTTCCTGTCCATACTCCGGGACTAGGATTCAATTGTCCTTCTTCGAATTCGTTGCTCAAAAATGTTGTTGCTTGTGCAGACTGGATTTGCCACACACCAGCAACCATCGCGAACAGTAGCCACGCAATAAAAACGGAAACAAGAAACTTGCCCTTCAAACCTGAATATTGCTTCATGTTTTCACCATTCAGTACTGTAAGATACGGTACTTTTAGCTTTTACCTTCAGAATCCTCTTCTGCCTGCCAAAAGCACGCTTGCAACAAGGTGGCTTACTGCGCCCACGATCATGCTGATCAGCAAGAGGGAAGGCACTTTGTTTGGTGGGATCTCAAGAAGCCACCACAAGACAATGAACATGATCACTGCGTTGATGCACACTTTGATGAAGAAGTGAATCAAAGCGTCTGCAAGGCCCACCTTAAGACACCCCGAAGTTCCAGATGCCATGTGCGCCAAGAAGCAAGCCTATTTTCTGCCATGCAAACACGAACAGTGATCTGACGAAGACGAAGCAGAAGAAGAAAAGCAAGAGCAGTTTTGGATCTGTACCCCAATTTACGCTGTGATACCATGAATGGCTTCCCGCGCTGACCAGGATCGAGATCACAGGATGCAGATGTAACCAATTGATCAGTACGCAGAGCAGGAAAACGCCAAAGAAAAGTTCTTCACATACACCAATGGAGAAACCGAAAAGCTTCTGCGATGCCAAGACTTCTTGAGGCGCAAGCAGGCCAAACGAAATGTTGATGCTGTACAATCCGATGATGGCGATGCCCACGAACACAAGCGTTGTGAAGATTGTGCTAAGGCTTAGAATCTTGGTGTG
>Ga0315294_10008957_pt1 | contig 10992 bp, 8 predicted proteins | sample YL17G13_40_MG_FD_203626 | JGI IMG/M metagenome (GOLD analysis project Ga0315294, IMG submission 203626) | Sediment microbial communities from Yellowstone Lake, YNP, Wyoming, USA - YL17G13_40 | ecosystem: Environmental > Aquatic > Freshwater > Lake > Sediment | place: USA: Wyoming | collected... | reverse complement strand
TTAGCCAAGCCTACTAATTCAAGTTTCGAGGTAGGCGGGCATGAAACTTGTCTCTATGGTTATGATAGGACAGAGGGTGTGTTCTGTGGTGCTAATAGCTGGGGAACTGGCTGGGGACTTCAAGGTTTGTATAGTATGCCATTTGAAAGCATAGACATATTCAAATCCAGAGGCGGTTATGACGCTCATTACATCACATTCACGAAAGACGTTAATACCGAACCGGTGAATCCCGGGTGTTCTTTTGGGTGGGTCCCGCGATTCCTTAGAGGCTTCTATGCTCGAAAGGGTACATCGTAGCCACTATGAATGGAAGTGTGCCAGGTGTGGGCAGTCTATTACACCACAAACGCCCTATTATCTACACCAGGGAGACAGAGGGGTCAAGAGGGTCCATGTTGAGTGCCCAAGTGAAACCAACATCGCGGGTAGGGCAAAAAGTTAAGCCGCCAGCCCCATAAACTGGAGGACCCGGTGCGATTCCGGGACCCGCCACCATTTATCAAGGAGAACATGAAGAAAGCTGACAGAATCTTACTAATCATAATCGGAGTACTGATGGCCACCTTAATCGCAGTCTGGGTCTGGGTCGCCACGGCTTTCCAGGGGGTATGCCCATGAAATTCGAGGATAACTTTACCTGGACTGAGGAACACTTTACCTGGAGTGACCAGAATACCACCTTAGAGGCGCCATGAGCGAGGAAGTAACAAAGTATCCTCGGGGACACCACCCTAACTCACTGAACGCCATAAAGCGAGGCGGCTTCAAGCCGGGGCAATCAGGCAATCCCAAAGGACGGCCCAAGGGCATACACTATGTCAGCGAGGCTCTGAGGGAACTTCTAAAGGACCCAGAAGTGGCTAAGGACCTCGCTCAGGAGTTAATGAAGAGAGCCAAGAAACGTGACAGCGCCATGGATATCCTGTTGGACAGGACAGAGGGCAAGGTCACTCAGCCCATCGGAATAGACCCGACAATGCCAGTGGTCATTGACAGGATAGTGGCCCACATTGCAGAGGACAAGCAGAATGGCAATAGCTCAGGAACTTAGGCCATACAGGGAAGTCATAGACAATGAGATACACCTTAACTTCCACTCCGGCCAGTCGAGGACATGGCAGAGCCAGAGACGCTTTGTTGCCATGCAGGCCGGCACCCAGGCAGGGAAAACGGTTTTTGGCCCAGATTGGCTCTACCGGGAGATAAAGGAACGTGGTGAAGGTGACTATCTGGCCGTCACTTCCACATTCCCGCTGCTCGAGCTCAAGATGCTGCCCGAGTTCCTGACTTTATTTGTTGAGCTGTTACACCTGGGCAGTTACTCAGATTACAAAAAGGCTTTCACCTTTCATAATGGCAAGACCAGGGTGATATTCGGCAGTGCCACAAATCCTGAGTCTCTGGAGTCGGCCACGGCAAAGGCAGCCTGGCTTGATGAACCGGGGCAAAAGCAGTTCAGGCGGGACACATGGGAAGCCGTGCAAAGGCGTCTTTCCATCCATCAGGGAAGAGCTCTATTCACGACATCGCTCTATTGCCTGGGCTGGTTTAAGACTGAGGTTTATGACCTGTGGGAGGCGGGCGACCCTGATTACGACGTTATTATATTCGACTCCACAATGAACCCGGCTTTCCCGAAGGCTGAGTTTGAAAGAGTCCGCGGCAGACTTCCGGCGTGGAAGTTCAACATGCTCTACCGCGGGAGATATGACACACCGGAAGGGCTAATCTACTCCTCGTTTGACCCCAAGCACTGCCTGAAGGGGCGGTTCGAGATACCTAAGAACTGGCTAATCTACTCAGGACACGACTTCGGGGCTGCCAACCCGGCGGCGATCTTCTTTGCTGAGGACCCGGGCACCGGGCTTCTATGGGCTTTCCACGAATACCTGCCGGGGCCCGGGAAGTCTATAGCAGAGCATGTGGCTGAGTTCAAGAGGATAACTGAGGGCTATAACGTGGTCAAGAGAGTGGGGGGCAGCCACCAGGAAGAGGAAATCAGGCAGGCGTATGACGCCCATGGCTGGCCAATCAGTGAGCCGCCTGAAATGAACCGCAGGGTAGAGACCCAAATCGCTAAGGTTTTCGCCTGGCACAAGCTCAACAGAATCATGGTATTCAAGGATCTGCTGGGGTACCTCGACGAAAAGCAATCCTTTTCCAGAAAGCTGGACGATAGATACCGGCCGACCGACGAGATAGAGGACGAAGCACGTTATCACCTGCTGGCGGGGGAACGCTATATCATAGCGGACCTGGCCGAGCCAGACAGGATGGAGAATAAGCAAGAGGGGGAAGCCTGGCAATTCTAAGGAGGGCAATATGCAAGATGGCTTACAGGCAATGGTAGCAAGAATTGACGAAAGAACAGAGCATATACAGGAAGATGTGAAGGACTTGAAAGTCGGGCTTGCGAAGGTGGTAGAGACTGTCAACGGGCATAGCACACAGTTAGCAGCTATTGACGAAAAGGTCAAGAGCTCGAATAACGGCCTGAGTAAAAGGCAAACGGTAGGGATTGGTGGTGCTGCCGGGGTTATTGCCTCTATCCTTGTGGCCATTATCGAATACTTCAGGCATTAAGGAGCAACTATGGCAGACACAATGAGCGACGAATACAAGGTATTTGACGATAAGCGGACGGCTCTGAAGCCCATACATGACCGTCAGGACGTGGACGAGGCCCTTTATTACCTCAAGCCCTACAAGATGATGTCCCTGGAGGACCCCCGGAAGGAAATGCCGGACGTCGTCAATGTGACCCTGAACGATTGCCTGCTCTACGCCGTGAAAACCATCTCTATCCTGGGCGGAGCCAGTATGCAGGCCGTGATTGAGGGGCATAAGTTGACCGACAAGCAGGGCAGCCTGATTGAGCAGTTCCTGGAAGACCTTTACTACACGATAGATGAATGGCTGGAGAACAGAGGAATATGGGGATTGGGCGCCTTTGTTGACGAGCAGATTATGCTTCGAGGACATGTCGGGGCCCGGCCGTGCCTGAGAATAGGCGAAGACGGCAGCCTGGTGCCCGATGTCACCCCTCTGGACACCCGATTCTTTGCCCCTGAGCTGGGGACCACGGGAATTGTCTGGGGGGCTCCCTGGTTTAGCCAGACGAAAGAGGAAATAGAGCGGGAGTATAACAAGCCGGGCGATAACCCGCCGCGTGTCGAGGGCAGTGACAATGAAGTTGTGGACTTCTGGAACTCTGAGGAGAACAAAGTCTTTGTGCAGAAGCAGGTGGTCCGACGTGTGCCCAATACCTACGGATATCCGCCGTTCATTTATGCGGTCGTTCATGCCGGCTCCATGTTTTACAGCAAGGACGCCGTAGAGCACCGCGGGGAAAGCATACTGTGGGCCAACCGCAGCCTGTGGCACGAGAAAAACAGCGCTGCCACTATCCTGAAGACGCTGACAGTGCAGGGACTGTTTGCTGCCCTGCAGTATGAAACTGCCAAGCCGGGCCAAGCCCCAAAGCCTAAGAAGTCTCCCTATGCGCCAAGGACCATTCACCCTGTCGAGAAAGGCGGCGGCTTCAGGGCCATGCCGGTTACCGACATTAAGAGAGCTACTACGCTGTTTTACTCCATCCTGGAAGCCGACCTGCAGCGGGGCGGCATGTCACCCATTGACTACGGGACGTTGAACTTTCCGCTGTCATCGCTGGCCCTGGCCAAGCTGACGGGTTCAAGGAATGACATATTCCTGCCCCGGGTGAACACAAAGGCCACCTTCTACCAGGCGCTTAGCCGAATGATGATCAAGCAATGTATAGCACTCGACCAGCCGATACTCCTCGGGCAAAGAGGCAGCGAGAATGAGTATAGGCCGGCTGATCTGGCTGGTGACTACACCATTAAATACCGGTTCTTTACTGAGTCGGCAGAGCAACGGATAGCCGATTTAACCATGGCCAAGGATGCAAGTCTGTTCTACTCTAGAGAAACTATAAGACGAGAATATCTGAAGGACAAGGACCCGGACGGGGAAGAGATCAAGAAGAAATCGGAGGAAGCAGAGAGAGTAGACGAAGTCGTGTTCCTATACAGGAGAGCACGAAAGCTGATCGAACCTGTCAAGCAAAATGAGAAAGTACCTTTCCAGAACAAGGTCGAGGCTTTCCTGTTAGGGCAGAGAATAGCAACCATCCTGACACAACGAAGAAGCATGGGGCAGTTGAGCCCGCTGGAGACCAGTGGCTTCCCCGAGGTCCAGGCGGCGCGCGGCCGGCAGTCTGAACCGGCGCCGGCCAGTGAGCAAGGGGCTGGTGGAGCTGAGGGTGGGGCCAGCGCAGGCAAGGTCGCACAGAGGCCATCGATGCTCACCAGAGGCGCTACTGCCGAAGAAGATGCCGAGGAGGGCGAATATGCCTGACAACAAACTAGGCTTTGACTTCACCATAGAAGACCTCGACCGCATGGTTATTGAGGCTGCCAGGGGCGAAGGCAACAATCAAAACCAGGCAAAAGGCACAAAGCCAAACGCCATAAAGGAACTCATAGCAAAGGCCAAGTTAGGAGCGGAGCCAACTAAGAAATGATTGCCCTAGACGAACAGGAACTCTTCAGAACATACGCCCAGGCTAAACAGGTTCGGATTGAGAGCCTGTTAGACCAGTATGGCTCGTCTCTGGCCGACATGAGGGAACTTTATCCCAAGCTGACTGAGACGATTGAAAAGCAGCGGCTTGTAACTACATTGCCGACACAGGCGTTGTTCTTCATCCCCAGTGAGGCCGCTGATATGGGGCTTTCCCTGGAGGAAGGCTGGATGCTCAAGGTAAGCCCAGTCGAGGGCGGGTATAAATCGAGTTTCATCACTCCCTCAAAGTGGGAGATCACCGAGGATGAATTGTACATATCGCCGACCGGTGAGCAATACAGCCGAGCGGATATGGAAGCTCTCCTGGCGATTCCCACTGGAGAATATACAGTACCGGAGATTCCTGTCGCCACAACAATAGACGACTTAACCGACGTAGGCAGAGTTCAATATCAGGAGTATCAGTCTTCCGGCGGGCAACTAGATGTCGTAGGGTGGCTGAATTTAAGGGAAGCACAGCAAGTCGAAACAGAGCAAGTCTTCGGCAAGGTGTTTCCTGAACAGACTACAGATGAAGTCTTAAACTACATGGCGACTGACCCCACAGGATTCCTTGCGGATATACGAGAAATAGGCCCAACTGAGGACGTGATAACGCTGCTCAAGTCGCTTGAATTTCAAGATGAGCAAGGGAATCCCTACCATCTTACCGATGAGGAAATACAGGAGTTATTCGGCACGACCCCTGTGCCAGAGTATATTCCTGAAAGTGCGTGGAAAGACTTTAAGGATTCGTTACTGGCTGGTGCTGTGGGGACGATACAGAATATAGAGACGTGGCTATTGACGCAACCTGTCACTAAGCCGACGGCTGAGAATGTGCAGGCATGGGCGACGCGCACAACTGCGATTGCGCCTGAATTTCTGGGGCAGTATCTTGAAACAACAGCTCAAGCGCACTATGAAGAGGCTTTAAGGCAAACAGCAGAGGCATATATACGCAGAAGGCAACAGCAACAGCAATACTGGATTGACCATCCTGAGTTAGTGCCGAATCCCGAATATCTACAGAACCCATTTAAGAAGCCCAGTTTATTTCTAACGCCTGGCTATTGGACTTATAGCATTGGTAGTAGCCTGGCTTACTCACTTGCTGTTATGGGGACTATCGTCGCGGTGAGTGCCGTTGCTACTCCCTTTGCTGGGATACCCGCAGGTGTGTTGGTGGCTGCAATGCCTGAAGCTGGCAATATGCTTGACCAGTTGATAAGTATGGGCGTGCCGGTAGCGGAGGCGAGGCAAAAGGCTCTACTTGGGGGCCTCATTGCTGGCGGGGTTGAGGCGGTTTCAGATATACCATTCATAGGACTGGTATTTAAGCCACTCAGGCCAGTTATACAACCCTTAATAAACACAATAAAGAAAATAACGACAAACGCTCTCGCCAAAGCTGTGATTACTGGCCTAACGATTCCACAAATTGAGGGATTAGAGGAAGTAGTGACTCAGTTAGCACAAAACGCCATTCTCAAACACTATGACGCAACTCAATCTCTCTTAGAAGGCGTGAGCCAGGCTTATATTCAGGCAACGATAGCGTCTTTACCTTTCGGTGCTATCGGTGGCATGGCATCATACCGAACCTTCAGGAGTAGTTTATCTACCGAGACAGGGACACAGCTTGATGGCCTGGTAGATAAACTCCAGAAGCAAGGTTTGACCGAGGAACAGGCTCAGGTACAGGCGGTCAATGAACTGGCACGGACTCCCGAAATAGAGCCTGACCTTTCGAAAGCGATTGAGGCTGCACAACAGGAATACCTCGAATCCCAGGGTGTTTCTTCTGTGGAGGAATTGATACCTGACCAGGGAATTGCAGGGGATATTCTTAATGAGATGAGGATTGCGGAGGAGGTTGCCAAGAAGGTTACTACTCCAGAGGTTACAGGGCTATATGCGAAACCACCAGGACGGCACGAAGTACCACAATTCGGTGAAGTGGGTGCCGTACCAGAATACACACCTTCTGCGGAAGGAAGGCGCAGAATCATTGAATCAAGACTAAGGCGTGGTGAACCTGTATCTGATAAGTTACTCGCAGAGTTTCCTGATTTGGCCCAGGCACTTCCCACCGCCGAAGCTGGTATGCCAGAGGCAGGGCTTCAGCCTTCTATGCTAGAGGAAGTCCCAGCAAAGGAAGTTATACCCGCGCCATCAGGGAGATTAGTCCAGGCCCGCCTTGACGATTATCTGAGACTCAGAGAGTACAACAAACAAGCCGTTACGGAGAGAATCAGCGAGATCAAGAAACAACTGGAGACGAAGGGCAGGCTACCAGCAGGGCAGGGAACTAAGGGCGATTTACGACTCGAACTTGCGAGATTAGATGCGCAGCAAGAACTCGATGCCGTAAAGAGTATCGAGGACTTGGATTTGCTAATCAGGCAGGTCGAGAATGAGCTAGGGCGCCGTTCCTTGCCCGGCCAAGGTGAGTGGGCCAGGTCAGGGATAGAGTTAGCGAGGCATCCGAGAAAGCCCAATATATTTCCAGAGTACACGTCAAGGCAATTAGACGAGATGCGGAATGTCTATCTACAGGCGAGGGGGAAAATAGAACCCGCAACCGCAACTGTCAAGGCTGAGGATATACCAAGCGATATGCCGGCATTGACTAACACGCAACTGACTCCGGCACAGGTAGAGAAAACCATCGAGCTATTCAAGCAAGCCGTAATCGCTCCCAATGCGGAAATGCAAAGAGCGGCAGCGATTGAGTTAAGAAAACATGTCCTTGCTCAGAGGGCAAAGTCAGCCAGTGAAAGTGCCGAGGCTATGATAGTCGAAGGTGCGAATCCTGAAGAGGCTATCAGGATGGCCGAGCAGATGTTTATGACTGGTAAACTCCCTGACCTTACTACTGACTACTTTGACGACCTCACTCAGGAGATGCGGAATGTCCTCTTTGCCAAAGTTTATAACTACTGGAAAGACAAAAGCTGGTTTGAACTTATATCAACCTTTGATGCACTTACGAACACTTTAGCGGGCAAGTCTATCCCCAGAGTAAAGGGGATTGGAAGTAAATACTTCCCGAACGGCGGTTCGGCATGGGATAGGTTAGCCAGGGTCTTTGTTGGTGACATAGAAGTCCTGAATGCGCTCGACCAGGGCAAATCTTTGAGAGACGTCATTCAGGGTGTGCTACTGGAGTCTGGTAGGGGCGTGGTGACGCTGAACCAGGAAACCATCAACTGGCTAAAGGAATTAAGCACTATCAGCGAAGAGGACAAATTACTATTAACAAAGCCTTTATCAGAACTCACTGAGGAAGATGTCAGGAGAATTGCCACAAGTTGGTTCTGGAGTCGCCAGAATGAACTTAACACACTTCTGGCCGCAGGAACTATCACACGTAGCGAGTATCAACTTGAATTAGCCATAGCGAAGGACAGGGTTTTCCCTCATAAACCAATGGGGGCGGCTACTACTTATCCAACCGGTGTTGCGGGGCAGCCACGCCTGGGTGAAGGTTATACTCCAATAGAGGGAATACCAGAAACCAGAACGGCAGAGGAATTAAGGTTAGCCAAGTTCGAGCTCGAAAAGAAGCAGAGAGAAGCAACGACAGAACCAACCGTGACACCCCCTCCGTCTGAATGGGCTGCATATAACGAAGCCTTTAAGGAAATGCCCTTACTTACTCTGAGGGAAAAGGGTACTATCGTACGAACTCTCAAATCTGTGGGGTTAGGAGTAATAGACATAGGCAATGCTATGAGGGCATTGAAAGCCTCTATTGACCAATCATTCTCAAGGACTACCAAGATGCTTGTTCCTGGGCATCCCGTCTTATGGTATAGGGCAGAAATAGAGGCATGGACTTCAACGTTTAGTCAGCAAAGGGCTGAGGCAAATTGGCAACGAATTATTAAAGACCCCCGGTTCGACCTCTATGAGGAGATACGGCAAAAGACTGGCCAGGACCCGTTGCGTATCTTTGAAGTACCCAAAGGGACTGCACAATGGCGAGCTGCTGAGGAATATGGGTATTTAACTGAAGAGAGGGCTATCCCTAGATTTGTGGCAAAGATAGCTCCTATTAAAATGTCTGGTCGGGGCTTTACTACTGGTTGTAACGTCATGGTTTGGGGGGCATGGAATAAATACTATGACGCTACAATGAGAATAGCAGACCGCATAGCCTCTGGCGACATAAAACTACCAGAGGGTGAGGCGCTTAGTATTTATCAGGAAATGGCTGATTATCAGAAATATCTTGCCGATGCTGTCCAGAGAGCGAGTCTGGGCAAGGCTTCAGGAATGGCTCCAGCATTAGGGGCGACCTTCTTCGCGATACGGTCTAAACTGGCAAGATTACTCTTTCCAAGGCATCTTGTGTCTTCCAATCCTAGGGTAAGAGCACAGGCATGGAAGGACTTTAGCCTCTTTGTCGGCGCAAACTCTGGTTTGGTTATGCTGGGTTTTTGGCTTGGTTTGTGGGACGTGGAACGAGACCCCCGCAACGCCGAGGTTATGAGCATCAGAATCGGCAACATGAGGATAGACCCTTGGGCTGGTTACAGGCAATTCCTTGTTCTTTACTCGCGCCTTATCAGCGGAACGGGTATATCATCAGTCACAGGACAGGAATATGAGGTCAACCCGATAGCAGCACTTACCAGCTTTTTCAGGGGTTCATTAGCGCCACTCACAAGTGCTTTACTTGACTTCTGGACTGGTAAGGACTTCTTAGGAGAAAAGATTGACATAGACAATCCTAAACAGTGGCTTGATAGGATAGCTCCTTTTGCTATACAGGATATATACGAGGCGTTTCTGGATGACTGGCAACATGGCTTGATTGCGATTATACCTGCAATAATGGGTGAGGGTGTACAAACCTATACCGGAGACTGGGGGGAGAACTGGAAGAAACTAGGTTTACCCAAGTATCCCGAAAACACAGGGTATGGAATCTATGAGCCAGTCTATGATCTCACTGACTTCTGGGCTGATACGGCTTCCCAATTCAGAGGAGTAGACCCTGCCACGCTTACGGCGAGCAAGGGCTTTCCTGAATATGTCAGGTCAATCGCTACAGCCTTACAGATTATAGACCAGTTAGACACATTGCCGAACAAGAAACTTACCTCTCTTAATGCCGACCCTGAAAAAGGCACGACCTTCATGCAGTATTATCAGATGTGGCAGGACCGGCAGAAGATCGTTGCTTCTGGTGATACGGAGAAACTAAAGGCATTTGATGCTGACGAAAGAACTCGGAACGCCTATCTGGGCAACATCACCCAGGCTCAATATGCTCTTCTGGTCGAGTATCACTCTCTTCCTGAGTCAGAAAAGGCAGACTTTCTAGGGAGGCACCCTGAGCTTAACATCAACCCCAGAGAGGAATGGCTGAGGACTCACCCTCAAGAGAACGCACTCTTAGCATTATGGGGCAAGGCTGACGTTTACACTTCTGAGGCGTTGAGCCAGATATCTACATTGACTAAACAACTAGACATTCCTGAAAACGCTCTGGTAATGAAAGACCTCGATCCCGTGACGGAATTGAAACTCAAGAACCAGCATTTATCTGACCTGCTTGATGCCTACGGAGGGCTAGACGACACCTTAAAGGGGCCCGACGGCCTGACGGCCAGGGACAGGGCGATCAAGGGATTATACGCCGATAATCCTGAGTTCAGGGGCGACCAACGGAGGATCGAGGCTATAGATGTGGGGACGAAAGATAATCCTACTATTGAAAGTATGATTGAAGGCTGGGTAGAGAGAGGTCAAGTCGCAGACGAGTTCGGGTCAAGCAGTGCGGAAATGAAACTCTGGCTCATAGACAACAAGGAAGTCCACCAGTGGGCTTTAGAGAACGGACTTTTAAGCGATACCGGCGAGGACTGGAACGAGAACATCCTGAGGCTCGAAGTCAATTATCGAGAGGACTTTGAGAAGTATGCCGATTATGGAAATGAGAAATCTCCTCTTTACATTGCCAACGACACGGCAAGAGCGGACGCAAGGGAAGCGATGATCTTTTCCAACGATAAGATGACTTCCTTCGGAGTAGCTTATTACACGATAAACGCGCTTCAAAAGAATCTTCCTGAAAACCTTGTTACGACTTACGTTGGCTACTATGGGATAAGGAAGAAAGAGGGTGGGGACTATTCGGCGGGGTGGTATGAGGACGACTGGTATCTTCTTGAACACAAAGACTTCTACCAGACGATGCTAAGTCTGGGACTCTGGCAATCGAGAGACTTCAGCAAAGTACCTACAAGACAGGTTTACAGCTTATACCAAACCTATATGGGTTTGCCGACAGGAACACCCAGGCTGGACTTCAGGGCACAACATCTTGATTTAGACAACTGGCTGGTGAAAGCCAAAGGCTACACGCCTGTAGGAAGTAGGTAAGATGAA
>Ga0315294_10008953_pt1 | contig 10993 bp, 14 predicted proteins | sample YL17G13_40_MG_FD_203626 | JGI IMG/M metagenome (GOLD analysis project Ga0315294, IMG submission 203626) | Sediment microbial communities from Yellowstone Lake, YNP, Wyoming, USA - YL17G13_40 | ecosystem: Environmental > Aquatic > Freshwater > Lake > Sediment | place: USA: Wyoming | collected... | reverse complement strand
ATTAGAAGTCCTTTTAACAGAAACAGATATTTATTTTAAAAATGATAAATTTGTGATTATAAAAGACGGAGGCTATTAATGAAGATTAAAACTGATTTCGTAACAAATTCAAGCTCTTCTAGTTATATTATTGCAGTGAAAAACGATTTAACCGTAGAAGATATTAAAAACGAATTACTGAAAAATAAAGAAAGCCTGAAAGATTTCCTCGATGATAATGTTGAATATTGGGGAAAATATGACACATATAGCAGTGACCCCTTTGATGGTGATACAGGTGAAATTCTAGCACAGCCAACCGAAGAGGGACAAATAGTTGTCTTAGCACAAATATTGGCTAAGGATATACTTGTTCGTACCAAAGATGGTCTTAAGATTTCTGATTTTTTGGTTACTGCTTGTGAAGGTAGTAGCGAAGATGTTGATGTGTTCGCCAATTGGCTGTATAGTTATGCAAATATAAAAAGTGATGTTTTAAAAATCGAAGGAAGTGATTATTAAATGAAAATCAGGACAGACTTTATTACAAATTCAAGTAGCAGTTCTTTTGTAGTTTTCGGTATGAATGTAAGTAATATCGTTTCGGATGATGAAGAAAATGAAATTGAAAGTATATATGACTATTTAGATGAAAAGCTGCAAGAAACCTCTTTGATGTACGGTATACCATATGGCGAGAGAGATTATGCGGGAGTAGGAATTAGCATAATTACTTTAATAGAAAAATATTCTGACTCAAAAATTTCGGAAATAAAAAAGATTGTTGCAGATGAAATCAATCATATTTTCAATAAGAGTTTTACTGAAAAAGATATTATGTATATTGAAGAAGCATGGATGGATAACTAATAAAATAAATGTTTTAATTTGTAATTAAATATAAGAGACAAGAAATTGCCCCTTGACAAATTTTGAAAAGTGTGGTATAATGTATAAATAGAATATGAGCGCAATGGTAGAATGGTTACTACTCTCCGGCTGTAACCCGGATGCCTCGGCTTTGTGGGTTCGACTCCCTCGGCGCTCACCTTTGGGGATTGGCAGACGTGCCTCGTGGTATAGATGCGGACTACCGTATCAAACGAGTTCAATTCTCGTAATCTCCACTCATAGACCTCTGGTGGAACGGCTAACACGTCGCTCTGATAAGGCGAAAATTCTGAGTTCAATTCTCAGGGGGTCTACTAGCAATTGTCGTCTAATAAAGACTTTAGCGCCATAGAACGCTGAAATGTTGGGAAATCCAGCCAGTTGCATTCATTCCGTTGTAGCAAAATGGTTAATGCGCTCTTTTCATAAGAGAGAAGGTATTGGTTCAAATCCAATCAACGGAACTGCGGGAGGAAGGTAAGGCATCTTAAGAGCCTCATAAACTCTAATAAACTTGGTTCGATTCCATTTGTCCCGCTACTATTCGAGAAATGGTGAAACCCGGTTATCATACGTGCGTAGGAAGCATGGGTTGAAGGTTCAAATCCTTCTTTTTCGACCTAATGGAATAAGTGCTCTTGTCTGATGGTTCTGATAAGGCAAGGCATAGAACTTAAAGAGCCTCTCCATCCAAGGCAGACATTGTGATGTGATGCGCCACTGCTTGTTGGTGAAAGCCCAACTTCCATTTGACCAGTGTGTATTTTCGGAAGATGAGAAAAGCCCCTATGATGGGTGTGGTCACACCCGGACAACCCCTCCTCGTATTCTGCCAGATAGGGTTCTTGGCGAGAGCAGATGAAAAAGATGTGAATCGTTTTCTGCTGTAAAGAATATAATACACACACCATAGACGAGCAATCCGACGGTGAGGGTAGCACTCTTATAAGGTGTTGTTTAGTGGTTCGATTCCACTCTCGTCTACAAAAGGAGATAAAACATGAAAGTAGAATTACCTGACGGCACTCCTATGCAAGAAGTTTTTGATGAATGGGACAAAGAATTAGAAAAAAAGAATTTCCGTAACTGGTTTAATAAAAAATTTCCCAATGGACTTTTAGGTAGTGATGTGGCAGCATATTACGCCCTCACCCATCCTTGGGAAATTTTACGTGAATGGAAACGTCAAATCAAATGGGCTTGGCAAAGAGTTTTTCGTGGTTGGGATGATAGAGCAGTTTGGAGCCTTAATTACCATTTGGCAGAAATAATTCCATCAATATTAAAAAAGCTAAAAGAAGATAAAGTGGGTATACCCATGTTTTGCTTTGAAGGACTAGAATATGGGGAGAATTATGATTACAATGACGAATCTATGAAGATTGCGGAAGAACGTTGGAATGCAATTTTGGATGAAATGATAACTGGTTTTGAGATATACAACAAGTTATGGGAAATTCTTGATTACGAAAAAGAAAGGGAAGAATATAAAAAGGTAGAAAGAGCTTTAGAATTATTAAAAATACATTTTGAAAGTTTATGGGATTAAAAGGAGATTAATATGGTAATGCCTGTTTGGATTTTTGCTGTGTTTATTATTTTGTTTATTATAGTCATAGGATGGGAACGCCTTTCTCTTATGGCTTTACAAAAAGAATATGAAAATGTAGAATTTTTTCTGAACATGTATATAGACAAATATGGTAATCTTGAGGGTATGTTAGTTATTGAAGAAGGAAAAAAGACAGATGAGAAATGACATTGTTACAGTGATTTTTTCAAAAGACCGTCCTCTACAACTCGATTTAACACTTACAACTTACGAAAAATATACTACTCATCGCAATACTAAACACGAATATGTAATTTATAAAGCATCAGATGAAAGATTTGAAAAAACCTACAAACAAGTAGCAAAAGAACACCCAAACATAAAATTTATAAAAGAAACCACATTTAAAGTAAATTTATATGAATGTATGAAAGGAAAAAAATACGTTCTATTTATTGTAGATGATTGTATATTCACAAAAAAATATTCTATGGAGAATGTATGTTCTAAGCTTGATATTTGTGAAGGGGCATTGGGTTTCTCATTAAGATTGGGTGCAAATACAAAGTACTGTTATTCTCTAAATGTTGATAATACTATTCCGGTTATGCAGTTTATTGGGGAAGATGTAGTGGGCTTTAGTTGGAAATCATCTAGTCTTGATGATTTTTCATATCCATTAGAAGTATCTAGTTCTATATATAGAATACAAGATATTAAGCCTATTATAGAAGGTATTCATTATTCTAACCCCAATCAGTTAGAATGGGTAATGTATAATTATATACCGCAATTAGTACGTAGACCATTTTTATTGAGTTTTGAGATATCTGTTGCTTTTTGTAACCCCATTAACCGTATACAAGTTGAAAATGATAATCGTGTGGGGGTAAATCCATGCTATAGTATTGAAAATTTGTTGATATTATATGAAGCAGGATATAGAATAAATCATTTGCCTTTTGATGACTTTACATCTTCGGCTTGTCACCAAGAAGTAGATATAGATTTTATAAAATTATCAGAGGAAAAAAATGAATATAGATAAAGAGATAGAAAGCCTAATAGAAAAACTAGGTGATGATTATAGTATATTAAAATATGCTTATAATGCTAAAGAGTTTATACCGGGAAAAAGCAATGTGTATTACTCAGGAATGTGGTGGGATAATCGTGAGATTATCGCTGCTATTCGTGCTCTTTTAATTGGAGATTGGTTTTCTGCCGGAGAATATGTAAAGAAATTCGAGCGTGTGTTTTCTAAAAAAATAAATCAATTATTTGGTGTAATGGTCAATAGCGGGAGCAGTGCTAATTTAATCATGATTGCCGCTCTAAAAAAATATTATGGTTGGAAAGATGGTGATGAAATTATTGTATCGGTGGTAGGTTTTCCTACCACCATTTCTGTTATAGCCCAAAACGGGTTAGTACCTGTATTTATAGATATAGAAATGGATACACTTAATTTCGATATAAATCAAATAGAAAGTAAAATAACACCTTATACCAAAGCAATATTTTTATCCCCTGTACTTGGAAATCCACCCAATGTTGATGATTTAACTTATTTATGCGAAAAATATAATTTAAAACTAATTCTAGATTGTTGTGATAGTTTAGGTACTATGTGGAAAGGCAAACTGTTGGGAGAATATGCTGTAGCATCTTCTCACTCTTTTTATCCTGCACATACTATTTCAACGGGCGAAGGCGGTATGATTACTACAGATATACGAGAAGTGGCTAATCTTGCTAGAAGCTTTTCGATGTGGGGTAGGGCTTGCGTATGTTCGGGTACAGAAAATTTACTACCTAATGGGATTTGCAATCATCGTTTTGACAAGTGGTTGACAGATTATGACGGTATTGTAGACCACAAATATGTATTTGAAAACATGGGTTATAATTTAAAACCTATAGATTTACAAGGCGCTATTGGTTTAGTACAGGTAGATAAATTAGATGAAATTTTGAATAGAAGAAGGCGTAGTCAAGCATTTATAACGAGAATATTTTATAAACATTTGTCTTATGTTAGAAGTCCTGATGTCTTAGCGCATTCCTTAACTGCGTGGTTTGGTACACCTTTTATTTGCGAGTATAAAGACCAAAAGCAAAATCTTGTACGATATTTAGAAGAAAATAAAGTACAAACAAGAAATTATTTTGCTGGAAATATACTCATGCATAAAGGATATTCTCATTTGGGAAATTATAAAGATTATCCCCGAGCCGAAGAAGTATTTGATAAAGTATTTTTTGTCGGAGCCTCTCCACATTATGACACTCCTATTTTTGAATATATCAATAATATTTTAATAAAGGTAGAATTAAAATGACCAATACCAATATAGTATTAGGATATGGTGAATTAGGGCAAGAAATCGTAAAACAAACAGGTTGGGACTATATCAGTAGAAAAAGGGACAAATTTGATTTTGCAAATTTGGATACTTATATAACCAAGATTTATAAATATGATACAGTTATAAATTGTATTGGCAATACGAAAACATATTCTATTGAAAGAGACAATCATTGGGAAGTAAATTATGGCGGAGTTGTCCAACTTGCAAATTATTGTGCACGTACAAGGATGAAGCTGGTACAAATGTCCACCAATTATGTTTATGCTGGAAGTGTACCCAATGCTACCGAAGAAGATGTACCTGCCAATTGCAGAAACTGGTATACTTATACAAAACTTCTCGCAGATGGTTATGTGCAAAATACTTTAAGAAACTATCTTTTAATTAGAACATCTTTTAAACCTCGTCCATTTCCTTATGAAGTAGCTATTACTACTCAAATAGGAAATTTTGATTATACCGATGTAATTGCAAGCTATATAATAAAATTGATTAATAAGGGCGCAAGAGGAGTATTTAATGTAGGTACTGAAGAGAAATCAATATATGATTTAGCTGTTAAAACAAGACCTGACGTAATACCTACCAGCAAAACTTTACATATAACAATGCCTACAGACATTACGATGAATGTAGAAAAAATGAAGGAGTTTTTAAATGATGATTAGTATTGCAATTCCTTGCTATAGCATGGGAGGTTGGGGTAATAGCTTTTTACAATATTCTTTGGATATATTAGGAAAACAAACATATAGCGACATAGAAATAGTTATTAGTGACCATTCAGTTGATGATAAGTTAAAGAATTTATGTAATCATTATAAACATTTAAATATAAAGTATATTAAAAACGAAAATCAACGTGGCTCTTCATCTGCAAACATTAACAATTGTATCAGGCATGCCGAAGGAAAATTAATAAAAGTTTTGTGTCAAGATGATTATTTGCATGGGGACGACGCTATAGATAAAACAGTACGTGCTTTTAGTTATGGTGGAAAATGGCTTACAGCAAGTTATTATCATACTAGAAATAGGCATGATTTAATAGATTTTCATATGCCCAAAGTAAATGACACTAACTTTTTAGAAAACAATATTGGTACACATAGTTGTTTAACAATTATTAATGAAGACCCCATTTTTTTTGATGAAAATCTGCTTTGGTTTATGGATTGCGAATACTATCATAGATTGTTTCTTAGATATGGGTTTCCTGAGATATTAGAAGACCCAACAGTTGTACAGTTTTTATGGACAGGGCAAGTAACAAACACATTGATTACTCAAAAATTAGTCGATGAAGAAGTGGAGCACATTAAACAAAAATATGAATCAAATTGATATATATTATAATCATTATCATACTATCCAAAGTGATATTAATGAACATTTTCCCACTCTTAAAAAATATGCAATAGAATGCAATGTAATTTATGAATTAGGAGTTAGAGGAATTGTAAGCACTTGGGCACTTTTAGCGGGGCATCCTAAAAAAATGGTAAGTGTTGATATTGTAAATCCATCCGAATTTGGAGGAAATTTAGACCTCGTTTATAAATCTTGCGAATTAGAAAATATTGATTTTAAATTTATTCTCGCCAGTTCTTTAGACATAGATATTTCTTATACTGATTTATTATTTATTGATACTATTCACGAATACCCGCAACTTTCTGCCGAATTAACATTGCATGGAAATAAAACAAAAAAGTATATTATTATGCATGATACAGATAGTTGTGGAGAATGGATGATAAATGAAAAAGGTGAAAAATGGGGTGGCATGAAACAAGCCATTGATGAATTTATAATAACTAATCCAGAATGGTATATTAAAGAGGTTTTTACTAACAACAGTGGTTTAACTATATTGGAAAGAGGTGAAGCATGATAAATGTACCCAGTGTTACTTTATTAGCAATAAGTTCAATAGAAATTCCCGAGACAATAAGGGCTATAGAAAGAAGTTGTCAAGATATTAATTTTGGTGCAGTAAAACTAATCACCCATGAAAAGCCAGAAAATCTACCTTATGGCATAACTTTTGAAAAGTGCCCAAAGATAAACGATATTATGGATTTTAATGATTTCGCTTTTAAATATCTTGGGGGTTATATTAATACTTCCCATTGCTTGATGGTGCAATATCATGCATATATTATTAACCCTTGGTTATGGTTAGACGAGTGGTTAGAATATGATTATATTGGTGCACCTTGGGCTATTAAAGACGATGCTTATATAGCATGGGAAACAGGGGAGCATGTGAGAGTTGGTAATGGTGGTTTTTCATTACGCAGTAAAAAACTAATGGATATACCAATTACACATAATATTCCACTTACACAAGAACAGGGTTATTATAATGAAGATGGCAATATCTGTGTATATAGTCGAACAAAATTTTTAGAAAAAGGAATAAAGTATGCCCCTGTAGAAGTAGCAGCCAGATTTTCCTATGAAAATCCTGTACCGGAAAACATTGGTTTAAAAACCTTTGGATTTCATAGAAATCCTCCGTAAGGGAAAAAATAATGAATAATTCCAATAGTTTTCATCCCGGTTTTTCTAAATTAATACATCACCAAGACCACTTAGCAAAATTAGAAAAAAGAGAAATAGTTGGACCACTGCATGTTTCGGTTTTTCCAAATAATTTTTGTCAGTTAGATTGTGAATATTGCTGTTTTAAAAAAACAGCTAGAAATAATGAAGAATTATCTCTTACAGATTTTTCTATTGCAGTAGATGTTTTAACTAAATATGGCTTAAAAGCATTGGAGTTATCAGGTGGGGGAGACCCTTTATTATGGAGTTATTTTAAAGAAGCTGTTTATTATGCTTATAACAAAGGTTTAAAATTATCATTGGTAACTAATGGAATAGCTTTGCGTTCAATACCCCAAGAAACACTAGGAAAATTTACATGGATTAGACCAAGTGTACAATCAGCGAATTATGCTAGAAAAACAGCTATGGATTGGATACCAGATAATGTAAAAAAGAGTATGTCTTTTATTGTATACGATGATAAAAGTTTAAAAGAACTTGAGAAATTATATGAATTTGCAAAAGAGGCAAATATCATAATAAGAGTCGCACCAATAAGACCATGCGGGGAATTATTCGCTAATAAAATAGAATACGAAGTAACAAGACTCGGTAAACCATTATTGTTTTTTAAAAAAGAGATTGGTTCTCCACAAGGTTGTTATATGTTATGGATTAGAGCGGCTATAGATTGGAAAGGTAATTTTTTACCATGTCCTTCTATTGAACTTTCCCCCGAGCATTTTGGTCTCATACCAGACGATTTTGCAGTTTGTAAAATACCAGAGTTAGAACAATGGTTAATTGATAACCCAATTCACGATATGGGATATCGTTGCTCTTTTTGTAATTGCGGTAAAGATACAAATGATTATATTTATAGTTTATTACAGGAAGTGGAGGATGTGGAATTTGTATAATATAGAAAAAGAATATACAGGAGATTTTTATGATGCTGATTATTTTGAGAATGGAAAGAGTTCGGGTAAAGGTTGGCTAGAAAATTATCATTGGATGCCCCAAAGGAGTTTTAAAGAAGCATTTGCGTTTATTGATTATTTAGGTCTAGACCACGATGATTATGTTTTGGAAGTTGGTACAGCTAAAGGATATTTAATAAAAGCTTTGAGGATTTTAGAAGTAAAAGCCGATGGTTGTGATATAAGCAGTTATGCTTTATCGTTTGCACCAGAAGGTTGTTGGAATTCTACAGACCCTATTTCATGGGATGAACATGCTGATTATGGTTATACTTGTATACTAATTAAAGATATGTTGGAACACTTAACCCACAATCAATTACCAAAAATTCTTAAAAACTTTGCTAAAGTAGCAGATAGAATGGCGTGTGTAATCCCAATGGGGGACAAAGGAATATATAGAATTCCAGAATATCATATAGAAGTATCTCACCTTATTGCCGAAAATGAAATATGGTGGGCTGGTGCATTTAAGAGAGAAGGTTGGGAACTTGTCAAAGATATAAATCATATACCCGGTTTAAAAGATAATTGGTTCTATGTGCCAAACGGGAATCACATATTTGTATTAGAAAGGCATATATGAAGAAAGCTGAAATACTCAGTATGATTAGAAGTAATAGACCTAATGATTTAAAAGAATGGGCGGATTATCACTTGGCAATAGGTTTTGATAAAATAACAATATATGACAACGAAAGTACCTTTTCTGTTGAAGAGCTTTTCTCTAAATATAAAAAAATAGTTGTTAGGGACATTAAAACGGATGTACCCCCGGATGCAGCAATTGCTTGCTTATATGATTTTGTTTCTAAAGAAAAAGAAGACGAAGGAAATTATATTGCTTTTATCGATGATGATGAATATGTCTATACAAAAGAAAACAAAAACATAAAAACCATATTAAATAATAAAATGGAAGTATTGTGCCTTTATTGGAAATTATTATCGTCTAATAATACTTTAGAAGATAGAGAAGGCACAATGATAGACACATTTAATTATACTTCGGTTAGGGGAATAGACGGTGACGGTACTATTCCTGTAAAGTCCATTGTAAATTTTAACAAATGTAAAAATATAAAATGGACTACGGATGGTCCTCATTTACCTACTACAGACAGGGAAATGAAAACCCTTTCCGGCGAAGTCTTTGAAAATGGCTTTGGAAACAGAGGTTTATCAAATAATTTTTATGATAATCAGGAAATATATTTATATCATTATTTTTATCAGACACACGAAGATTGGTTATTTAAAATAAAAAATCGCCCACATTTTTCAGATAGTAAATTTTATAGAAAACCAGCTTACTCTATACTGGATAACAATATGATTGATAGAAAGAGAGAGTTAGGAATTTAATATGACTAATCAAGTATATGGTTGGGATTATCCGCTAAAAGAAGTTACAATACCCTATATAAACAAATGTAAACTGTTTGTAGAAAACGATGATGCATTTGCAAATTTTCGCCAAGACGAAGATTATATAAGAATTCTCGAAGGAAAGGATATTAATGTTGGTGCTTTTTATTTAACTAAAATTGTAGAAAATAATTATCTAACAGAATTTTTAGATAATATAAATAAATTCAAAGAAAACGATATTTATGGGAATCCAATTCTTTCAGACTATAATGGTTTAGATATTTTGATTGAAAGAATTAATCATAATACGGTTATGTATGCATATCATACTTTAGATATGAAAAGTCTTATAGGTACTTTTCAACCAAAAAGAATTATTGAAATCGGTGGTGGATATGGTGGAATGTGTAAAGCCTTTAGCTGTATATATAATTTTGATGAGTATGTATTAGTAGACCTTCCTGATGTTATAGCGCTTTGCAAAAAATATTTAAGTAATTTTCATAGTTTATATAAAAAGGTTGCTTTTTTAACGCCCGAAGATATAAAAATAAATAATTCATTTGGAAATTTCGATTTATCTATAGCAGTTTTTTCTATGTCTGAATGCAATAAAGAGACCCAAAATATGTATGCCGATAAAATAATTATGAATTCGGAATATTCTTTTATTGGCTATAATAAAATGCATGTGTCTGGTGTGTCAGATATATATAGTGAATTAATAGCAAAATTTTCTAAAAATTATGATATATCTTATGATGACCTCATAAGGAAAATTGATTGTAAGTACATTTATCTGAGAAGGAAAAATTAAAATGAAATTAGGAATTTCTTATAATATGTTCGACGGTGAAGAACTTTTAGAAGGTTCTATAAGATATATAAGAAATCAAGTTGACTATATATCGGCGGTCTACCAAACAAACTCTTGGTTTGGTCCCAAAGCATCTCCTGCTTTGATGGAGACATTAAATCGATTGGTTGAAAAAAAATATATTGATGAATTATATGAATACCGTTCTGAAGTTGATAAAGATGATAACGAGGGGGTAGCGCATCTGCAACAACTAGAAAAAAGAAATATTGGTTTGGAATTATCCAGAAAAAACGGTTGTACTCATCATATGCCAATAGACGCTGATGAATTCTATATACCTGAGCAATTCAAAGCCATGAAAGATTTTATGGATACAGAAAAAGCCGATACTTGTGCGCTCCAACATAGGCAATATTATAAAGATTCTATCTATATGATAACTCCATCAGAACAAGAGTATATAATTGGAATATTT
>Ga0315294_10008951_pt1 | contig 10994 bp, 23 predicted proteins | sample YL17G13_40_MG_FD_203626 | JGI IMG/M metagenome (GOLD analysis project Ga0315294, IMG submission 203626) | Sediment microbial communities from Yellowstone Lake, YNP, Wyoming, USA - YL17G13_40 | ecosystem: Environmental > Aquatic > Freshwater > Lake > Sediment | place: USA: Wyoming | collected... | reverse complement strand
CAATGCTGGGAGTATCTCTATGCCTTTTTCGACACGAAGGCAGAAGCTGTAGCTGCGCTTCAAGAGAACAATAGCCTCGGCTATGCTCGGATCAACAGGGACCAATTCATCGGCATCTACCGGCTTGAGCCAGCGGTGACATTGGACGACTTGGAGTTCTCCGAGGGCGATCATGTGACCAAAAAGCAGGTCGAGGAGAAAGACCACTGGTTCAGGTGGGAACTGAAGAAGAAGTGACGCCCGCAGAAAGGCACAATCAAATGCTGACTGTTAAAATCCTGAATCTTCGGCAGGACGAGAACAACCATGCTGACTATGTGGTGCATATTAACACCACGCTGGAGCGGCTGGATTATTTTCTGATTAAGGACTTTGACCGCGCTAGGGGCTGGAGGGAACTTCTAACAGAGGTAGTCAAGAAGGTGGAACAAGGCGCAACTGGCGCAAATAGGCGAATTATTCTTACCGCCTTTGGCGACCGATTAAGAAGTGAGCCGATGGAGTGGCCGACCAATCTTCCGCCAGACATCTACCTGCCGTGGCCTCTAGATTCGGCAGACTTGTTTAACCGTGTTGGTAAAGAGGTTCTTCCCAACAATCCAACCATGCGCCACGTGAAGTTTAAGGCGAACGGCCTGTTTGTTTGGCACAATGGAGAATCGTGCCGTAAGTATGTGCTGGTCGATATTGGCCCGCCCGCGCTACCGATCCCGAAACGGAGGGAACCATGAAGCGCAAGGTGGAACAAGGCGCAACTGGCGCGAGGACAGGAGGAGGGGCATGACGAAGTGGAAAATTGGACTTGTGGTATCCCTCGTCACTATTCTGATAGGGCTGACAACCTTCGGGTATTTTCTGGAGCAAGCCCTTTTCGACGCGCAAATAGCCGAACTACACCTGGAGAGTGAAGCCATCGCCTGTGCCTTGCCCGGATTGCTGTTCTGCGCACTGGGATTAGCGCAGGCAACTTTCTGGCACTCTAAGATTACGAGCAAGGACTAGTAGACAGGGAGGGCGCGAAGGCGAGTGAGGCACGGCAGGAGGGAACCATGAAGCGCAAGGCGAAGAGATGGTGTGTGTGGGCTGACCTGCTTCTCGATGGTTGGCGACTGTGGGCCACATTTGAGGATTTACGGCCAGCCAGTTTTTCTGCCAAGGAGAATGCTGATGAGTATGCGGGTTTGGTGTTTGACGAGGAATCCCGCGTTAGGATACTCCCCGAAGGCAAGCACCCAGGAGGGAAACCGTGAAGAAGGCAAAAGTCAAACAACGGGTTCGTCTGATTGGGAAAAAGCGCGTGGCAGTCGTTACGGGTATCTTGAGTGACCCACCAGGAGGCGTTGAGCTTGATCGTAAACTCTCAGGATTCCGATTCTGGAATGTGGAGGACTTGGAACTCGCCGCCGCCAAACCGATCCCGAAACGGAGGGAACCATGAGCGACGACCGTTGTCCTGAACACGACTGCGACATCGCGGTGTGCTTTGAGGAGCATAAGATGAAAGATGAAGCGTTTGAGAAGGCATGGAGAACCAGCCCGTGGTTTGGCAATGCCCATGAAAGGACGGTAGCTTGGTCTTTCTGGCAAGCGGCTAGCTTGAACCAGGCGGTGCAAGCCGAAGCCCACCTGCACGAGCCGCAGACGGCGGAGACCTGCCAGCATGTGCCGCCGCATCCGATAGGCTGTCTTGTTCTTAAAGAGCCAGACGGCCCTGTTGGGTCAATCCACGTCTTTGCTGAGGATGAAGAGTTTATCTGCTTGGCCTGCGAAGCCGAGAAGCAGGGCCGTGATGCGGCACTGGATGAAGCGTGGGAAATTGCTTTCCATGCCGATAGCGCACCCAACGCGGCAAAGGAAATTCACCGCCTGCGGGAGGGGAAGAAATGAGCCATCGAGATGATGTAGCGAGGATTCCGCATTCAAAGGATTGGTCGCCTGTGCATCCCGGCATGGCAGTGCCAACTGGAATCAATGATGCGTTGCCGTGTTTCCCAGATTGCCCACGTTGTTTGGTTGAGAAGTTGCTTGCCGAGTACGATACGTTGCTCCGCATGGCGTACAGCCGTCCGTCTATGCCGCTTTCGCGTGCCATCAAGGAAGTTGGAGAGAAACCCGACCGAGCTTATGAATTGCTGAGGGTTGAGCGCGACAAGTTTCGACTGTGGGCGAGTTGCGGAGGTGTCCCAACTGAGCACAAGTGCCGCGTGGACGGGCATGGGATTTATGGCGGGTTCATCTCCGACACCAAGGGCGATATCTGCGAGTGCCACATGATGCAGGAAGCGATGAGGGAACTCACACAAGCACAGCAGGAAATCGCCTCCCTCAAGACCGAAGCTGAGCGCGACAAGGGCGCAGCACGGCTGGCGTTTGAAACTCTGGCGGAGGAACGCGACCACCTCAAGGCCGAGCGCGAGCGACACATCGAAGCGGCGGCCCACAAGGAACTCGACTGGTTTGCCGAGAAGCGCCGGGCGGATTTGCTTGAGGCAAAGTGCGCGGAGATGGCATCAGTTCTTCGGAGGACTCGCCACCGTCTGCTTGTGATGGTAGAGGCGGACGGCGAAGATGCTTTGTACGCAGATGAAATTAAGGCCGTTGATGCCACCCTTAAGGACAACCCCGGCCAACCGCTGCTCGACCGGCTGGCCGAGGCGGAACGACTAGTCAGGAGCTACCAGAAAGAACTCAGCGACGCGAGAGAGCGCTGGGAGCGAACGGCGTACATCGAGGGAGTGAAAAGCGTTTACGTCCAACACGACCATGCCATTGCTGGAGTCTGTGGTGCTGCTTGCCCCCTGAAACTCAGAGATTTGCGTGTTGCTGAACTTGAGCGCCAGCTCGCCGCGCTGCCGGAGGTAAAGAAGTGACGCTGGCGCTCCTGGAACTGCCGGTGGAGGCAGAGTGCGAACCCTGCCGTCGCCGCGGGCGACCGAATGTGAAGGCAACCCATCCGGTGAATGGGGAAGGGTTCTGCGACTCATGTTTCATGGGGCGACCCCAACGGCCGCGAAGAGGGGGACCAAGACTTGACACGCAGGTGGATCCGTCGCTTACGGACCCGCGCGGTCTGGCGATCTTGGACGACTACAAGATTGGCGTGCCGGTGAAGGAAATCTGCCAAACCCGTCGGTGCGGTCGACAGACAATAATGAGGCTGGCGAGAGCGAGCGGTACACCCCTGCGCAGTGAACTGCGCCCGCCAGTGGACGACATCGGGCTTGTGGGCGACTACCTCGGAGGATCGAAGTACTCCACCCTGATGGCGAAATACGGAATCCGTTGCACGTCAATTGTGCGGCGGCTACGGCGGGCAGGGGTTGAGCCGAACCGAAAACGGCGGTGAGGTCGTGAACAAACAACGCGGCAACATGTACCCCTTCGTGACCCACACCTGGAATCCCGTGCCAGGCTGTCTGCATGACTGTCCCTACTGTTACGTCAAGAGCTTGCGCGGATATGACAGGACCCCAAGGGTCTCCGACAGGGCTCTCCGGGAGAACCTGGGGCAGGGCAACTACATCTTCGTGTGTTCAACGGGAGACCTGTTTGGTCATTGGGTTCCTGACGCTTGGATTCTGGCAGTTCTGGACAAGTGCCGTGGGCATGAGAATACTTACCTCTTCCAGACTAAGAATCCAGGGCGCTTTCAAACGTTCTCTCGTCTCTTCCCGGTGAAGTCCGTTCTGGGGACGACCATCGAAACCAACCGGGAACTGGACATACATGGAAAGGTCGGAGTGGCGCCGTTGCGGTCTGAACGAATGGCGGCGATGGCTGCACTTCAAACTGACAAGATGGTCAGCATTGAACCCATCATGGACTTCGACGTGGACATTCTACTGCGTTGGATGAAGGCAATAGGGCCGACCTTCGTATCCATTGGCGCGGACAGCAAGGGCTCGCACTTACCAGAGCCTTCGGCGGAGAAGTTGGCGGCGCTAATCTCGGGGTTGGGAATGATTACAGAGGTGAGACTCAAGCCGAATTTCACGAGGCTGCTTGCAGGGGTGGAATGAGGCACTGCAACCACTGCACAGCGGAGTTACCAGACTACCGTCGGCATTTCTGCGTCGGGGGTGACTGCCGGCGGGAGGATATGCGGGAAAAGCAGGCAGCAAGGCGGGCGAAAATCCGGGGTGGGAAAAGGTGCCCACTTTGCCACCGCACAGTCCCCAGGAATGCCGTGGTATCACGAGACCAGGCCCCTTCCTGCGTTCGAGAGGGGGTGGGGACTATGCAGGGGGCGGGGGTCCCAAGCGAAGGCCAAGGCGGGCAAAATTGAGAGAAAGGCGCAACGGGTGCCTACTCTGCGAGAGTTGCAACGCCTCGAAGGGTGCCAAGGACAGTGAATGGCTTTAAGGCCTCCAGCGTTCCAGTTCTATGCCAAGGATTGGATGAGTAGCCACTCTGTCTCTCAGATGACGATGCACGAACGAGGAATCTACATCAGTTTGCTCGCCGCTGCTTGGGAGTCCCCAGAGCCGGGAACGTTGCCCCTGCCAGTGGAATCCACGGCCCGAGCGTCGGGAATTGATGTCCGATCCCTCAGGTGCTTTTTGGCAAGGTGGGCCACGGTTCAGATTGAAGATCACGGAGAGATCGCCGAGAGATCGCCGAGAGATCGCCGAGAGATCGCCGAGAGATCGCGGCGATGTTTCGTCGAGATCGACGGGAAGTTGGTCAACGAAAAACTACGCCAAAACTGGCTTAACTACCAACAAATCAGTGAGAAGCGGAGAAAGGCAGCAGAGTGCCGGTATGCTGCAAATGCAGAGCAAATGCACCACCCTGCATCTTCTTCTGCACCTGCACCTAAGAACAAAAGAGAAGAAGAACCACCCCCTACCCCCTCCAAGGGGGTGTTTGAAGTTCCCTCCTGGGTTCCTGTTGAAACTTGGAACGGGTTTGTGGAAATGCGGAGAAAGATCCGGGCACCACTTACCGAGCACGCGAAGGAACTCGCGGTGAAGAAACTCGAAAAGTTGAAAGGCGAGGGGTATGAACCAGGGGCCGTCCTAGATCAGTCAACCTTGGCTGGCTGGAGGGGATTATTCCCAATTCGTCAGGATTTGTTTGCAGGAGGAACCGGAAATGCAGGCGATCAAAGATTTCGCAAGCGGAGTGGAGCTGTTCACGGCGACATCGGGAAGTACACCGACCGAAAACCCGACATCGTCGTCGAAGTGTGAGTGCGACGGGACAGGGTGGGTATCGGGGCTGAAGGGGGTGCGTCCGTGCGATTGCCTGGTGGAGCGTGAGGTGGCTAAACTCCTTCCGGCGCGGTTCTGGGGGGCACGGTTAAGCGATTTCCCGCCCGACCTTCGAGGAGTTGCCCTGGGATGGCTCCGAAGCCCGACCGAGGGGATGTTCATCACGGGGTCTGCGGGCGTAGGGAAGACCCATCTCCTCGCTGCCCTTGTGTTCGACTTGGTGGCGTCGCACAGGGCAGTGCTCGTTCGCAAGGCCGCGACGCTATACCGGGAGGTACGGCAAACCTTTGGCGGACATGGGAGCGAGGGGCAGATGTTTGAGGCCTACCAAGCGGTTCCGTTCCTTGCCCTAGACGACATCGGGGCCGGGGGTTTAACGGACTTTGAGCGGCGCACACTTCTTGAGATTCTTGATTGGAGGACGGAGTGGCACCGGCCCACGGTGGTAACCACCAACTGGACGTTGGCCGAAATCTCGGAAAAGATGGACGACCGAATTGGCAGCCGCCTTGCCGCGTATTGCCGAGTTGAGATGCGTGGGAGGGACTGGAGAACCGCGCCGACGAAGGAAGTCCTGGGGCGCCTTGGGAAGCAACTACCTGCGGTGAGGCGAGAGAGATAGAGCATGGCGAAGCGTCTCTACAACAACTGCCACGGCTGCGGACGGTGGGGCAAGTGGTATCCGTTCGCGCTCGGGCGACATGAGCGTTTTACCTGCCTGTGCCCAAGGTGTCGGCACCGACTAACGCGGAAGGGTTCGATTTTCGGCTACGAACGGGGCGTGGTCGTACTCAGCGGGAAACGCATAGAGCAATTCTTGGCAACTGGCGGACTGCAACTACCTGCGGTCAAGAGACCGGGGTGAGAGATGGCAAACAGCAGCAAGGTGGACTATGACGCAGCGAGGACCCATGGGAGGCTAATGACAGAGTCCATCCGCAACGTTCTGGAGGGGCTAGCAGACAGCCAGATGCTGTCTTGCGACACCCGTGCGGACATTCGGCGGACGGTGGAGAAGTTGGTGCGGCTGGCACAGGCAAAGCGGCGAAAACCTCCGACGAAGGGGAAGAGGTGAGACATGGCAAAGAGTGAAATTGAGCGCGGGGGCAAGTGGCTGCGGCCAACCTTCAACTTTTTGGCTAGCGACAGGAATTGTTATCCCCCCGACCAGACCGTAGGCCAACTGACAGAATCCATCCGCAACGTTCTGGAGGGCATTGCGGACAGCCAGATGTTGTCTTGCGACACCCGGGCGGACATTCGGCGGACACGAGAAGCGGTCGAGAAATTGGTGCGGTTGGCAGAACGGAAGCGGCGAAAACCTCCGAAGGGGCGGAAGAGGTGAGACATGGCGAACTACAGACGGTGCGACCGATGCGGTACGAGCACGGAGCAACCACCGGAACCCCGCATTCGGAAGGTGCTATTTCGAGACGGAGACGCGGAGGGATTGGCCTTTGACGATCTCCTGCCAAGCACGAGGGATCTGTGTGGCGATTGTCGGCGGGTTCTGGTGGAGTTTCTGAAACCGTTGCCAGAGGTAGTCCGTGCCGTGATCAGCCCAACGAACCGCTGATTTGACACCCTCCCCTCCCACGGTGGCATTGTGGTGGGACAGGGACGGAGGGTTGGCGCATGGACTCAGTTTTCGGGAGTCAGGTGATTTACGCGGCGGTGACCGCCTGGATCATCGAACGTTTGAAGCGAGCGTCGTGGTTTCCCGTGGTGACCCAGCAGACGGAAAGGGTCAACAAGGTTCTGGCTGCGGTATTCGCCGCTCTGGGCACGGTTGGGATTCTCGTGGCGCACACCTGGGAGCCGACCAGCCACACTCTGACCATTACCATTGCCGGGTTGACAGCGATGAACGTGGTTACATTCGCGTGGAATTTCTTGGGGCAGTACGTCCTGACGAAGGGCGCTTATCACTTGGCGGTGAAGCCAATCTCGAACGGCGGAGTAAAGACCTGAGATGTTCGGCGTGGACATCAAGAAAATCAAGGCGGCCTTCGCCCAGTTCTGGGCCGCCATTACTAGTCTTCCGCCAAGCCAGGACCCCGTCGTTCAGGCCATCGTAAAGTTCATTCAGGCGCTAGGGAAAGCCTTCGATTGAAAAGGAGAATTACTGTGGATTTGGTTGGAATCATCAAGAAAATAGGGCACGGTATCAAGGTCGTCGCCATCAAGGTCGCGCATGGCTTCGTGGCGGTCTTCGGCGAGGAAGCCGCACAGACATTCGGGCACGCGGCGTTGGGTCTGCTCAAGTCTGCCCTCGGTCAGATAGTGGTCGCCGAGGTTCAAGCGCTGGAGGGAGTCTCGGGCCTCAGTGGTGTGGAGAAGCTGGCCCGCGCCCAAGCTGGGATTCTGAAGCAACTCGAAGGTGCGGGAATGGGCGCCTCGATGAGCATCATAAATCTTCTCATCGAAGTTGCGGTCCAGTTTGTGAAGGGCAACCTTGCGGCTATTCAGTAGGGCGCGATGATGCGGACCCTGCTCAACCGGGCGGCGATAGAGGCGCAGGCGGCGCGTGAACGGTGGTTGTTCTTCGTGGTCCTGGCTGTGCTGGCTGTGGTCTCACTGGCAGCGATGGTTCTGATGGCGAGGTGAGGAATGCCACTACCCAAGGGAACGCGGTACCGAGTTAAGCAGACGCCCAAGGGGCCTGTTCGGCTGGCCTTCAACGATGGTGTCATTGAGGCGAAGAATCTGAAGACGGGCGCGACTCACACGCCTGGGGAGTTCGCTGCGGACCGTGCGGCGGGCAAACGGCGCCAGCGGGAGAGAAATCGAGCATTTGGAGGCTGATGTGGCAAAACTGACCTACGGCCAGCGAAAAGCGTTGCGGCCTAAGTCCTTTGTGTTCCCAGGCACAAGGAAGTATCCCCTGCCTGATATTTCCCACGGTCGCAATGCCTTGGCGAGAGTGTCACAGTTCGGCAGTTCGAGCGAGAAGGCGCGGGTCAGGGCCGCCGTCCACCGCCGCTACCCCGGTATCGGCCATCGACAGAAGGCCAAAGCGTTTGGCGGGTGAGTGTAATGAACAATGGCAAGCGGGTGTCCGCATGGAAATTCACAAAGGACTGGGCGTGGGTCGCTTGGTGGTTCCCATGCGGACTACTTGATTCCCCGCCCACCCCGATGTTGAACGTCGCTGCTTCCAGTGTGCGAGGCGGACCAAGGTCGGAGATGTTCGACCTGTGACAACCGCGTGCGGCGTATGGTGGCGAAGACTGGAGGCAACACAGTGCCGTGAGAAGACCCCGGCCACGCACCCTGATGAATGCGAAGCGACTGCGGTGCCGTCCTGAACGGCGCATCACTAAGGACGGACGCGAAATTCTCCGGGGCAGGGCCTACCAGCAGCGTCGAGCGGAAGTTTGGGAAAGGGATGATTTCTCTTGCGTTCGATGCGGTAAAGGTGTTACCTTAGACCAAGCGCACGTTCATCACCTGCGGAAGCGAGGGATGGGTTCGGGCTTCCGCACGGACGCGGCCTCCAATCTTCAAACTCTCTGTGGAAACTGCCACTGGCGTGAGCACGCCTAAAGTCCGCCTGAGTCAGGGCGACGCTCGGCATCTCGATCTACCTGATAATTCCGTCCATTGCGTGGTGACGAGTCCGCCGTATTGGGGGCTGAGGAAGTATGCGGGGGAGCAGGTGATGGTTTGGCAGAAGGCAGAAGGCGGAAGGCAGAAGGCAGAATGCGAGCACGAGTGGAGTGATGAACGCAAGTCAAATTCGAGGATTAGAAATGGCGAGCCGGGAGGCTTGCATGAGGGAAGACAAACGAACGCGCTCACCGAGACCACACTATTAAATCCCGCCACTGGTTCGACGTGCCTGAAGTGCGGCGCGTGGCGCGGGGCGTTTGGGCTGGAGCCGACCATCGAGATGTACGTGGAGCACAGCATTGAGATTCTGCGCGAGATTCGCCGGGTGCTGCGGGCGGATGGAGTTTGCTTTTGGAATATCGGGGATTGCTACCAATCTGGCAATCGTGGGGCAAGCGTCGAAAGTGATGCAAGGCGCGGCGACCAAGGCGGAAGTTTCCAGCCAGGAAATAAGGGAGCGAAGTACATTCGGTCCTCGCCAAATCGCCTTACGCAAGTAGATCTCAAGCCCAAAGATCTCTGCCTGATTCCCGCCCGGGTAGCGCTGGCGGCGCAAGCAGACGGCTGGTGGGTGCGGTCGGACATCATCTGGGCCAAGCCGAACCCGATGCCGGAAAGTGTGAGCGGGTGGCGGTGGGAAAAACATCGGATCAAAATGCGGGGGAAATGGCGCCGTCCAGGGCAAGAATCCATCGGGGCAAACACTGACAACGGACATGGCGCAACGATTTCTGACAGGCCACAGACTGAATGGGTTGAGTGCCCGGGGTGCGAGAAGTGCGACCGCAACGGCGGGCTGGTGCTGCGGCAGGGGAGTTGGCGACCGACCGATGCTTACGAGCACATCCTGATGCTCACCAAGAGCGAGAACTATTTCTGCGATGCCGAAGCGGTGCGCGAGAGTTTGGCGGAATCCACCTTGGCCGACAAGCGGAATGCGACCGGCAGGCATACGCAAGGCAGCGAAACCTACGGCGTTGACCCGACCAGCCCTGATTGCCCATCCTGGTATCGCAGTAAGACGTTTGTAAATCCAGAAAGCGGTCGCAACCTGCGCAACGTCTGGACGTTTGCCACCCAGCCATACAAAGGCGCGCACTTCGCTACCTTCCCGGAAGAGCTGGTCCGCCGGTGCATTGCTGCGGGAACCAGCGAACGCGGCTGCTGCCCGCAATGCGGGGCGCCGTGGGTGAGGATTATCGAGCGTAAGAGAATGGTCATTCGTAAGACCGAGGGCTACGCCGACGCCAGTGGCAATCGGACAGCAACAGCCGGAACGATGCTTGAACCGGCAGAATCAGAAACCTTGGGCTGGCGAGCTTCTTGTTCCTGCCCGACCCCCGAGTCGCGAGTCCCGAGTCCCGCCGTTGTCCTCGACCCCTTCGCCGGCAGCGGGACGGTAGGCGAAGTGGCCTACAAGATGGGCCGGAGCGCCGTTCTGATTGACCTGGCCTATCAGGAATTGCAACGCGAACGTATCCCACCGATGGCGCTGATTTGACACCCTCCCCGGCCTAACCCCTACCCTCAATTCCAGGATGGCGAAGAAGGAAGAGCGAGGGAAAGGTGTGGCCACGGCCACCGGTCAGAACACCGGTCGGAACACCGGACGCCAAAAGGGCTGGGCGAACATCAGGCCCCCGTGGCCCAAGGGCGTAAGTGGCAACCCTGGAGGGCGACCGAAGCGGGACTTAGCGGCCGAAGTAGCGGAAGCCGTCTTTGCGGAGAATCCGAAGAAAATCTACGACGGGATGCTGAAAGCGCTAAGTGAGGGCAACTCCAAGGCATTCACGGCTCTTGCTGACCGTGCATTTGGAAAGCTGAAGGAGCAGGTGGAGATGGCGCAGCACCTTGACTTCCTTGTCGGGCGGACCACAGAAGAAAAAGAGTTCTTCGCCGTGAACGGGTACTGGCCCAATCCGCGTCCTGGACCTGACGAACCCGAACCTGAGGACCCGGAGGAAGAGCAACTTGGGAGTTTCGATAAGAGGCACTGAGGAGTCCGGGTTGGTTGATCTCCGGGCCTGGGCGCGGCAGTCAGTCTGGGAAGACCGCGAGGAAGCGAAGTGCGTCCACGGTGACGGAGTCGTACCCGGCCCGCTTTACTGGATGCAGAGCCACACGAAGACCCACGACGAGCATTGGCTGGAGAAGGGTGCGAAACCCGAC
>Ga0315294_10008949_pt1 | contig 10996 bp, 14 predicted proteins | sample YL17G13_40_MG_FD_203626 | JGI IMG/M metagenome (GOLD analysis project Ga0315294, IMG submission 203626) | Sediment microbial communities from Yellowstone Lake, YNP, Wyoming, USA - YL17G13_40 | ecosystem: Environmental > Aquatic > Freshwater > Lake > Sediment | place: USA: Wyoming | collected... | reverse complement strand
AACTACGCCGCGCGCTCTCCGATCATCTCGCGCGTCACTACAACGTCCGCTACGATCCGGAAGAAGAAATCCTCATCACCGTCGGCGTATCGGAAGCGTTACACGGCGCGATGCTTGCGACGATTGATCCGGGCGATGAGGTGATCGTCGCGGAACCGTGCTTCGTCGCGTACAAGCCGAGCGTCGTTTTCGCCGGCGGCACGCCGGTCGTCGTCGCGACCTGCGTCGAAGATGATTTTCAGGTGACCGGCGCTGCGCTCGAACGCGCGATTACGCCGCGCACCAAAGCCATCCTCATCGGCTATCCGAACAACCCGACCGGCGCGGTGATGTCGCGCGAACGCTTGCTCGATGTGGCGCGCATCGCGGAAAAACACAACCTGCTCGTCTTCTCCGACGAGATTTATGATCGCCTCGTCTACGGCGTCGAGCACCTGTGCTTTGCCGCGCTCCCAGAAATGCGTGACCGCACGATTTTGCTCGGCGGCTTTTCCAAAGATTACGCGATGACCGGCTGGCGCATCGGTTACGTCTGCGCGCACGCGGAGATTCTCGGCGCGATCCACAAAGTTCATCAGTACATCATCATGTCCGCGCCGACGATGGGACAGGCGGGCGCGCGCGAAGGATTGGTGCACGCGGAAGCGAACGTTCAGGAAATGATCCGCTCGTACGATCAGCGGCGTCAAGTCGTCGTCTCCGGTCTCAACGCGATCGGCTTGACGACGTTCACCCCGCGCGGCGCGTTCTACGCGTTTCCGGACATTCGCCGTACCGGTCTCACGTCGGATCAGTTCTGCGAAAAATTGCTGATGGAAGAGCATGTTGCCGTCGTCCCCGGCCGCGCGTTCGGCGCGTGCGGAGAGGGATTCACGCGCATCTGTTATGCCGCGAGTATGGCAAACATCGAGGAAGCATTGACGCGGATGGAGCGGTTTGTGAAGCGGCAAAGGTAGAAACTACACCCCGATTGGTATGGAGGTTCCTATGCGTCTCGGAGCACATATGTCCATCGCGGGCGGTGTGGAAAACGCGGTGCTGCGCGGACACAGCGTCGGCTGCGAAGCGATTGCGATGTTCACAAAAAATAACAATCAGTGGAAAGCGAAACCGCTGACGCAAGAGGACGCGGATCGTTTCAACGCCGCGCTCATCGAGACCGATATTCGCCCCATCGTCGCGCATACATCGTACCTCATCAACCTGGGTTCGCCGAACGCCGCGCTGTGGAAGAAATCGATCACGTCAATGGAAGACGAGTTGAAGCGCGCAGAACTTCTTGGCATTCCGTACCTCGTCCTGCATCCGGGGTCGCACACCGGCAAAGGTGTGGATTTCGGCGTCCAGCGCGTCGCCGAAGCGCTCAATCGCATCCACGAAAAATTGCCGGGACTGCGCGTGATGACGCTGCTTGAACACACGGCGGGGCAGGGCTCGAATCTGGGTCACACGTTCGAGGAACTCGCGCAGATGCGCGAACTCATCGTTGAAAGGAAACGCATCGGCGTTTGCGTGGACTCGTGTCACCTGTTCGCGGCGGGGTACGATCTGCGCGCACCGGAGACGTACGCGGACGTGCTCCAGCACTTCGACGACATCGTTGGGATCGAACACATCAAAGCGTGGCATCTCAACGACTGCAAAGCGGGACTGGGCGCACGCGTAGATCGGCACGAGCATATCGGCAGAGGTACGTTGGGCAAAGCCGCGTTCGCGAATATTTTGAACGATCCGCGCTGGCGCGGTTTGCCCGGTGTCCTGGAAACGCCGAAGGGTCCGGAGATGAAAGAGGATGTGGTGAATCTGCGCGTGCTGAGAAGTTTAATGAGCCAATGAACCAATGTGCCAATCAGCCAAAGAAAACGCGGAGAGACGCAGAGGCAGGTGCGTTTATCCGCGTTCTATTTTTGTCCTTGACACTCGTTGACTCTTGACTTATAATGCCCGCAGTAGAACGATTGTTCAATTGAGTTGTGTCATTGCGCGCGATTTGTGCGAAGCAATCTCCGTTCGCGGCTTGATTGCTTTGTCGCGATCCTTCGACTCCGCAGCGAACTACGCTGCTCCGCTGAGGACGCTCCTCGCAATGACAACGGGGGATGAATGGACACAGTCGGCTACGTCGTTGGCGAAGTCCGCACGGATGAATTTACGTTTGTCACGAATCGCGAGATCGCGCCGCCGCGCCTCGAGTACATCGTCGTCCAGGTGCAGGAGCCGACGCGTAAAATTGACGTGCTCGCGCAAGTCACCTCGCTCAGCGTTTCGTCGCGCTTGCTCAGCACCTCGCTCGGCTACGCCGAAGTCGAAGCGATCCTCAATCGCCTGAAATCATCGCCGCCGATTGTACAAGGCAGCGCGCACGTCCTGGGTTATCTCGAAGGGAACGCGGTGCGCTTTCCGCGTCACGCCGCGACGCCGGGCGCTGGCGTTTCGCTCGCGCCCGACGATCTCCTCCGCAAATTTTTCTCCGCCGTCGAATCCGGTGTCGAAATCGGCACGCTGATCAATCGCGATCGCGTGTCGGTGATGCTCAACCCGAATGGCTTGCGCCGGCATCTTGCGGTGATCGCGCAGACCGGCGCGGGCAAATCGTACACCGTCGGCGTCATCCTCGAAAAACTGCTGCAACTGGGCGGCACGATTGTCGTCTTCGATCCGAATAGCGATTACGTGCTGATGCGCCGCGACCCGCAGCATCGCGTCACGCCGTTCGCGAATCATGTCGAGGTGTATCGTCTGCCGACGACGCAACTCAGACGGATTACCGATGACGAAATCGGCGGATCGAAAAAATTCTCGGTACAATTCTCCAAACTCGAAGTAGACGAGATTTGCCAGATGACCGGCATCGCGCCAACTTTTACGAATATTCGCAAGGCAATTCAAACGGCATGGGACAAATTGCAGGGCACTGATTACACGCCCAAGCAAATGCGCGAAGAACTAGAACAACTCGCGGAAGGATTCGACGCGACGGAGCAAGGCGCGCCAAAAGGAATGTCGCGCCGCGAAGCGCCGCGCGCGCTCAATCCCGCGATTGGCAACGAGGAGGATTTCGATCGTGGCTTCGCACAGCGTGTCTCAGAAAAAGCAAACGTCGAGTGGGACGATTTCGGCAAGTCAACAGCGGAAGAACCCGCGCCGCGCGAGCGCGCTGCGAAATCGAATGACGCGAAAATGCCGTCGCTGGACGCGATCAGCGGCGCGCAAAAAGCGTTGAAGTACATCGAGTTGCTGGAGCGCGTGGACATCTGGGGCTATGAAGACGTGCCGATGAAAGAGTTGCTGCGCTCAATGACGCTCTCGGTGATTGATGTCGCGGGTGTGGATCAATGGATTTCGGAATTCATCGTCGCGAAAGTGCTGAACGAAACCTGGGGCATCGCGGTGAACGAGGGATTGCCACGCCCGGTCTTTTTCGTTCTAGAGGAAGCGCACAATTTTGTGCCGGGTGGGCAAGGCGCACAATCGCACTCGGCGGGAATCATCAAGCGCATCGCGTCGGAAGGACGCAAGTTCGGGCTGTTTATGATTCTCATCACGCAGCGTCCGTACAAAGTTCACGCCGACACGTTGTCGCAGTGCAACTCGCAAATCATTATGCGCCTGACGAATCCGCAAGACCAGCAAGCGATTCGACTTTCGTCCGAAGGGATCAGCGAAGGATTGCTCGCCGATTTGCCCGGCTTGAACGTCGGCGAAGCGGTGATCCTGGGTCCGCTCGTGCGCGTGCCGGTGATGGTGCGCGTCGGTGCGCGCGAATCGAAAGAGGGTGGGAATGACATTGACGTGATCAAAAAACTAGAAGAAGCACGGAGCGAAGTGATCACCGAAATGCGTGAACAAAAATCGCAAGAGGAAAAGAAGGCGCGGGGAAGGAGCGAGTGGAAAGAGGCGGTGTAAATGACAAACGTGCCAAAATGCCAAATGTGCCAAATTAGCCAATCGAGATTTCCACTGGAGGGAGCATATGCCAGAGAAAAGAGATTTGCAGGCGACGTTTGCTCGTCTGAAAAAGATACTGCAAAAGCACGAAAAGCATCTGACGGTGACTGCCGACGAGCCAGATAATTATTACTTGGACGCGGCGTACTCAGAGAAATTCAAACGGCAGATTTTCTTCGGCGCGGTGAGGATGAAGAAAAGATACGTCAGTTTTCACCTCATGCCGCTGTATGCCTTTCCCGATCTGCTCAAAGGCGTCTCGTCCGCGCTCAGGAAACGGATGCAAGGCAAATCGTGTTTCAACTTCACGACGGTTGATGATGAGACGTTGGCGGAACTTGCCGCGCTGACCGAACGCGGGGTTGAGCGATTCAAAAAAGAGGGTCTAATCTAAAATCCATCTCATTGATGTCGTCGCCGCGCTCGAACACGCGCGCAGTGAGGTCGTCACCGACACGCGCGAAACGAAAGCGAAAGAGGAAAAGAAAGCGCGCGGCAGAACGGAGTGGAAGGAAGCAGTTTAGGTCAACCGCGCCAAAAGACCCAATCTGCCAAATGACACCAACGCAAAGAAGATAACTATAGCGCGTCGCGGCAATTTCGTGTATAATATCGCTCAGAGGAATGTGGAGGCGATACATCATGAGAAAAAATCAGAAACCGCAAATCCTGGGACGCTTTATCATCGCAGACCCCAGAGTTTGCCACGGCAAGCCGGTGTTTCGCGGCACGCGCGTCTTTGTTTCAGACGTGCTCGAAATGGTCGCGGAAGGCACGGCTTGGGAGACAATCATCGGGCAATGGCATAACAGCATCACGAAAGAAGCAATTGCCGAAGCCGTTAAATTGTCAAGCGAGGCGTTCTTCCGACACACGGACGAATTTGTGTTGGAGCCGACGCGCGCATGAATCCGCGAAGCGTGGATGAGAACATCCGCGAAGACCAGCGCGGCTTGTTGCAACGCTGGAGAATTCCAGTCCATCAAATCGGGGTTGATGTTGGTCGAAAGGGGATGCAAGACGAAGCGATCATCCCCTTTTTGCATACCCTCCGTGACGCGACGTTCTTCACACGCGACCTGGGGTTCAGCGACCGTGAACTTTGCCATCCGCAGTATTGCTTGGTGTGCCTTGCGGTCGGGAACGATGAGGTTGCCGTCTTTGTCCGTCGCATCTTACGCCATCCTGAAGTTGATACAAAAGCAAAACGAATGGACGCAGTGATTCGCGTTTCTCACGCGGGATTTCTAATTTGGCGTCGAAACGCGACGAAGGCAACGTACGTGAGTTGGTAGATGATTGACGCCATCGCCGCGCTCGAACGCGCGCGCAGCGAAGTGATCACTGACACGCGCGAACACAAATCGAAAGAAGAGAAGAAAGCACGTGGCAGAAGTGAGTGGAAGGAAGCGGTTTGATTCAAATGTGCCAAAAGACCAAATCTGCCGAATTAGCCAAATGATTCTTCCGTCAGGGGAGCATATGCCAGAGAAAAGAGATTTGCAGGCGACGTTTGCTCGTCTGAAAAAGATACTGCAAAAGTACGAAAAGCATCTGACGGTGACGGCGGACAAGCCGGACGCGTACTATCTCGACGCAGGCTACTCGGAAAAATTCAAGCGGCGGATTTTCTTTGGCGCGGCGCAAATAAAGAAACGGTATGTCAGTTTCTACTTGATGCCAATCTACGCCTTTCCCGATTTGCTCAAGGGCATCTCGCCCGAGCTCAAGAAACGGATGCAAGGCAAATCGTGTTTCAATTTTACGACGATTGATGATGAGATGCTGGCGGAACTTGCCGCGCTGACCAAGCAAGGATTCGCACGATACAAGCAAGAAGGGATGATCTAATCTCGTACAAAGAATAACGGGTGGCCTCCCACGCGCCACAGGAGCGTGCGATGAGAATCAGGATTCCTAAAAAGTATCAAGCCAGATTATCCAAAGTTTACCTTGATTGTGCGGAAATGCTCCCCAGATTCGGGGGCGGCCCGATTAGTACTCTTCAGTTGCATCGAGAACATCAAAGAGAAGACGCTGAGGATACTTACCAACGGACCAGACTTCCGGAGGGCATTAAGGTTCAATATCTTTTTTTCGGCTATTTGAATTATTCCAAATTGAGGATTTCGAGCAACTTCAAAAACTTCTAGGGATATTTCCCCCGCGGGATATTGATTCGGAAAACGACAATCTGTCCCGACAGCTTAGGGAACAAGCAAAACGTATCTCAGGGGGCGCTTGGTGGAATATCGGGACCTTGACGAGAGATGGCAGATGGTTCGGAATCAGGCAAGCGACGCTAAAACCGAGTCTTCCTGAAGAAGTAGACCGGATCGATGTTGGGGCATTTCAGCTCATGCCCTCGATATTTGTCGTTACGTTCGATGTTTGCCTGAATGAAAAGGCAACGGCAAAATTGTCGCGGTCGCACGATAGACGCTATCTTCCAGAGATTCGATTTGCGGAACTCATCCCATCAGGATTCATGGCTCGTTCAGCGAAGATGGCTGATGACGTGATGTCTGAAGAGATTTTCCATTGGTTCGAGGAACTACGAGGCAAGGTTGAGAATTGCCTCAAGCCTTATGCCAATGATTATTTTATGCAGCATTCCTCGGCAAGAATAGCACGTCTGCCAGCCTTTGAAGTTTTTGTGGTCAAGGGTGTGGGTGAGATGAAAAATGGATTGTCGGAATGGCTTCGCGAATCGCACATGTGGTTGCGCTCCTTTGGATTTGACCCGGGTTTCCTCACTTATACGAACGAGGAGGTTGTTCTACTTCCAAGTGAGGATTCCTTATGGTGGAATAAGTCAGCAAAGTCTCCTCATCGCCTTATCATACTTTGGGAGCCGTATGCAAATGCAAAAGGAAAAGACGGAAACAACCGTACCAATGGTAGCGTGATCCATCACACGCAATTTCTACTCTCGGATATTCTGCCGTTTTTCGCAGTTCTTGAGTTTCTCGGTTTCGTCCAGCGGAGAATTGAGGATTTGAGGCAGAGGGTTTTCCGCCAGGTGAATTCTGGTTGGTTCAAAAAGATTCTACTCGGGCCGCAAACCGGACTTAATGATAGGATTTTACAGGAATCGTTTCTACTTGATCGCCTCATTACCGAGTTCAGGCAACACGAGTCTTTTATCTCGAGGATGGAGCGGTTCTCTGAAGATGCGGCAAGACTCAAAAGCCTTCAGGCATCAGCCGAAGGTGTTCAGAGATCGCTTAAGGATGATTTGCATGAAACCACCAAGCATAGAATGCAGATGCTGAGAGAAAACGCAACTCTCATTAAGGATTGGTTCTCGCAATACTCGGCTTTACGGACTACAGAAGCGACTAGCTGGATGACTCTCATTCTTGTGATTCTAACCGTTGTTCTTGTATGGCTTACGTATGAACTTGCCCAGCCACATTGAGATCGCCAGCTCCCTCCAAGACCAAATCCATAATCACAAATCGAAAATCCAAAATCCAAAATGATCCGAATCATCTGCACTGCCGACAACCATCTCGGTCGTTACTACGGCAAAATGACCTTGAAGCAACTCGCGGAGCGGCGCGCGGGTTTGCGCGATCTGCTCAGACTAGCAAAAATCAAAAGAGGAGAAAAGAGCGCGGCAGAAGTGGAAAGAAGCAGTGTAACGTGACGCGTGGCAAGCGACGAGTGATGCGAGAAAACCTTGGCACTCGCCACCCGTCACTTGTCACATCGGGAGGACACATGCCTACAACGCAAGTTGGCTCACAGATGATTTACTACGACGAGTACGGCGCGGGACATCCGCTCTTGCTCATCCATGGACTCGGCGGCTCGCGGCTGGGCTGGTGGAAACAGGTTGAGCCGCTGTCTCGCCGGTATCGCGTGATTGTAATGGATTGTCGTGACTCGGGCAGCAGCGCGCCTGGCAGCAAACCGTACACCATCGAGGAAATGGCGGACGATGCCGCTGGCGTGCTCAAGAACCTCCACCTTGGACCCTGCTTTGTCACGGCAATCTCGATGGGCGGTTTCATTACACTGCACCTTGCCGTACGCCATCCGGCGCTCGTGGAGAAATTGATTCTCGTATCAACCTCTGCGGGCGGAGCAACCCAGGTCAATCCCGCGCCAGAGATTGCCGCTACACTGATCCGTGATCCAAAGCAAGACCTCGAAACGCAGATTCGCCACACCTATTCGTTGATCGCGGGACCTGGGTATATGCAGGCGAATCCTGAAGACCTCGACAAGATCGTGGAATACGCCAAGGCAAAACCCATGTCGCTTGAATCCTATCAACGGCAGTTGGGCGCGGTGATGTCGCACCGTGCCGGTGGCGTACGCGAGCGGTTGGGCGACATCCACGTACCCACACTCGTCATTCACGGCGCGGCAGATCCGCTCGTGCCGTATCCGAACGGGCAGGCGCTCGCCGCAGACATTCCAAACGCGCAACTCTCTACGTACGCGGGCGTCGGTCATTTGCCGCCCATCGAAGCACCCGAGCGGTTCAATCGCGAGGTGATGGAGTTTCTAGGTTAGATGATTCGCATCGTCTGCAGCGCCGACAACCACCTCGGTCGTTACTACGGCAAAATGAATTTCAAGCAACTCGCGGAGCGCCGCGCGCGCTTGCGCGACGCGTTCGCGCGCGTCGTTGATTTCGCGATCACCAAACACGCACATTTCTTTTTCCACTGTGGCGATCTGTTTGACCGCGAATCGCCGCCGCCCACCGAACTCACTTTCGTCGCGCAGCAATTCCAGAAACTGCGCGAGGCGAACATCCGCATCTACGCGATCAGCGGCAATCACGATATGCCGACTGCAAGCGATGGCGCGACGCCTGTTCGCATCTACGCCGCGCTGCGCGCCGCGCGCGTCTTCAGCAAGCGTACCGAAATCGAATTCGATTGTGTGAAGGTCGAGGGCGCGACCGTTGCGATTGGCGGCATCGCGCCGGATCCGCGCCTGGACGCGCGCGCCGATCCGCTCGACGGCGTGACGTACCAGCCGCCGCAAGCCGATGTCGCGCTGTTGCTCTTGCACTGCGGTTTTGAGAATTGCGTGCCGCCCGATTTCGGCGAAGCGATTTTGCCCAAGTCGCGCGTCGCCGCGATGCAGGGGATTGACTACTATTTTCTCGGCGATATTCACCGCACGCACAAAGCGGTTGTCGAGCGCGCGACCGTCATCATTCCTGGCGCGACGGAGCGAATGACCTTCGGCGAAATCGGCGAGCAACCTGGGTTTTACTACGCCGAACTCGACGGCAAAGACGCGAAGAAACTGCAACACCAAGAGATCGAACCGCAACCGATGCGCCGCGAAATTATTCGCACGACGGATCTGCCCGACGATGCGCCAACCGAGTTCGTGTTCGAGCGATTGCACGAGTGGGCGGACGCGGAACAAATGATGCAACTGCGGCTGGAGGGTCCCGTGTCGCGCGAGGTGTACCATCGCTTGAAATTCTTCGACATCTGGCGGCTCGGCAACGAACTCAACTTTTATTTCGACCTCGACCGCGCGGACGTGAGACTGCAAAGCGCGGACACGAACGGCGTCGCGGGCGGCGGCGAAAGCGTTAGCATCCGCGATGAGATTGCGCGCGTCGCGAGCGAACTTGCCGCGCAGCGCGAAGGGGACGCCCGCGCGCTGATCGAGGAGGCACGGGATTTGGTGATGCAGCGAATCGGGCGAGAGAAGTAACGATCATGTCCAGGATGTTGCTCGGCATCCTTTGCGGCAGCGTGTTTGGCATCGTGTCAGTCGCAACGATGATTCCGCTCAAGTTAAAAGACGAGTCCGTGGCGATGACAGGCGCGTTCGTCAATCGCTTTTCAATCGGTTTTGTGATCGGCGCAAGCAATCTTCCTTTGCCAACCTGGCTGAGCGGATTGCTCTTCGGGCTGTTGCTCAGTCTGCCTGACGCCATCATCACAAAAGCGTGGATACCGATTCTGACGATTGGCGCGCTTGGCGGCATCGCTATCGGAATTGTAATCGGCGCGTGGGGAATTTGAGCATCGGCTGAAGGGTGGACGGCATTCGGGTAGCAGAGCAGACGCGTCTTGCATCAAAAAGCAGAGACCAACTCCGCGCGATTTATCACGACGGTTTTCCGCCGCACGCGCGCGCGGACTTGGCGTTTGTGGTTGACAGCATCGCGGCGGGTGAGCGCTGGCTGTTCACCGCGACGCGCGGCGATGACTTGTTCGGCTTTGCGATCATCGTCCCGTATGTCACGCGCGATGTGCATTTGCTTGAGTATCTCGCCGTCGCGCGTCAAGCACGCAGTGCAGGCATCGGCGGCATTCTTCTGAAACACAGCGTTGACGCACCGCGCGCAAACGGTAGCATTGCAGGCATCCTGCTCGAAGTTGAACACGACGATGATGGTGACGCGGACGAACGCGCGCTCCGCGCGCGGCGCATCGCGTTCTACGAGCGGAATGGCGCGCGCTTGGTTGAAGGTGTACCGAATTACCGCGTGCCGCTGATAGGGTGTACAGGAACGATGCGGATGAAATTGCTGTGGCTGGCGGTTGACGCGAATGTGGAAGCGCCGCGCGGTGGGAAGTTGCGCGAGTGTGTGGCGGGGATTTTGGAGAGAAGTTATGGGCTGCGGGAAGAAGACGCGCTGGTGCGAGGGATTTTAGCAGGCATCGGATAGTACGGCGTTGGGCACGGCATCGGATGGAATCCGACGCCTGCTGGGCAGAAAACCTGCGGAGCAGGTTTGGCGATTTTGTAGACGTCGGCTTGCAGCCGATGGCGTCGCGCGATAATGGTGACGGCATCGGATGGAATCCGACGCCTATTGGGCAGGAAACCTGCGGAGCAGGTTTGGCAATTTTGTAGACGTCGGTTTCCAACCGATGGCGTCGCTTCGCAGGTTGGGAGAAGCATATGAGACGCGCAGGTGTGTTCTACCAATTGATTTACCAATTCGTGTGGGCAACACGGAATCGCGAACCATTCTTGACTCCAACCGTTGAAGCGCGTTTGTTTCCGTACCTCAGTGCAAAATGCAAGGAATTGGGATATGATCTGTACGCCG
>Ga0315294_10008948_pt1 | contig 10996 bp, 19 predicted proteins | sample YL17G13_40_MG_FD_203626 | JGI IMG/M metagenome (GOLD analysis project Ga0315294, IMG submission 203626) | Sediment microbial communities from Yellowstone Lake, YNP, Wyoming, USA - YL17G13_40 | ecosystem: Environmental > Aquatic > Freshwater > Lake > Sediment | place: USA: Wyoming | collected... | reverse complement strand
AAAGGAGACAGAGAAGTTTTTAGAGAAGGCTAAAAACGCATTAACTAAGATACGTCAGAGCATAGACCTTAATATATCTCTTGATTACGATGAAGAAAAGCTGGAAGAGGCGAAGAAGCAGAAAAAAGGGAACGAAGCGAGCCTAGGCGAAGTTGAAAAACGACTGCAGGAGCACCAGAAAACTATGACGGATTTCTCTGAAAGAGCCCAACAATTGCAATTCACCGATGAATTTTCAAACTTCAAGCTTGACATTGAGATAAGAAATCTGGAGTCGCTTGAGAAACTCGTCAGATGGCTAAACCAATACATCGAGCAGATCGAAAAGGATGCCGAACTTTCCATCAAGGCATTTGAAATCTTTAAGGAACTGGAATCGAAGGAAAAGGCCAAATCAGAGGAGCTTTTCGAGAAGGATAACCAAGCATCCATGATCTTTAAAGATATTACATCCGGGATGTTTGAAGATATAAGTTATGACTCTTCTGCGGGAGAGATATTGGTTAAGCGTTCACATGAAAAAAGATTGCAGAAGGCTTCTGAGTTAAGCAGGAGCGAGTGGACTCAACTTTACACAGCGATAAGGATAGCGCTAGGCGAGAAGCTTTTGAAAGGGGAGAAAGGATTTTTTATTGTTGAAGACCCGTTCATCCATGCAGACCCCGAAAGATTACTTAAGGAATTTGATTTATTAAAGAATCTTTCGAAGAGAGGTTGGCAGACTATATATTTTACAGCTAAGGACGAGATTAAAAAAGGATTACCAAAACAAATAGATGTTGACATGATAGAACTCGAGAGACTTCCATAGAATCTAGTAACTGAAGGGTCTAAGTCTTGTGATTAGGGAATCACGGTTTGCTCAGCGCGCCTACATGTGGCGACGGGAAATGCAATGGATGCACAGATAAAAAGCACTGTTTCGGAAATCCTACGATGGTTTTGAACAGCGCGCGCGCAGATTCCGTTTCAAAAACACATGGACAATAATGACATTTGAATTTCATGTTTCCTTCACCATCGCATCGATTAGCCACGAAAACTGTATACCGTTCAACATAAATCATGCAAGGAAACGTTTAGTTTTAGCAAGATCATGTGTTTGTTCTTGAACAATGTTACCTATGTCCTTGAGGCGAAGGTTCGATAAGTTTTCATCGTTAATCAACTGTTCGAGACGTTTGAACTCCGTGTACTCATCGTTCGTAATGTTTATAGAACACATGAATTTCATTTTTTCAAACCTTCATGTAACGATTTGATCCACGTTCGGTTTCTTCCCTTAAACGTCGTAACTTTTCGACGTGTGCCTTTGGATCAGTACCCAGAAACTTGATGTGAGTGTTCAGGTCTTGTTCTGTCGAAAATACAGCGTTACAATACGGACATTTATACTCTGTCATATCCAACACCCTTTCACGAGAACATTCGTCCATCCACACTGACACTTCTCAGCATCAGGTTCAATGCGCTTACCGCATTTCGGACACGTTATTACACTTTCAGCGTAGGCTTGTTCCAGAAGTTTAGACACTGACGTACGAGGCATAAACATCACCATAAAAAGAGAAGGTATGTTATGCTACAACTTCGACGTAAACTTTCTTATCGTTACGCCCGTTACGATTTTTCTCGAGTCTCGAAACCTTACCATTCAAAATGTTGACCGCAGACTCAACCTTAGTGTGTTTATTACGTTTTACTGGCCATATTTCTGCGTCCTGCAAGGCAGAAGGAGTAACTGTTTTTGGTTCTTTCTCCGTCTTCTTTTCTGCCTCTGGTTTCTTTGTCTCCTTCACCGGAACGATGTACACACCACGTTCAAAACAAGGTCTGTCACTTTCCTTCTTAACCAAGTGACCACTCGCCTTCGTTTGTTCCTTCGACGCTTTACATATCGCACGTGTTTCCACTAAACCTTGACGAATTCCGTCACGGTGGAATGCCCTTTCCGTCGAGTGGTCATAAAACGCGCACTCACCACAACTGTGTTGTTCTTTCTTTTCTTCCGTCGATGCCTCGCTAACAGAACCCGAGGCTGGTACAGATACTTCTGGTGTTACAACTTTACCTTTACCTTTCACTTCTGGTTCACCGAATCAGGCGCGCGACACCGTAAGGACTTTTAACTCTTTGTAATACGAACATATTCAGAAATCAGAAACCGACGTGTTTATCTTGTATGCAGTAAACTTCTTTTATGTAACATTCGTGCGGCTAAATCATCTACACTGAGCCTTGCATACTTTTCTGCCATGACGTCTGTTCGCCAACTGAACCACAATTTAAGCTCTTCCCAGCCGAGATTCCATTCCTTGAACAACTGCGAGGCGCGTTGTGCTCTGAACCAATGAGGAAATATGTCTACGCCACAGATACGTCCGACAGACATTATGATTTGGTATGCTCTTGTTGATGTTATCGATTTACCTTCTCTGCGAATGTCCGTGGACGCGAAAAGGTAACCATCATAACTCTTGTGAAGTTCAATCCATTGTGTTAACAACGGTACTAAAGGGTCTGACTTGAATATCGGGAACGGTTTACGAATCGACTGTGCCACATTACGTTTTGTTTGCCATCGCTTTATGTATACGTTATCACCGAGGACGTTTTCGAGCTTGAAGTGTTTTCTATCGTCCAGTTCTACATATTCGTTTGGCGTTACGATTATGGGTTCCTTTAGTTGTTCATACGTATAGACCTTTTCCAATAGCATGTTCGAAACCACGATATACTCATCACTACTATCCGTGTCGAAGTTGTTTACCTTCAAGTCCAAAACCTCATTCACTCTTCCACCAGTGAGGAACGATGCAACCATAAGTGCCTTATCACGTGCTATGATGAACGCTCTGTTTCGATGTCTAATCCTCCATGTGTCGTATGGCTGACGTTCGCACGCATTCAGTATGTTGTTTAGTACGTCCCAGCCACAGAAGTCTATTATGTCCTCTACCGTTCTCCGTTTCGGGTACTCGTGTGTAGCCCACCAACCTAAACGAGCTGTTCCGAGCATTCGTTCCATTTAATCACCGAACTCGGAGCAGAAATCCAACCAGAGATTTAACCTTATTCCAGTACAATTAACTTTATGGTTCGCTCCATTTCTGGAGCCGTTCTCTCCTAAAGATTTAGGTCTTAAATTTTCTCTCCACTTTATACATTAAGATCTAGACAGAATTCGTATTAATATGAAGATTTAAGACTGAACAAACGTTTCTTCAGTATTATATATTATGTAATAGTGTTACCTCGAAGGTTTGAACTGGCAATCGATTCGTTTGTTTAGTTCCTTTTTATGGTCGTCCTTCCACGCAACGTAATACTGATACAGTGTTGATAGGTCTTCATAACTGAACATTTCCATCACTTCATTGTCGTTGAATTCTTCTGGACTAAGGTTGTGAACGTAACGTAAGCCCTCAACGATTTCTCGAACCTCACGAAATGTCCATTGGTCGATCGGTTTACCTTTACCTTCCATCGTAAACATCTCCACCATAAGGTTCCGAAGTCATCGCCTATGAAACTTGAGGTGTTTAAGTGAACGAAAGCGGAGTCCATAAAACGTACGTGTTGATAACTTGATACTCCTCGAACTCTCTAATCGTAAGATTTCGGAGGTAACACGATGAACATAAACGTGTTTAAGAACCATACAAGAGGATCTCCGAATGAGTGTTGCCCTTGGACGTACTCGAACATTGTCAACTGGTTCGTGCCATGGAGGTTCGACGTGGAGTCAACATCGAAACACTCGAAGACCATAGGGACGCTTTACAAATTCAACATCACGCCCGGCAGAGAGACAGAGAAGGTAAACATTTCCGTGTGTATAACACCATGTGTTGGAGAACGTATAGAGGAAGAGACAATGAATAGAGCCTAACACAAGGACGAACACAACACTTCCCGGCGGGAGGAAAGGATGTAGACCAAGGTGTTACAAGACTCACATACATCGTTTACCTCGAAGGACATAAAACGTACCTTAAGACATGGACAACAGGAGGACTTTACATGTGTTTGCCTAACCCCTTGTAACAAGCCTTGTGTATCCGTTTGTTCTCTGGGTTAACGAATGACTCTTCGAACTTCGGGAACACTGGCTTAAGACACACAGGACACCTTTCAATGTCTCTCAGCATGATACCTCCATAACACGTCACTCCAACATGGTTACCGATGGTACGTTGAACGTCGCTGAAAGCCTGGATATCTCTAAGTGCTTTCGAGAACGCTATGTCCGAAAAGGGAATCAGGTTGAATGTCTTGCAGAACTCACGGTACTTCTCTCGTACCAGAATCTTAGGCACAGCTTCTTCGAGATTAGAAACCACATTTATGTCTGCGAACGCTTTCACAGGGTCACTGAACTGTATATATGTCTCACGTGTTTCCTCGAGGGGTCTCTCATTACTGAACCTGACAGTTTTCAACACACGTCTAAGAGCCTCGAGCATATCCAAAAAGAAGGACGAAACCTCGAGTGAGTCCTTCAGCTTATCGATGAGATACGGGTCCCGTTCCTCTGGCTTGAAGTACCTCTTGTGATGGACGATAATCCATCGGCTCCAATACCCTATTGTATCGTCCTTCGTAACCTTGGGTATCTGGTTGCACGATATAACGACCTTGGCATAGTTCAAAAATCGTACCTTGCCTTGAACGAACTTTATCTCTGCGTCAATCCAATCTTGACCCGTTGCGCTCTTGAACAATCCCGTATCCTTCGCTTCATCGTCCGTAAGGTCCGCGAATATATTCGCTAACTTGCCGTACAACACGTGCGTGGAAAACCTATCAGAGAACTCCCTCAACCTAAGGTGAGAACAATTGCCTTGTCCTAATATGTGTTCTAACAGCCGCAGCATAACAGAACGACCGTTTCGACCAGAACCGTACTCTATCCACGCCTTGTGTAAAGGATAATCTGGGTAAAGACAGTACCCAAACATCTCCTTAGCGCCATCGACGTTCTTCTGCTCTTCATTGTTCTCGTAGATTTCGTGCAGGAACCTGTCGATACGATTCTTACCGTTTAGGCGAGAGTCTCCACGAGGTATGAACTCAACGTTAACCGCGGAACGAAAATGGTAATCTGGACTGAACGGAAGTAATTGCTCCGTATTTATGTTAACTACACCGTTCCTAAGACATACCTTATCCTTCGGGCAGGTCGACCAGAAATCTTCGTCGCTCGGATAACCGTGTTGAGTGCAACGTTTCACAGAGGCTATTAATTCTTGAACATCGTAACGCGTGGTGTTCCGCATTCCCATTGCCAGTTGTGCATGCCTTTTGATAGTGCTCTCTGCGTGACCATCTGCAAGGTAAATGCCTCGTTTTCTATCGTAAAAGTATAACAAGTCACTGTACATGGAGACGAAAGTGTAGCTGTCCAACAACTGTCGTAACACCATTGCACGGTATTCCGACTTCTGCCGTTGGTTAAGTGAACCTACAGGAATCGTTATACCCTCAGAACCTACGAGGGTAGCCTCTGGTCCGTTATTTGAGTGTGATGAAGAACTTTCTTCAGTCGTCAACCACACATCCTCCACACGGTACAAGGCATACAAGGCATCTCAAAGTTTCTCAAGGCTTCTCTTGAAATTGGTGATGGAAAACTAACGTTAGTACAAGAGGTACAAGGCATACAGTGAGTTCTTTCCTTCCTAAGATAAGCGGTATCAAGATAGAAAGGAAGAGAAAATGCCTTGTAAGCCTTGTATGCCTTGTAGTAAGATTTAAGAAACCATGACTTCGAAAGGTTCGTGTCATTGTTCAACAATGAAAGTTGTGTGTTTACCATCGAAACTTTCGTGTCGGTTCGGAGGCTGGGAGCAGACTCCGTAAGAAATGTCATCGTACTTTTCTCCGTCCTATAGTCACGTTATCCTTAAACACCCAATACGTCCATCCGTTGTAAACTGACATTCCGCCCTTTATTCGTTCAAATAATTCTTTCGTTCGGCCGTCCGTTATGCTGATTAATTCCAAAGGGTTTCCTCTACCGTCGCTTTTATTCCACTTCAATGTCTCCGGGTCAAAACTTAGTGAGTTGTCGTTAGAAGGACCTGAACTTTCTCTTGTTTCATTCATGGTTTGTGTAAGCCAGACATCGAGTGTGTGTTCTGCCATGCCCTTTATTGAGCTCAAAACTTCTTCGTCATTTATATCAATTAGAACGCCAAACGAGATGTTATGGTGCACTTTGCCAGTTTCGAAAGCCAAACCTTTCTTCACTTCAATTTGACGTATTTTAAACTTTTTATCTGAAGTTTCAGACACTTGGATCACCCTCCAAACTTCTTACCCCTTCATTGTTTCGCGGCTTTCTTCGGTACGTGTTTACTAACGATGAGCAGAGCCTTCTTTACGTCAATTCTAACCGTTAGTTTGTCCCGGTCTTTGAAAGGAAACTTATCGTGCCAAACGATGCAACGTGGTATTTTAACATAATACCGCTCAGAACGTTTCTTATCGTTTGCTCTCTGGAAGGACATGTCTACGAAAACTCCTTTGCCGATCTTATGGTAGCGTTCGCGTTTTGGTTTCTCATCCATCTTTTATTTCCCTCTTTACTAAACTACATAAATCATTACCTATTTTAATTTATTGAGGTCATTGTCTTACGTTGATTTGCCATTGTCGTTTCTAAAATCGAAACGGTCACCGTAAAACTATGAAGACACACTATATCGAATGTCGTTTCTTAATATGTACGAGTTCATTGTGTAAAATGTTGACGTTATTTCTTAGTTCCTAAACGTTTGGAATCAATTTTTAACCAGAGCCGAAGGTCGGACTTTTAGAGGAAAAATTATGGCTCAAGTAATCGTAAATGCTCTCGTCGAAGGTGTGAAGGAGATCGTTCGGCACATAAACGAGATACTTCAATACGTCGTTTCCTCGTTCAAATAGTTTCGGAGGACTCTTCACGGAACAAAAGAAAAGAGGACGACCGAGACTCCCAGACAATCCATTACGTTCATACTGGCGTTCGAGAAAACGTCGTAACAAAGAACCCTCGGCCGTTGATCTTTTATGCGAGGCTTTTCGAGTGGAGCCAGAAAGTTCACCTAAAGGAGTGAGTTAATGTCGTCTGGTTTTTGTACAAAGAAACGGAAAGATGGCAGTACATATATTCACCCACTTGAGCTTTCGAAAGGACTTCCACATGGTAAACCAGCGTTAAGAAAGAACATTCATGGGCTAAAGGTTGAGAACAAAGAAAGGTTGTTAATAGAAGCACCAAAATCCGAGCCGAAGCCGAAGGAACCTTTACCTCCACCTTCGGTTTCAGCAGTTTCAAATGTTCCTCAGAAACCTGTTCAGAAGGTCGAGACATGAACACCAGAACTAAGTTTTGGATTGCTGTGGTCATTGCACTAGGTTTAGACATCGTAGATTTCTTCGGTGCATGGATTCCAATTATAGGAGACGTGCTGGACATCGTTGGTGTAGGAATTTTATTTTACCTTACAGGACCCACCGCACTTCTAGGTTTATTAGAACTCATACCTTTAGTCGATTTTCTTCCGACGTTTACAGCAGCAATCTTTCTATCACGGTTTTCTATTTTTACGAAAATCCAGAACCTGTTAGGAGGAATCCAGGACGATTCAGATCGATAGACTTACCTCTATGTTGTTAACCATTACATTATCGATTTATTATTACGTTTTAATGTACACATTCTTTTCGCGCGTGATTAAACCTTCCAGAAGTAACAAAAGCTTTAAACTCGAATTGGACATGGACACGAAGGATTTCGCTATCGTCGCAATTCCTAATTTCATAACGATTATGGTACTATTGTTCTTTCACGCTTCATTGTTGGTTTACGCTGCAATGTTTCTAGTTTGTCTGTCTTTAACATTTGTTTACGCTCTGGCAATGTCTGCGATACATAGAATCGAAGAAATAGAAAAACTCCGAGCCCTGTTCAGGTGATGAACCGTGTCTGAAGAAGGAAGAAAGAATAAACGAACCTTCGTAATCGCCACAGCAATTATCTTGGTCTTCGTCATGGCACCTTTCGCTTTTGGATATGGCATTTACGATGCACTCATTCACTTACAAATCGGAACGCCTTCTTTAAGTGTCTCTTCACAGGGCTTGACGTTCTTTGTGACATTATCAATACCGATTAAGAATCCTTCTATTACACCTCTTCCAACGTTAAATGCTGTCGTTGGAGCGAAGTTGAACGACCATGTGCTATTTTACGCTGAAAGCAAGGTCGTCGGTTCCTTAGACCCGGGAGCCTCTTGTGTTGTCGAATTAACCACATGCGTTGACGTAGACCTACCTTTGGATCTCGCGATCACTCTGGGTGAATACCTAGCGGGTAAAGGAATAACATACAGTCTGAGAATGTCTTTTAGTGTTCACCTGCTCACGGATGTTCCAGGTTATAGTTACGAAAAACAAGGAGTGTTTAAATTATATGGATAACCTTAACCTACCACCTACTAATGTTATTGCAGCGATGTTGTTAGCGCTGGGTACGCTGTGTCTCGTAATTGCCATTGTTAGAAGTACACACGGTCGTGGATACAAAGATTTTCGAAGGAGAGGTCGTTCGGTATTATTGTTTATAGCCTTAGTGTTGCTGTGTGTGCCGTCTGAAACTTTCGTCGTCGCTTCATCGAATACATTGTTAATAGACCGTCAGACATTCAATCAATCCATAGGTTCGAACTCGACTTCCACCCTTGTATCAATACCGTTCAACATTAGTGTTCCTGCACATAACAATGGCACGTTTAGATTTCAGTACGAGAACATAATGAATGGAATCGTGACGGATAAATGTTACATCAAAGAGTTCGGTGTGTACATAAACGATCGAATGATCGTAACCAAACAATTCAACGAAGCCAATGTCCAAATGTGTGACATAGATGTACAGTTTACGACATTGGGAACTCCCGGTTTGCATAACGGAACACTTAACATAATTGGCTCAGGTGAAGGTGCAAAGTTCTACGGTACGACGTCCTTAAGCATGTCGTTGGACGAGCCTTCGGACGGTATTCCGTTGTTAAACTGGCATAATTCATGGCTAGATTTCACAATGTTAGGAATCATCTTAATTCCCACTGCCGTTACTTTAATCGTCATTGTGCGACGAAGAAGGAGAAGTCGCGAAGATTAATGAACACGCTGTTATTTTTGTGTGGAGGTTTCGTAAGTGTAGAAGGCACAATGAACCTTTTGTTTTATAAGTTCGTGAAACCGTATTGTGAAAGTAGAAGTGCGAGAAGGTTGTTTCAGTTAGGAAGATCAATTCGCGTTGTCGCTGGACTGATAACTGTATATTTTTCGTTATGAAAAGGGTTATAACATCCTATGATGCGGTCGTACCTTCCGATTAACAATGCAAAAGAAACAAAAGCAGAACAAAAAGGACGATAAAAAAGAGGAACTTGGAGAATGGATGTTAGCTATTGGTTTTGAACTCTGAGTTCTTCGACTTGTTTCTCGTATACATTGAATTGACTTCCGCACGAACATTTGAACCTTGACACTCTCGTTCGACTTCCAAGCATCCAGCTTTTCAATGGTTCACCGTGAGGTTCCGCACCGCATCTACACATGTTCTTCTGTATCGGCAACATTTCTTGTTGTCTTTCTGCGACTTGTATACGTCGGTCTTCTAAACGTCTGTCAATTTCTTTCAACGTTTGTTGGTTCGCTTCTTCTATCATCTTCGTAAATCGTTTTTCCATCAACGTACTACTTTGTCTTTCCTCGGCAAGTTCTTTCTTTAACTGTTCGATTTCTGCGTCCTGTTTTTCATTCTTACCTAACCTTGTGAAATCTACAGTCATGTACGCTTTGCGAAGTTCCTCAATTGCATCATTACGGTTCATGTAACTCTCACGGCTACCCTTAAGTCGATGTCCCATCAAACATTCTGCCAGTTCCTCTTGCATGTTGGACTTACGAACCTCGCTTTTGTACGCCTTACGTAACGAATGTATCCACATCGTTTTTATGTCGAAGTCTGCACGTCTCATTGCCTTCTTGAAACTAGTCCACACACCGACACCAGACATCTTTCCACCTAACCGACTTCGAAACAGAACTGCGTCGTCTTTACTATCCTCGTGTATTAGTTCACAATACCTTTTCAGTGCATCAATCGCTTCGCGTCCTATGAAAGTGTCGTAAAATGGTAGGTCATATCCACATAGCTTAGAATCCACTCCGTCTGTGATTTTCAAATGTAACGGGCACACATCTTTTTGTAGTTGTTCTTTAACCATTCCGTAGGTCAGGTTCAACAATGCATTTTCTCGAATGCCACTCTCATACAACACCAACATCATCGCACGGTCACGTATCGACATTGTTTTGTCGATGATTTGGTACACTTCTTCTTTCGTCGGCGTATGCTCGAAAGACGCTTTCTTAGCATGTGGCTTCACATAGTGTTTCCCATTCTTTGAACTGTCGAAAGGCAATATTTCACCGTCATGGTTCCTATAAAACGACTTGATTGCAGCCATGGCTGTTATACCAACACTCGCTGTGTCCTTCGTGTTCAACGTGTTAAGATACTTCCATGCAACGTCTCTTGCCGCTTTCTTGTCCATATTTTGAAACTCGCTCGGTGTGACGTTCACGAACTCGCAGAACCGTTTCAGATGACTCGCATAACACTCCTGTGTCTTCGTAGGTCTCTTTCCTAACCACTCTTTTACACACTCGTTCTCGTTCATGTAACGAACGTATTTCAACACATCTATTCTCGATTTCATATTTGGTCGAGAGGCAGAGGGGGCCATCGTATCGAGTTATAAACCTTATCTTTTCAATTTCTTTGACCTAAAAGGTTTTATCCTTTCTTTGGCCAAAATGTCTGTTCTCAAGGGTTGAAAGAAGATGGAAGAAGATATCGTTGATTATGCATTGAAATATGCTGAGAGCAAACAGATCGAGTATGCTGAAGTTAGGGGTCAAAGCCAAGTTCAAGACA
>Ga0315294_10008947_pt1 | contig 10996 bp, 6 predicted proteins | sample YL17G13_40_MG_FD_203626 | JGI IMG/M metagenome (GOLD analysis project Ga0315294, IMG submission 203626) | Sediment microbial communities from Yellowstone Lake, YNP, Wyoming, USA - YL17G13_40 | ecosystem: Environmental > Aquatic > Freshwater > Lake > Sediment | place: USA: Wyoming | collected... | reverse complement strand
ACTGTTCGTCTCACCCAATAGTCTTGCCTTTGCCGATTCAACGAGCACTGCCCGCATGCGTTCAGGGGGGATCAGGTCCGTTTTCATACTGATCCTTTCGATGCCTAAACGGGCGACAGGAGTCGCAGCTCCCCCAGTCTCAACTCTTTCGACTGTAATCTCGCCCTGCCGCATTGTGTTAAGGACACAGATCAGGTTGTCCAAGTCGACATCTTTCGTGAAGACTTCCTTCAGAGCCTCTTCATAAATCGGCGTCTCCTCAAAACTTTTCACCAGCCGCTGAAGGCTCACACTGCTGAAGTCAGCCCATTTTTCCAGCGCACCAAACCTGTGGGCCACGTGAATCATACGTCGTTTGAACAGCCCGGTTTTTACAACCGCGTTTTTCAAATGATCCCGAATCGCAATCCCCGACAGACTCTGAACATCATTCAACAAATCCACGATCTGACCAGAGTTGACGTTTCCCATAGTCTGCACGAAAATTCGGTAGGGATCATGTTGAACCACGGCGGTAAAACCCATCTTGTCAGAAAGCAACTCACCAATTAACAACGCAAGAGCCCTGTTTGTAAGCGAACCGAAGTTGACGTGAATGAGAACGAACTCCTTCCAGTCTTCCACGATGATTCGTTTATCTGTAGGAGCCGGAAACCCGGCGTTCACATGCTCAATAGTTTCAGACACGGCGCGTAGAATCGCGTCTGGATCCGCTGGATATTGTTTACTCAGCTTGGAGGCGATCTCATCGGTCGTAACACCCTTGTGGAACTGTTTCTCAACGAAGCTCCTTATCCTTCCAACTTCTTGAGAGACCGTGAACGGAACAGGAATCTCTTCTCCAATCCAGCTTGGAATGGCTCCAGTGGGATCCTCAATTGGTCTGACATGCACTTTCTTCTCATCAACATGTTGAATTATCCAAGGTGATCCCCTTATGATAAATTTAGTCCCCGGTTTGCCGAACTCTGCCATGAATGCTTCGTCCAGGACCCCGACTGCTTGGTCGTTTGATTCGTCTATGACAAGGAACTGCTTCTCTTCAGGGATCATTGACAGATTGTTGAAGTAATACTCGAAGAGTGCTTTCGTTTGTCGAGGTCTTAGGATCATCTTGTCTTCGAACGAGACCCATGCCAATCGAGGAAAACGCCCGTGCATGTATTTCATTACTTGGGCAATGTCTTCCTCGTTCAGATTTTCATAAGGGTACGCATTGTTGAATATGTTCAGGATTTCAGTAAACGCAAGCCGCTTGTTCTTAATCAACAAACCCGCAATCTGATGTGCCAAAACGTCGTAGGGTTTTGACGGAATTGCAACGGGCTCCAAGTCCTCCTTCAAAGCCATTTTGGCAATTGCTAGAGCTTCAAGGGCATCGTCGGAATCTAATGCGACAATTATGCCTTCGGCGACTCGCCCCACGCTGTGGCCGCTCCTGCCTACGCGCTGAATAAGCCTCGTCGCCTGCCTAGGGCTCATGTATTGAAGGACAAGATCAATTCTGCCCACGTCTATGCCCAACTCAAGCGAGCTCGTGCAGACAAGCCCTTTCAATTCTCCGCTTTTCAAACCTCTTTCGGCAGCTAAACGAGAAGGTTTGGCGAGAGAACCATGATGTATAGAAACAGGATAATTCATGTCCCAGACCTTGAGCCGACTCGCCAAGACTTCCGAAACGGCCCGAGTGTTAGTGAACAACAGGACCGATTTGTGTTTACTGATGTAGTCTTTGATTACTCGGAGTCTGGCTGCAACCTCTGGATGCGTATAGAGTTGAGCCGCCAACCGCAAATCCTCTTCATCTGGCTGCGGAAAGATGATTTTCAACCTCAGTATCCTTGCCACAGGAACCCGGATGATCTGGACTTGCCTATCTTTTCCAACGAGAAATCGGGCGACCTTCTCCGGACTGCCAATTGTCGCAGACAGCCCTATGAGTTGGAAATCTCTTCCAATCATTGCTCTAAGTCTTTCCAGAGCCAGGGTCAACTGGCTTCCACGTTTGCTGTCAGCCAATTCGTGTACTTCATCGATTATCACCCAGCGCACTTGCTGCAGATGTTGGCGCATAATCCAACCCGAGAGGACGGCCTGCAAAGTCTCAGGCGTGGTGATCAGGATTTCAGGTGGCATCCTCGACTGACGAACCCGTTCTTTAGTCTCGGTGTCCCCATGGCGTACGGCCAGCTTGATGTCCAATTTGTTGCACCACCATTCGAGCCTTTCAAGCATGTCGCGGTTCAACGCTCTCAATGGCGTAATGTACAATACTTTGATGCCCGGCGTCCCCTGTTGCCCCTGTAGTAGCATGCTTAGAACAGGCAGAAAGGCGGCTTCCGTTTTGCCGGTCGCTGTAGGAGAGATCAAGAGGACATTCTTTCCTTCGAGGATCGATGGGATTACTTTCTCTTGCGGTTCAGTCGGTTTCGAGAATTCCTTTTGTTCAATGAGTTTTCTGACAGGTTTGACAAGCAGGTCAAAAGCATTTTTGGGAGACTCTTTCAAGACTCGTTTAACCTCGGTGCAGACTGAATAAGCGCTGCGTCGACGGTAAAAGCATTTTGGACTGCAGTAAAACAAGTCTGACTGGATAGGCTTCAAGGCGCAACATGAATGTGGCTGAAGAAGGGGAGTTTTTTTGACGCGTGGAAAGAGGGAATGAATGTTTACCTAGACTTTGTCATGTGAACGTTTTTCATCAAGACGTACGGACTTAGCGAGGGTGGGTCTGCTTCTCCCCACCAATGTACGTGCTGTCTCTCTTTGGAGATTCCTGCAATGTTGCCGAGCATCGTGAGGGCGTTGTCGCTTAGTCGAAGATCCTTCAAAGACTGTTTGATCTCGCCCTTTTCTACGAGGAAGATGCCGTCTCTGGGAATCGTTGAAAAGTCACCTTTCGCATAATTCTGGAATCGCGTGTACCACGTGTTAGTCAAGTATAATCCTCTTTTGGTATCTGCAAAGAGCTCGTCTTTGTCCATTTCGCCAGCATCTATTTCCATGTTCCAGACGCCAGGAGCGACCAAGCCTGCGTTGCCCGTCGTCTTCGTTTTGAAAATCTTGGCCGTTGACGTGTTGTGAAGGTAGGTCTTCAGCACGCCGTGGTTTATGACGACGTTTTCCTTGGTCGGAACGCCTTCATCGTCGAAAACCCTGTTTGACATTGAATAGGGAGCTGGGTTATCTTTCAACGTGACGATTTTTGGCGCTACTTTTTTGCCAAGCTTGTTTACGAACACGGACATTTGAGTCATGATTGAGTAGGCTGAAACCATGCTTGCCCATATGCCGACGATGGACCCGAAAATCAGCGGGTCGAATATGACGTCGTAGGCACCTTCTTCGCCTATCTTGGGCTTTTTCGCCATTACTGCGATTTCGCCGGCCTTTGTTCCTGCTCTTGAAGGCTTGAAACCCTTGAGTGTTGAGCTGCATTCGACTCCGTGTCCCGATGCTTCTCTTTCGGCAAAGGCTCTGATGGAAAGCTCGATTGCTGACCTCGTGTCTGTGCCCGTTGGGCCTTCAGATGAGGAGAGGTAGACGTTTTCGAATTTCGTGAAAAGTATGCCGCCACTGTCAATCTTTGAGCCCACTTCCTTTCTTGCCGCTTCGACTGCCTGAAAGACGAACTCGGTCGGATTTTCAAGTTCCATGATTTTTCGGTCCGCCTTGCTTCTTGCGTAGCGGAAGGTGCCTTTCGCGAATCCTCCGAACGTTGGGTTTTCTTTGGATACTTTGGCCAATTTCAACAGTTGTTTCAGGTTCTTTTCGACGTCAACGAAATTGTGTATTTGGGTGGCAACGAGCCGCTTTTTCCAAGCCAATGCCACGTCTGTGACATAATCGTTCCATGCGACGGTGATATCGACTTGATTGTTGCTGAAGCGGACTTGGCGGTACTTGCCCAGTGTTGTTTTTGCGATGACTTCGTCGGCACCGAGTTTCTTTGCTTTCTTGACGATTTCTTGTGTCTTGTTCAGCATGTCGGTCATTTCACAAACACTCCCCTGAGTCGCAGGCATGGGCCACCGGTGTAAACGGGGGCTCCTTGAGAGGGGTCTCCTTTGCCGCATGTAGCTGCGTCAAACTTGACTTCTTTTGAGACAGCGTCCACTGAGGTCCAGAACTTTTCTGTCGTGGTCTCGATGATTGGTCTTGCAACGGGATTCTTGAGTTCGCCTTTTTCCACCAGGTATGCTTCCCTGCCTATGTAGCGTTGGTTGAATCTTTTGTCATCGATGTTCCATTCGGTGAAAGACTTCATGTATACGCCGTGTTTGACGTCTTCAATCAATTCTTCTTCGCTCAGTTTGCCGGGGAGTACGAATGTGTTTGCCATGCGGACTATTGCTTCTCGGTCGTAGTTGATTGATCTCGAGGAACCGTTGCTGCTGGTGTCCATTTTTGCTGCTGATTCTCTGTTCTGCAGGAACTCGTTTATGATGCCTTCTTTGTATAGGAATCTTCGTCTTGCTTTTACTCCTTCGTCATCGTACAGGTAATATCCGTAACTGTTTTCGAGCGTTGGGTCATCCACAACTGTTACTGTATTGCTGCCGATTCTTGTTCCGATCCAGTAGGGGCTGCTTTTGTAGATGAAGGATCTTCCGGCTTGGCTCATTTCGCGGCCTAGGATTCTGTCTGCTTCCATTGGATGGCCACAGGATTCGTGTGCTGCTATTCCGGTGACTTCGGGTCCGCAGATGAGGTCCATGTTGCCGGGTTTCACGTTTTCTGCTTTGGTTATCACGTTTTTGAGTACTTTTGCGTCGTGGACCATTTTTTCTGTGATGTTCCATTCTTTGAAGGCTTCCCATCCGCCGCTGCGGCCGAATTGTTCGTAGGCTTGTTCGGTTTTTCCCTGTTCTGCGACGGTGATGAAGAGGTAGGCGCCGATTTTTGGGACAAAGGATGATATTCGTGAGCCTTCAGAGTTTGCGAAGTATTTCGTGATCAAGTCTATGGAGCACTGTGAGATTGTGGCTGGAATGTTCACGCCGCAGGATGTTATGTTCTTGTCAATGTCGATGAAGGTTTGCACTCTTTCTTCGCTCGGCACATTTTCGATTTTTTTTCTCTGCGTGACTGCCCATTTTGCTTTGACTGCTTTTTCTTTGGCGAAGAACAGTTTTTCTTTTCTGTTTGCGCGGTTTGCGTACTTGAACGCGAGGTCTACGATCTGTTTTGCTTCGGTTTTTGACCAAAGGTTTGTTGATGCGAAGCCGATGCCGCCGTTTGCCATTATTCTCACGCAGAATCCCGTGTCGACGGCGGAGACGTAGGCCTCTAGGTTTCCGTTTCTGAGCACTATTCTGTCGGCTGTTTGGGTTTGGCCTCTGACTTCGGCGTATTCGATTTTTTTGTTTTCGGCGTATTCCAACGTGTAGTCGATGAGGTCTTCATCCATTCTTTCAGCCTTTTGTGCGGAATATTGCTTGTTCAAGCATAAAGCGTTTGGCTCTCAACTTTTGTGTTAGGCGAGTCTTCGGGTTGGGGCTAAATGGCTTTGAGTTGTGGTTTGATGTTTCTGGTTGTCTCGCGTTGAAGGGTGATGGGATGGAAAGTTTTTTATCTACCATCATATGAAGACCATGGACATGGTGATGATTGGAGGAAGTTGGATGGCTAAATGTCCAAAATGTGGAACTGAAGTTTCGAAACCGAGGAAGACGTGGACGATGGCAGGGCGTCCTGATAAGCAGGGAAAGCGGATGCAGCTTGAGATAGGACTGTTTGACTGTCCGAAGGATCACAAGCCGTTCCGAGAAGTCTTGAGTAAGAAGAAGATTTAGAAGGGTAGTTTCGCCCGGTATCGTTTGTCTTCTTCCCCCTTTTTTCGTTTTTTGAAGCGTTAGGTTTTAAAGGTCGTTGTCTACTTGTTGTGCAAGCAAATTCGGTGTGTTGGAAGGTAGGTTCTTGTCTGTGTCTTCGGCTCGGCGGGTTTGGAAGAATGATTATTTCCAGACGGCTGTCATGATATTGGTTATTCTTGGGATAGTTTTTGGGTTTTGGTATGGTTCGCGTGTGGTTTTGAACACTGAGTATCCGATGCTTGCCGTTGCTTCGGGGAGTATGCATTTGCCTCCTCCGGGTGATTATCAGGTTTGGTGTGATGGTTGGTCGCATCCGTTTGCTCGGACGCTTCATACTGGTGATTTGATTATTATTCAGGGGGTGAAGCCTGAGGATGTTTATGCTGCGCCTTACAATGAGAGTGGGCGGTCTGGTGATATTTTGGTTTTTCCTGTTGGTGATCAGTTGATTGTTCACAGGGCAGTTGGGAAGCAGGTGACGGCGAATGGGCAGATTCTTTTCATTACGCGGGGTGACAATAACAGGATTGATGGTCCGGGTTCGCCGACGCCGGCTGAGAACGTGATCGGTAGGGTTGTCATGCGGGTTCCATGGTTTGGGCACATTGCACTGTACATGCGTAACTCCACGGGGATAGTGATTGTTGTTGTGTTGATTGTGATTTTGATTGTGGTGGAGTTTTTGTTGCCGGCGGTTACGCGTAAGAAGCCTGAGGACAATGTGGATGAGCATGTTGAGCAGAACCCGGAGACTGAGAACCCGATCTGAAAATTAGCTTGTTTTAAGCTGGAAAGCAGGGCCTCCCCCCTCCCCCTATGTTTTTTTCTTAGCTAGTACTCCACGGATGGTCTTGGAAAGGGTTATGTGGGGTGCTTCTAGAGGTTTTTTGTGTTTTCCGATGTTGTCGTTGCGCGTCTGTGGTTGGTGTGGGTTTTGGTGACAAGGAACGGTGTGGGTTTTGCTGGGGTTTTTCGTGTTCGCGCGTGTTAGTTAGGCAATGTTCTTTTGTGTTTAGTTTTGCGGGAATCTACATCGCAGTTCTTTCTGCAATACCCAAAATCTTCAAGCAATAGGCGAACATGCTGTTCATGAAAAGGCTTTTCAGAGACTTGTTGTTAACTTCTATTGGGATAGCGGCTTATCAGAGGCGTCATTCGTGGAGGAGATTCTGCATCAAGCAGAACAGCTGGAGAAAGATTATGATTGGTTTGGAGCTGCCGGGTTATATGAGAAAGCAGCGAGTCTGCTGCCTCAAGATGATTTCTCAAAGATGGGTGAGGTTCATGAACGGTTGGGGCATGCTTTCCATCGTGTTGCTTTTCAGGCTGAAACTAATGAAGAGTTCAGACAGAGATTGAATCAGGCCGTTCGTGGCTATGGGAAGGCTCGGGAGCTTTATCAGAAACTCGATGAGCCGATGAAAACGGGGAAGATACTTCGTTGTGACGCAATGATTGCATACATGGGCTATTGGCTTGCTTCGGAAGTGTCTGAAAAGAAGAGACTCATCTATGAATGTTGGAAGTTGGCCAAAGGGTGTTTGAAGAATCTCGAAGAACTCAAAGATTTTTTTCAGTATGGGAGAACGTTCAATCAACTTTCAACTTGCATCGATCTCGGGTTCTTTCTTGAGCAAGATTTTCTTGCACGAGAAAAGACGATGAAGGAAGCTGTAGAATGTGGGGAACGTGCAGTCAAGTTCCTCTCTGCAGATGGAGACGTTTGTGAACTTGCAAGAGCCTACGCGAAAACAGCCACTTTCCTGCATATTTACGGTGCCTGGTTCTTCCCTATAGATGAAAGAGAAGAGAAGTTAAGGAAGGCGTTAAACTACTGGTCAAAGGGTAGCGAGTTTTCCGAAGAGACCGCTATGCTTGAGTTGCCGTCTGTTCTCTTCGGGACGGGTCCCGGCGGGTATTGGGGCGATGGCACCGATGCTGCTGTGAGCAATCTTGAGAAAGCTTTGAAGTACAGTAGAAAAACCAGAGATAGATTCATCATAGGGCGAGCGCTAGATTCGCTTGCGTATCACAGTTTTTGGAGTACAGGTGGGATTGAAGACCCAGACAGAAGGGTGGAACGCGCTAAAGTAGCCCTTGAATATGCGGAACAAGCCAGAAACATGTACGGTCCAATATCCTTCACAAGTCCAAGGGGTGGCCTTCTCTGGACAGGGGCACCTTATCCCGTTTACTATTGGGCATTTGCGCAGTATGAAACGAATCTGGGCAAGAGGCGAGAATTGCTGGAAAAAGCGCTAGAAGCAGCACCTGAAGAACTGAAACGTGCCCAGGATTCTGGATACGTAGACATACTCGCGGCAAGTCATCTTTTTTTCGGCTTGATACTGCGTGATCTGGCTTCGACGGAAGAAGATTCCACTGAGAAGAAGAAACTCTTGGAAGAGGCTCTGGTTCATGGCAACGAATCTGCCAGACTCACTGAACAAGTTGCACCCCTCAACGCTTGGGATCGATATATAGGACGTGGGTTTGTAGGTAGTGTAAGAGGCCACCTTGCTGAATTGGAGAAAGACGTTGAAACCAAGAAAAGCATGCTACAGGAAGTTTTGCTTGCCTCAGAAGAATCTTTGAGACTCCTAATTGAGGGCGAGTTCCCATCCATTCTGAGTGAAGGTTCACCGATATTCGGACGGTTAGGTGTATGGAGGTATGAAGACGGAGGCATATCCCAACGTCTTTACGAACTTACAAAAGATAGGATCTATCTGACGAAGGCTACAGAAGCTTTTGAGGACGCAGGCAAATGGTTTCAAAGAGTCAATTTGGTCAGCCGCATGGCCGAATGCTACTGGAAAGCCGCTCAAACATATGACACGTTTGGCGATCACTTGAAGGCAGCTCAGGACTTCCATCTTGCTTCGAATAATTATAGGAGCGCAGCAGAAAAGATCCCTCAACTCAAATCATTCTACAATGACCATGCCCTGTACATGCAGGCTTGGACTGAGATCGAAAAGGGACGTCATCATCATGAAAGACAGGAATATGGCTTGGCAAAAGAACACTTTGAGAAAGCGGCGGACCTGCACAAATCGCTGAAACAATGGGGCTATTTGGCTTCAAACTATTCAGCATGGGCAAACGTTGAACAGGCAGAAGACTTGAGCAGAAAGGAACGGTGCGAAGAAGCCGTCCAAGCCTTCGAACAAGCAGTCAAGCTTTTCGACGAAACCAAGAAGTCCCTCAAGGATAAGCTCAACAAGATTGAAGACTCAGATGAGAAGCAAATGGCAACAAGCATGGTCAATGCAACCGACACAAGGTATGAATATTGTATATCCAGAATCGCCCTCGAGGAAGCAAGAATCCTCGACAAGAAAGGCGACCATTATGCAAGCTCAGAAAAATACGGTTCAGCATCAGAAACCTTCGAGAAGTTAAGCCAGAGACTAGAGTCTGAACAAGAACAAAGGGAATTCAAGTTCATCACCTGTCTTTCTCGGGCTTGGCAAAAAATGACAAGAGCCGAGGCGGAAGCGTCACCAGCACTGTACTTCGAGGCATCGCAACTATTCGAGGAAGCCAAAGAATTCGGGTCTAGCGAGCGAATAAAAATGTTGACATTAGGACATAGTCGGTTCTGCAGGGCACTGGAGGCTGGAACAAGATTCATCGATACAAGAGACCGAACTCTGCATGATGCGGTAATACAGCATTTGGGAAGCGCTGCAGACTATTATGTCAAAGCAGGTTTCCAAAACGCTTCAGAATATGCTAGAGCAACCAAACTACTTTTCGACGCATATGTACATATAGGCAATGCCGAAACAGAGACTGACCCTGAGAAGAAAGCCAAATTCTACACGATGGCTGAAAAAATCCTGCAAACATCAGCTGGTTCATTTATGAAGGCTGAACATCCAGAAAAAAGAGAACAAGTGCTGAGGCTGCAGGACAAGGTGAAAGAAGAACGAGAATTAGCCATATCCCTCTACGAAGTACTACACGCACCAACGATTGTCTCAGCAACTACATCCTTCTCAACCCCTAATCCAACTCATGAAAGCGCGGTCGGCTTGGAGAGATTTGAACACGCCGACATACAAGCAAACATGATGACCCGTCAAAAAGAGATGAAAGTCGGCGAATGCTTCAATCTCGAGATAGAGCTAGTGAACGCTGGAAGAGGTCCAGCCCTCCTGACCAAGATAACAGAAATAATTCCCGAAGGCTTCGAACTAACAGAAAAACCTGAGATGTACCGTACCGAAGACGGTTGCCTCAACATGAGGGGCAAACGACTCGATCCATTAAAGATGGAAGAAGTCAGACTCGTTCTCAAACCAAAAGTTCAAGGCGTGTTTCCATTAAAACCAAAGATACTTTACCTCGATGAAAACGGCAAACACAAATTGCACGAACCAGAACCAATAACCATAACAGTCAAAGAACTAGGGATCAAAGGCTGGATCAAAGGAGACGCATAACCCAAATGATTTGCGGAGATCCTAAACGCGCGCGAATGTTGAATATGGGTGTGGGTTGGTGAACGTTTTTGCAGGTTCTACTTGGCGATCATGACTTCTGTTGCTTTGACTACGGCTTCGACGATGTCTCCGACTTTGATGTCTAGGTCTTCGACGGCTTCGGTTGATATCAACGCGGTTACGGTTGCTGGCGCTGTTATTTCGACTTTGACTTTCGCGGTTATGCTGTCTTTTTGTACGGCGATGACTTTTCCTTTTAGACGGTTTCTTGCACTGATTTTCACTCTTTCCACCTCCGAATACCTTGTCTGTGAGAGAACCTCACTCAAGCCGTGTTCCACGCGGTCATACTCGCTTAATAGGTTTGAGCCAAGCTTTGTCAGCCTTGCGCCGCCTCCTCCGCTCTTTCCGCCTTTGAAGGTTTCCATCACTTGGCTGTCGAGGATTTTTTCTATTTTTTTGACGTAGCCCCATACGTACCGGTATGACATGCCGAGGTTTTGTGCTGCCTTCGAGATTGATTCGTATTGTTGGATGTTTCTCAGGATTTCGGCGCCGCCGCCGCCCAATACGGGTTTTCCGTTGTATTCGAGCCATGTCTTGAATGAGGTTTTGAATGAGGTTTTGAACTTGTTTTTGGACATTGAGCTCAATTGTGTCGCGGAAGCTTTATATGTTTACTCAATATGCATGGTGAAACATAACGGGTGATTAGGAACGAAAGCATGG
>Ga0315294_10008943_pt1 | contig 10997 bp, 17 predicted proteins | sample YL17G13_40_MG_FD_203626 | JGI IMG/M metagenome (GOLD analysis project Ga0315294, IMG submission 203626) | Sediment microbial communities from Yellowstone Lake, YNP, Wyoming, USA - YL17G13_40 | ecosystem: Environmental > Aquatic > Freshwater > Lake > Sediment | place: USA: Wyoming | collected... | reverse complement strand
ATATGTTGCGGATGCCGACCTGCACCGCCGGGCAGACATCCAGGACCCGGCGCATGGCGCAGGCATGGCTGTTGGGCGATCCCTCGTACTGGTCGCGCAGATCGGCGTGCGCATCGATCTGGAGCACTGAAAGCCCCGGGTACTTCGCGGCACAGGCGGCCACCAGCGGCGGAGTCAGCGAGTGCTCGCCGCCCAGCGCCAGGAAGAACTTGCCGTCGTCGAGCAGGTCGGCAGCGGCGCGCCGGAGCGAACCCAGCAGCTCCTCGAGCTGGCCGTGGCGGGTATCCATCTCGGGAAGCGTGTGAATCCCTTGCCGGCAGGGTTCGTTTTCCAGTTCGTCGTCGTAGGTTTCGACCTGCCGGGAAGCGTCGAGGATGGCTCGCGGCCCGTCGGCTGTTCCCGCCCCATAGCTGGCCGTCCGTTCCAGAGGCACCGGCCAGACCACGGCGGCCGACCGGCCGTAATCGGCCAGGTCCGGCGGAAGGCCGAGAAAATTGAACGGTGGGGTTTCGCGATAACGTGGTTTAGCCATCTCCCGTCGCGATTTCACCTCTTGGATTTCTTCTCCTGTTTCGCCTTCTTGTCCGCTGCTTTCGGCCCCTTCCTCTCGATGTCGGCCAGGCCGGACGCGGGCAGGCCGGCGCGCCAGTCGGCGAGGCGGGCGCTCAGCTCTTTGACCATGTCGGGCCGCTCGCCCGACAGGTCCTTCGATTCGGCGATATCGGTTTCCAGATCGCACAACTGCGGCCGGTTGCCCTTCTCGACCAGTAGCTTCCAGTGGCCGCGCCGCGCAGCGAATGCGCCGCGATAGCCCCAGCAAATCACCTCGTGCGGCGACTTGCCCTTGCCTTCGAGCACCGGCAGGACGTTCTTGCCATCCAGCTTCACACCTGGCGGCAGGACGCCGCCGCCGGCCGCCGCAAACGTAGGGAAGAGGTCGTAGCTGACAAACGGTTCCCGGCAGGTGGCGCCGGCGGGAATGCGGCCCGGCCAGCGCGCCATGGCCGGCACACGGATGCCGCCTTCGCGCACCTGGCCTTTCCAGCCGCTCAGCGGCTTGTTGCTGCCGTTAGCGTCCGGCGGCGCGCCGTTATCGCTCATGAAGAAGACCAGGGTGTTGTCCTCCAGTCCCAGTTTCTTCAGTTGGCCGAGCACCTGCCCGATGCCGTCGTCGAGGCACTCGATCATGGCCGGCTTCATCTCGCCGCGCGCCTTCTTCACCCATTGTTCCGGGGCCTCGAAAGGCGCGTGCGGCGCGTTGTACGCCAGGTAAAGAAAAAACGGCTGGCTGCGGTGGCGCTCAAGGTAGGCGAGCGCTTCGCGTGTGAGCAACTCGGTCATGTATCCGGGCGGATCTTCCGGCGTCTCGTTGCGGTACATGAACTTCTCGCCGTGATAGAGGTGCTCGTAATAGCCGATATTGCCGGAGAGGAAGCCGAAATACTCCTGGAAGCCCTGCCGGCGCGGCCAGAACTTGGGCGCATAGCCGAGGTGCCACTTGCCCACCAGGCCGGTCGCGTACCCGGCTTTGCCCAGCACCTCGGCGACGGTGGTTTCTTCGGGCGAAAGACCGTCCTCGGGGTCCTTGAAATCGGGGTTCCAGGAAAGCGACGTGCGCAACGCGGTGCGGCCGGTCATCAGGCTGACCCGCGTGGGCGCGCACAGGGGCGTGGCCACGTAGTAGTCGGTGAAGCGCATGCCCTGGCGGGCCAGTCCATCGATGTTCGGCGTCTCGATGTTGGCAGCGCCGTAACAGCCCAGCTCGTTGTAGCCCATGTCGTCGGCGACGATGAGCAGGATATTGGGACGCCGCGCCGGCTGCGCCGCGCGCGACCCCGCTGCCCCCGCCGCCAGCGTCAGCCCGCCCAGGCGCCGAAGCGCTTGTCTGCGGTTCATGTCTCCTCCGCCGCATCATTATTCACCACAAAGGCGCAAAGACACAAAGAAACACTGAGGCCTCCGGATGCACGCCGCCAGCCGTGGGAAGGGTTGGCGGCAGGCGGAACGAGCCCGCGAAGCGGGCGAAAGAAATCTCGCGGCGTTTTCTGTCGCCCGCTTCGCGGGCTTGTTCTCTCCTCTTTTGCCACCCACAGCTTGGTCGCCGCGGCGACTGGGCCAGGTCGCCGCGGCGACCCGCCCGCTCCGCGGGCTTTGCTCCACCAAGAGCTGCCCGTTGGCCCCGCGTATTTGGGCGCCGCCGCCAGTTTTCGGCTGGTTAACTGGCTGGTTTAATGGGTTATAGGACAGTTGCATCCATTTCTACTTCGTTTATTTTGTTATGCTTACATCACCGTAGCCATTAGTTTAATGGATATCTATTGGCTGGAGCCGGTAAAGCTTTGGAATCATCATCCTGTTCCTATAATTTCAGTATAGCATACGCTGTCAAGTTTTTCGGCCCTTCCGCCTCGCTCGCGGTTGAAAACAAAGTAAATAAAGTTCGGACGCGATTTTTCAGGTTTTCGGCTGTAAGCCGCGTGGCGGCGCGGCGGGCAATCAGTCCGGCGGCTAACTCGCTGTCCCTGCGCGCTTTAGCGGGCTGCCATCGCTGGCAGTTGGCCCGTGCTCACTACGCTCAGGTTTCCTCAATTTCCGGCTGATGTGAGCATCCGGTCACCTTCATGTCGCGCACTTAATCCGCGTCCGCAGCCGTGGGCCAGTTTCCGAACAGCGCGTTTGCCTGGAGTTTGAGGGGCTACATGCTGACCGGCGCTTGTCGGATCGCCGCGATTTTGCAGCTTGGAATGTCGTGTCAGTTTGCGGTAACGTTGAATGTATGAGACCAGAACTCCTTCGCCGATTGGAGGAAGTTGTGTGGATCGACCCTGATCGACTTTCGGGAGCACCCTGCTTCAGAGGAACTCGGATTCCAGTGCAGATGCTGATCGACCACCTGACGGCGGGCTTCTCGCTGGACGAATTCCTGGAGACTGTGCCGTCCTTGGAACGAGGCCAAGCTCAGCGCTTTCTGGAGTTGGCCGGTGAGCAGATGAATGAATGCGCATCCTCCTTGACGAGTGTGTGAATCCGCGGCTTCGATTAGCCTTCCCTGGCGACGAGGTGAAGACCGTCGCGGAAATGGGCTGGCGGGCGCTCACCAACGGCGCCCTGATGAAGGAAGCGGCCTCCCGCTTTGACATCTTAGTAACTTTGGACCAAAACCTCCGGTTTCAGAGCCAGACTGGAAAGCACCCCTTAGGAATTGTTGTCCTGATCACTCAGTTCAACCACGTCGCAGCTTACCGGCCACAGTTTGCGGAGATCCGCGACCTGGCCAGGCAAACGAAACCTGGACAGGTCAACGTTGTTCAGATCCGGTAGCTTGTTGATCCAGGGTCCACTCTCGTGTCGTCGGCGACCCGTAGAAATGCAGTTGGTTTCCCGAAGACCGGCTGTCGGACGTGGCCGCTGTCACGTCCGGATCACCAGGGTCAGGTCGGAGCCAGCATTGGGCGACGCGACCGCCTTGATATCGACCGCCAAGTCATACGCGGCCGAGAAGCCCGCCGTGCTCCGCACCGGCAGGCTGCCACCGCTGGCAGTCGGCCGGTGCTCACTACGCGCAGGTTCCCTCAATTTCCGGCTGATGTGAGCATCTGGTCACCTTCATGTCGCGCACCCAATCCGCGTCTGGCCAATCGGCGTCCGCGGCCGTCGGCCGGTTTCCGAACAGCGCGTTGGACGACCCAACGGAAGCTGCGCGGAACACAAGGGAGAGCGCGTGGCGCGGCTTGGTAGGGCGGGTTACTCCGCTTTCGTCACCGTGGCTTCTAGGCTACAATGGTCTGGACCTCACAGCGCCACCGGAGGTGCCAAATGCCCGTGTCTTCTGAGGTATTGGATGGAATCGTCGCAGCACTGCAGGTCCGGATTCCGCACCAGCCCGAAGCGCAGCGGATTCAGTCCATCGCAACATTTTCGGAGCTGAAGGACCTCATCGACCAGCAGGTCGCGTTCTGGCAGCCTCACAGCGCAGGGCTCGATAAGATCTCCACGCATTTCGTGCAGACGCAGCAGTTCCTGAGAAGTGCTGCGGCACAGGGCGACGCTAGTACGGCCCGCGGCCAAATGCAGCAAGCCGTTTCCAAGGCGACGGCCCGCGCCTATGAGAACATATATTCAGATACCGCGCTCGCGAAGTTCCTGGTGAAACTCCAGGAGAATGACGCCGAGGCCGCGCGCGGGGCGTTTGCCTACTTCTCAGGTACTCTGGGAGAGACCCCCTTTGCGCATATTGCTGGCCGTGTCCGGGGGGTTGTGGCGGCCGTCGCCTTCAGCAGCCCGGATTTCCTTGCCGGCGCTTTAGACTCCCGCATCGCGGCGTTTGACGAGCAGCGAAATGAACTCTCGGCCCTGCGGGGCCAGATCGCCGAGAACGACCGTGCTGTCAGGAAGGACACTGAAGAGTGGAAGAGCGCCAGCCGGGCTTCCGTCCAGAAAATGCTTGAGGATTCGCAAGGCTCGTTGTCAGCGCACGAGCAGGAGTGGACGAACACCTTTTCCGAGGCGCACGCAAAACGCACTCAAGAGTTCGATGCCCTTCAGAAGGCGTTCGCCGAGCACCTACGCATTACGGCGCCCGCTGAATACTGGGAGGTCCTCGCGCGGGAGTACCAAGCGAAGGGCAGATGGTGGATGCTGTGCTCTACCGCCGCTGTGGTTGCGTTTGCAATCTCCGTGTCGTTGGTGGCATATCGGCCGCCCGAGATCTTCAGCGACCCGAAACACGTTTTGGGCGGAATCAAGGGTGCCCTGCTTATCGCTGCGGGGGTGTCAATGATCATCTATTTGATCAACCTCCTGGTCAAGATGTGCACAAGTGCCTACCACCTGGCGCGGGATGCCAGGGAACGGCTCCAACTCACGCACGTCTTCTTGGCATTGATTAAGGAGAGCGCAATTGAGCCGAAAGATCGGGAGATCGTCCTCTCCGCCCTGTTCAGTCGAGCGGACACCGGCCTTCTGAAGGGAGACTCTGGCCCAACCGTACCGACGCCAATGGGTACCTTCTTCGAGGCGCTAAAGGGAGGCAGGTGATCCTAATTGACCGGCTGTGGAATGACCGGTTCGGGCCTACGGGTCTAACGTGCTTGGAATCTTGGAACTGATACGTCGCCGGGACAAGAAGGGGGCAGGCTGAACTGCGCGATTTTTATTTCGCGAAGCTGGCGAGCCGCTCGACGCGAGGCCGGATGATAATGGCAAGCGATCCGGGCGGGACATATGGCTTCCCCTCGCGGCGTGCTGCCCAAAATAAGCCCCAACGGCATGCGGCGGTCCCTGAAAAGCTGCGCAGTTCAGGCGGTCCCTCATTTCCCTCGGCTGCGCCCGGCGCCTTTCCTTCACCGCTCTTAACTGGACGTCCTTATGCGGTCGCGCGGATGAGATTGGCCCTTATCCCATTGCCTTGTAGAGTGCCGTATCAAGCCCCTCGGGTTGGGCCTGCTTCAAGCATCGATACACCGCCACAACTGTTTTCGCTAAATGCTCAGCGGCCACCACCAGTACCCTGCCGGCGGTGACTAGATAATTGTGGCGTGGCCCCACTGTGAAGGGCTCCCATCGATCACCTATGTGACCGTCGAGCGCGCGCACGCTGACATGTACATGCTCGGAAGTCCATTTGTAGTAGATCTCATAATCACTCTCACACGTCATGGCCTCCCCAGCCTCAGAAATCTCGTGCGTGTCTTGCTCCATCGCAATCCGTTTAGCGTGCCCGCCTCCGCCAGTCCACCAGTGGGGATTCGGATACTGGCTCGCAATGGCCCTTTCTTCCGCACTTAACCCTTTTGCCTGAATCGACGGGAAGTACTTTTTCACGATCTTCCACCAGTTGTCACGTTCTTTGCACAAGAACTCTAGGTACTGTTTCGCGCGTTCGTGGCAGTCCTTGTTTGCGATATAACGGGCAGTGAAGTATATTTCGAGTTGTGTGCGCGACAAGGCGAAGGCCTCAGACACGAATCCCTGTTCGACGAGGACAGCGATCGCTTTTGTTACTGACAGTGACTTGGATAGAAAAGCCAGTAGGACAACATCGAGGTGAGTATTCAGGCGCGGAAACACGCGCCGATTGTTTATATCCGTCTCGATTAACATTATTAGGGCCCGAAGAGATTGGACTTGATCCGGTGTGGTCACCGTTCTTACCTCCCGTCTGCAGTTGTGCGCTTTGTATGCGGCCTGCCTTTCCTCTCTCCGGCCGCTCGGTACATGGCCGCGAACCGTTCCGCTGCTTGGGACAAGAAGGGGACAGCCTGGAAGGACAAGAAGGGGACAGCCTGAACTGCGCGATTTTTGTTTCGCGAAGCTGGCGAGCCGGTCGACGCCAGGCCGGATGATAATGGCAAGCGATCCGGGCGGGACACATGGCTTCCCCTCGCGGCGTGCTGCTCGAAATAAGCCCGAACGGCATGCGCCGGTCCCTGAAAAAGTGCCGGTTCAGGCTGTCCCCCATTTCCCCCATTTCCCCCATTTCCCACGATGCACAAGGTGCCGGAGGGAGGCCGGCTCTTCCAAGAGGAAACGTCCCGTCTGTCCCCGTTTGGCCGTCCCAAGCGGGCTCAGTTCCGCTTGTGGCCTGCCCCGGTGCCGTATCACCTCGGCCACGGCAAACGCGGTTCCTCCGGCCCTCACGCTCAGAACAGCCCAGGCGAGCAGACTCACGTGCTGTTTGCCCCCTCGTGGATTTGTGCTTCGCCGCCTTCGGTGCCGGTCCCGCGGTCTGGCCCGTTCGGTTGTCGCCCTTGGCTGTGCAGAAGCCGCTCAATTCTTTCGAGTCGTGCGAGAACCGGATCCATCTCACTGCCCGATTGCCGTCCCACGAAATAGGCGGTGATGGAAGCTGCCAGGGTGGAGGTCAGGCCGACTCCGGCGAACATCAGAACAACGCCCAGCAACCTGCCCTCCACGGTGGACGGAACGATGTCGCCGTATCCAACGGTGGTGACCGTTGCGATTGCCCACCAGATTCCGTCGACGCACCCGTGGGGCGCAGTGCGAGGCTCCAAGAGAGCAAGGGTCATGCCACCAGTTATTACCAGGAAACCAGTGATTGCCGCGATGTAGACGAGTCCCCGCCTTCCGAGGATGGCTCCGAGCGCCTCAAGTCCACGTGTCGATACTCCAACCAGGCGCACCAGCCGCGCCAGTCTGGCCAAACGGGCCAGACGTGCCAGTCCAAGGACTACGGGGAGGACCGGGAAGGACACCACCACGATTGCGGCGTTGAGCCGGTGATGTTTCACGTAGTCAGAGCGGTCGGAAGCTAAGACGAGTCTTATGAGGTAGTCGCAAAGAAACACGGCCCAGACGAGCCAGTCGCCTGCTATGATGACCGCGCTCGCGTGGCCAAGCTCCTGTATCAGGATGAGTGGAATTGTCGCGAGCGCGCCCGCGAGGACGGACGCCTCCAGCGCAACTTCAAGTCGTTTGGACATCCCCTTCATTTGATCCTGTCCTTAGTGCTCCTGGCTTCTTGGAGCATGGTCTACGCTCTGCTCAGTGACCAGCAAACCACCAGATATGGAGCGCCAATATGGTTCGCGCAACGAAGATAAAGTACTGGAGCCGTATCCGCTTCACCGTGTCCCATGCCCCGCGTTGTGCTGAGCTCGGTACGCCCGCAAGGGCTCGAACCACCACTTGCCCCATTCGTCACGGTGGTTGCAGGCAGGGATGCATAAAGAGAGCCGGGCTGGGGACCACGCGAGCCGATGCAGGGCAAAAAGGCCGGGCCAGAAGGACTCACTTGGGTGGTAGCCACGGCTGAGTCTTACGAAGACCCACGTTGCGCTGGCTTCTTCGGCCATGGGATTGATCCTCCTTCGGGCGACGACGGCCTGGGGCCTATCGGCCTGCCGATCAGCCGTGGGCGCCCGGACCGCCTTCAGCACCACCGCCCTGGCCCGTCGCCTGCATGGGCGTGTTAGGCAGTGCGTCTCCTTCAGCCTTGTCGGCCTTGACTTCCGCGGTTGCCGGCACAGGCCCGGTGGGAGGGGTTGGTGGGGCGCTTGGCTGGTCTTCGGTGCACGAGCGTGCTCGTGCCTTGGCCTTGCGTTTGATCTTCACGGGCCCGATGAGCTCTCTCGTTTCGCTGGAGAACATGCCGTGAATCGCCTGTGCGAGGTCTTCTTCGTCGATAAGGATTCCTTCGCGCCGGCGGACCCCGCGCCGTATGAGCTTGAGCGTTTCCTCCGTAAAGATGGCCCGGGCGATCGATTCTGGAGTGAGCGCAGCCCGGTGCTTCCAGAACTCGTCTAGCTCACCCTTCATCAGGGACTGGCGATGCAGAAGCCCCAGAAGATCAGCCGCCTTGTCGAAGGGGTCTTGCGCGAGGTCGGTGGAGAACGCCTTCACGTACTCGACGCCCTCTTCGAACGACAGATGGTAGAGGGTCCAAGTGACGCCATTGGTCAGGAGGACCCACGGCATGTTGGCCTCAGCCGCGTAGTGCTTCGCCTGCTCTATGTGCCGATCGCGCAAATCACTGCCAGCGGACTTTACCTCGACAAGCAATCGGATCGTCCCGTCGAGCTTGAGGGCGATGTCGACGTACTTGTCCTTTACCTGGCTCTCCCGTGTGATCTCGGTCATGGGGTCATAGCCCAAGACGTCTTCGAACACCTTGATGATGCGCAGGGCGGTGTCGGCTTCGTTGAGGTTGTCTTCTCGAGCCTTGAGAAGGTAAGGGAGCAACTTCCTCAGGCCTTTCCGAACGTGGGTTTGCATGACTTGTTCTCCGTATGCAACTTCGCTGACTGTGAGTGCCACGCCAGGAAGCGGTTGGTATTCAGCGGCCGCATTCCACAATTTGCCTCCGAGCTCTTATGCGGACCGGTCGGTCCGCATAATCCTCCGGATCTCGCGGGAGATAGGCATCCGCAGCCGGTCCGGGGGGCTGTGAACCCCTCGGCGGCCACGGTTCAACACGTGCGTGTAGACCATGGTGGTCTCGACGTCCTTGCCCCAGTGGCGAGTGACGATCCCCGGCGGAGTTGTTCATGACGCCCCGCTCCAAGAAACTGCTGGCATTGGTAACCTAGGGTATCTCTTTATACGCCCGCGCAACCTGCGAGTCAAGGGCACAGGACCTCGCCTGTCGCCGAAAATCCCGGATAGATCTCGCCCGAGGCCTCAGTTCTTTCCGATGCGGCTGCCAACTCCCGTATCGTCGGCTTACCGGAGAAGTGGCGGAAACACTGAAGGGTGCCCGTGGAGTTCAGCCCCAGGTTACCCGCCGGAAGTCGTGATGCCCGCGCAGCCGGCGGGTCAGCGGGAACGCCCGGCCCCTGCGGCACCGCTTGCTGTCTGACACCTGCAGCGAGTTGTTTTCGAAATGCTATCTTTGTGGGGGCGAGATCGAACCACGCCGCGTGACACCCCAAAACTGGTGGGGCGACTCGCTGGCACTGGTTCAGAAGGCGCCGGCGCTCGTCTGCCGTAACTGCGGGGAGGTCTACTTTGAAGCGGACGTCTGCCGGAAGCTGGATAAACTCCGCGCCGCTCCGCGTTCTGCCCTGAAAATTCCCGCAGCGGCGTCCCGCCGCAGGCATATAGCGCCGGCGTCCCGCCGGTAATCGTCCTCCGGTCGCCGGCCGGTTACCGGCGAGCCCGAATTCGGGCGAGACGCCGACGCTACAACGGGCGCGCGAGACGCGCGCTCGCCCTTTTCATGGTTTCTGGGTCCCGGCACGCCGGGATGGGTGACTGCTCTTAAGACCATCCAAGTGCCCGTGTACCAGTTTTCGGAGCAGTAAATCCCGCGGCCAGCCACCGCTCTCCCGCAGAGCGGGATCGCCGCACAGATGCCTCGCCCGCTGATCCGCGAAAATCCGCGGAATCCGCGGATTCGGCCCCGTTTCTTTGGTTCCTCCCCGCGGTCTGCCTTGATCTGCGGTCCATTCCCAATTCACTTCAGCGAGGCCAGGGCGGCGCGGGCGCCAGCCTTCCTGGGCGCCGAAGCACTTGTCCGCGGTTCATCTCTCCTCCGCCGCATCATCATTCAGCAGAAAGGCGCAAAGACACAAAGAAACACTGAGGCCTCCGGATGCACGCTTCTCGCCCCAGACCCGCCGTCGTATAATGTAGCCATGGTCCTGTCAACAATCGACCGGGTTGGAATCGAGCCTTCCATACTCGAGGCCTTTTGCCGGCGGTGGAGGATAGCAGAGCTGTCGCTGTTCGGTTCAGTGCTGCACGGCGAGTTGCGACCGGACAGCGATATCGATCTGCTTGTGACTTTCGAGCCTGACGCCGAATGGGACCTGATTGCGCACATAGCCATGCAGCAGGAACTGTCAGAGCAGATCGGGCGGGAGGTAGACCTGATTAGCCGCCGGGCCGTCGAGAATGGCCACAACCCGATCCGCCGCAAAGCGATCCTCGAAAGCGCCACTCTGCTTTATGTCGCGTGATGATGCGATACTTCTCGATATTCTTCACGCCGCCGACCTGGCGCTGGGCTTTGTTTGCCATTGCGACCGGGCACAGTTTCCGACCGACTGGAAAACCCAATCCGCAGTCGTCCATCAACTTCTCGTGATTGGCGAGGCCGTTAAACGGCTTTCGGCTGATCTGCGGGCAAGCCATCCCGATGTTCCCTGGAAGGCGATCGCCGGCATGCGCGACAAACTGATTCATGACTACGACGACATTGATACCAGTGAGATATGGAAAACGGCAACAATCCGGCTGCCCGACCTCATTGAAAGGATACGCGCAATCCAAAAGGCCCGCGGGGCCGAGTAGGCGGCGCCCCAGTCAGACGAGAGACACGCCGGAGGAGGCAAGCGGCTACCGCCAAGAAAGATCTTCTTCCTGGCTTTCCTTGCGGCTCTCTGGTGCTCTTTGTGATTGAACAGTCCATCGAGAGCCGATAGACTGCCTCCAGCTTGCCGGTCGAACCCACGCCCGCACGGCTGCCGCTGCGCGATGACGTAGAGGCGCGCGTTGCGGAGCTGATCCGCAACATCGGTGAGGCCTGCCGCCGCCGG
>Ga0315294_10008942_pt1 | contig 10999 bp, 8 predicted proteins | sample YL17G13_40_MG_FD_203626 | JGI IMG/M metagenome (GOLD analysis project Ga0315294, IMG submission 203626) | Sediment microbial communities from Yellowstone Lake, YNP, Wyoming, USA - YL17G13_40 | ecosystem: Environmental > Aquatic > Freshwater > Lake > Sediment | place: USA: Wyoming | collected... | reverse complement strand
TGACGCAGCTGTAAATCCCGGAAACAGTGGGGGGCCGTTAATAAATTCTAAAGGTGAAGTGATAGCAATAGTTGCAAGGAAATTTACTACACAAGACAATCTAGCCTTTTGCATACCCATAAATATTGCTCTATTTAAACTTGGAATCGTATCGAAATAGTATCGCCATTTTCTTGTCTGACTTCCTACGTCGGCACGGCTTAGTGATCGCGAAAAGAACCTAGCGTCGCCACTGAAGCAATTTTACTACCCGCGCGCGGATCAGCGAAAGATAAGCCTTTTGTGGATGTGGAATACAAGCTGAAGCATATTAGAGAATGAAATGCATAGCCATGAATCAAAAGGCCGGGGATTTAAGTCTCCTCCCGGTGCGCCTCCTCTCGCCCCTATAATTAGTTCGAATTAAAGAAGATATTGGGCGAAACTATAGCGCTGGTAAAACGCGCGAGATCTACGAGCAGTTACTAATTTGTCCTAGATTCCGATTATTGGGTCCGGATTTCAGCCCAGTTGACTCTGCCGCCATTCCTTGTTAATCTTTAGCCATCACAGAGAGAAGGGGTCAGCATTGGCCATCAAGTGCCCGAAATGTCGTTTTGAGAATCCTGAAGATACGAAATTTTGCGGTAATTGTGCCGCGCCGCTCCCTTCTTCTAAAGAATTCCCTATTTCCCAAACAAAAACCCTCCAAACTCCCTTGAAGATCCCAGCTAAAGGCACGATACTTGCCGGAAGATACCAAATTGTCGAGCCTATCGGGAAAGGCGGAATGGGGGTTGTCTATAAAGCCGAGGACATCCAACTTGAACGCACTGTAGCCCTAAAATTCCTCCCGGCCGAGCTAACCGAGGATCCCGAGGCTAGGGAGCGGTTTGTGCGGGAGGCGAAAGCAGCCGCTGCGCTTTCCCATAATCACATATGCGACATCCATGAGATCGGCAAAGAAGAGACTCAACTCTTTATTGTCATGGAATATATCGAAGGCCAAAGCCTCAAGCAGAAAATTCTCAAGGGTCCATTAAATCAGTCGGAGGCGCTTGATATTGCCATCCAGGTGGCCGAGGGATTAGAAGAAGCTCACAAAAAAGGGATTGTCCACAGGGATATCAAGCCCGGGAACATCATGGTAACGGCGAAGGGACAGGCCAAGGTCATGGATTTTGGCCTGGCCAAGGTCATAGGAGGGTCCCTTATTACCAGGGAAGCCAAGACCATGGGGACTGTGGCCTACATGTCTCCAGAACAGGCCCAAGGGAAAACCGTTGATCATCGGACAGACATCTGGTCGCTCGGAGTTGTACTTTACGAGATGCTCACAGGACAACTTCCGTTTAAGGGCGAATATGATCAATCCGTGATCCACTCCATTCTAACACAAGAGCCTGAACCGATAAGCCGATTGCGTCCGGAGGTTCCCAGAGACCTGGAAAATATCGTCAGCACAGCTTTGGCTAAGAATCCGGCACAGCGCTATCAAACGATGGACGAACTCCTCGATGACCTGAAGGCCATTGCCGAAGGGCTGAAGCCATCGCGCGCTAAAGCTGGCCTGCTCCGAGGCAGAATCTTTGGCATTAAAAAAGCTTATGCTCTTGTTGGCCTCTCGGGAATCGTCGTAGTTGCCGTGTTATCCCTTATCTTTCTCTCCCCCACGCGTGGCCAGGTCATCGATTCCCTGGCCGTCCTCCCTTTTGAGAACCGTTCCCAGGATCCCCGACAGGACGGCGCCGCCGATGCGCTTACGGAAGATCTTATTTCGAAGTTCCACGCTGTCGAATGGCTCCGGGTCCCGATGTGGAGGACGGTCGCAGCCTATAAGAACACAAAGAAGTCTTACCGGGAGATCGGACAAAAGCTGAAAGTGAAGGCTGTTCTGGACGGGTCCATGCTGCGCGAGGGAGATCGGGTCAAGATCTGGGTCAGGCTCGCGGAGGCATCGACGGAGCGTCCTATTTGGAATCATGAGGAAGAGCGGGACTTGAAAGATATTTTTGCCTTTGAGAGCGATGTCGTGCGGGCGATCTTCAGCGAGATCCAGGTGCGGTTGTCTCCCGATGAACAGAAGCGGCTTGCTACGTATCCGAAAATAGAGACGCGGGCCTACGACGCCTATATCGAGTCCAAGAAATTGATGAATGATTTTACTTCGGATCCGTCGTTTGATCGATGGAAGTCGGCATATGTTCATTTACAGAAAGCAGCGGACATGGATCCCGATATTTCGCCGATTTACTGGGCTATAGTAACGCACTGGCGGATCGGACAAGCATACAATTTTTTTTCTTATAAAGATGCGGTCGCCGGAGCCGAAGCAGCCATGGAAAAAGGACTTGCGCAAGACCGCGATTCTTTTGGGATGCATATCGCCGCGGGAGAGCTGTGTTTCTTGAAATGGGATTGGGAGGGAGCGAGGAAGGAATGGAAGCGCGCCGTCGAACTCGCCCCCGGAGATCCACAGGCCCATTTATGGTATTCCGCTATCCTGCTGCCTCTCGGCTTTTACGATGAAGGTATCGCCGAAATGAAAAAGGCTATTCAGATAGATTCGTTCACAGATCCTGACGGGGCCGGATTAGGTTTCGCATATTTAAATTCAAGACGGTATGACGAAGCCATCGTAACCTTGCAAGAAGGCCTTCGGCTGAATCCCAACAGCGCGTGGTCGCAAAATGCGATTGCCTTAGCATATGCGCTGAAGGAAATGCCCGATAGAGCTTTGGACGAGGCAAAGAAGGCGCTGGCTTTGGCTCCTGCTTCCGACAATATTCTCCATCTCAACGTAGCTCTCGTTTATGCCTGTGTAGGCCGCCGTGAGGATGCACTAAAGCTTTTAAATGAATGCATAGCTTCTCAAAAAGGGAAGCCAATGGATACTTATACGATCGTAGAAATATTTTCGGTGCTGGGCGAGAAGGAGGAAGCCTTCAAATGGCTGGAAAAGACGTGTCAAGATCATGGCGTGACCATTTGTTGGTTAAAGATCGATCCATTTATTGACAACATCCGCTCCGATCCACGCTACAAAAAGTATCTGAAATTGGCCGGGTTCGAGAAATGATCAACCGGATAGGGCGAGTCTGTGAATTGCCATATCTTGTATGTTCGTTAGAAATTCCGCGCCCTCTGGAAAGACGCCGAGGCCGGCCTCCCCGAGCTTGAGGATGCCAGGAAGAGGCTGGCGGGACTGAAGTAAGAGGCGCTCGGGGGCTTATGAGGTTGAAAAATTTACTCTAGGGGTGGTACATTGATCAGGGGCAGGTCAAATGTTCAGTTGTCTTATAAAGAAGAAAACGGTCTGCCTTTACCGGTTTACACAGACTGTATAATCCCGGTTAGTAAGTCAAACAAAAGGAGGCATTTGTATGAGAAACAGAAACGCGTTTCTACTGCTGCTGGCAACCATTGCACTCTCGGATGCGGTGTTTGAGCCAGCATCGGCACAACTTCCCTCACTTCCGCAGCCCACTGTCTCTGCATCCATCTCAAACCTCGCGGCCTATCCGAACGGCTTCTATCCGGCCGACAAGGCCCGTGTGAATGTCACGGTCATCGGGGATCGTCTGACTGGGCCAGATGTGAATGCAAGGCTGGACGTCGTCTTCCTGATGGATGAGTCCGGCAGCATGTACCAGAGTGATCCTGGGAAGGTGCGACGTCAGACGATAATGAACCTACTCCAGCAGTTTTCACCTCAGTATCACCGTGCATCGGTCATCGCGTTCTCGAACACAGTCCAAGTTCTAAGTTCCCTCACGACGGACTTCGCATCCCTCAGCGCAGCGGTCCAAACGTTTCCCGATACCGTTGGAGTTGCTTTGACAAACATAGCAGGGGCGATGGAGGCCGCGAACACTCTTCTCGGAGTGCCCGGGGCGAATGCTCGAATTGCAATACTGCTCACCGATGGCTTTCCTACCAGTGCTACTTACTCCGGCTATGACTTCGCACAGGATGACAAGATCACTACGCAATTAGTGCCCGATGCGATCGTTCATGACATCAACTACTACGTTGTACATCTCTGGCCACCCGATGCTGCGTCTGATCAATCGTGGACCCTCGCCACCGCGCTAATGCGCGAAGTTATAACCCGAGAGACGGGGGGGACGTACTACCCTGCCCAAACTGCCAACGACATCACTCCGATATTAACCCAAATCGTAGAGACCGCGTCTCATACGCTCGTCCTGAAGAATGTCTCCATCAGCCTACAATACCGTACCAGTGCGAGTGAGTACTCCGTACTTACGGGGGACGGTGACATCACGTCCTCTCCGGGCGTGAACGTCGACGCGAGCGCGGCGGGCCAGGGTTTGCTGTGCACGACCCCAATCGGAGTGCTGGATAACAGCCGGGAAATGAGCTTGACAAGCACTGTCACCGCGTACCAGCCGATCGCGCCGGACGACCTTTCGACGGTCTCGGTTGCACTGCCATGTTTCACGCCTGCCGCGCAAGTAAGCTATGACCTCGGAGATGGGAATCGACGCACCGTCGTTGTGCCCCAGGTGACTATCACTTGGCTTCACGCCCCCGACCTGCTCTGGCGGAAGCGACTCGACTTGAACAGCCAAACGTTGACAATCGATGTCAGGAACTACCTGCCCGCGAGCGAGACGGCTCGGGATGTTCGCATCTATGAACTCCTCGGTGCTTGGTTCGAGCCGATAATCGCCACCATGGCGCCGCGCCCCGACTACGTCCTCAATTTCGATGCTGGCAACGGGGCTCAGCCGGTGTTCATATGGCAACTAGGTGATATCCCATCATTCGAGATGCGATCAGTGAGTTTCAAAGTGCGCTACATGGGACCCAAGAATGGTCAGGTCGCAACAGATTTCGGGAAGCCGCCAGCCGTATTGAGCTACCTTCGAGCAGATGGAACACGCAAAAGTCTGACTACGAGTGACGTCGTCGGTGACCAGAAGGTGAACGCAGCTTTCCTCGATTCCCCTTTTGACTACCGTTTACCCGATCTATACATCTCGAACGCGAAGTGGCCACAGGGAACGCCACCCGACCTGAGCGCTCTGCCACCGCCTGTCTCGGATTTGGTGTGGAACGATTCCCGTTTCAATGGCTGGATGCCGCCCGCACAATTTGCACACCAAGTAACCACCGAATCACTGCAACTGCACTATCCGCACCGGGTCTGGTTCCGTGTGAGCAACGTCGGTGTTCGCGCGACAGATCGGCCATGGCACGTCAGAATATCTTATGCGCTGCAGTTTAAACAAGGACTCGACTATTTCGAACCTGAAAATTGGAAGGTGATTCAGACGATAGACCGCGAAACCGCGCTGTCCCGAAGAGTGAGCTTGGTTGAATACATCGAACTGCTGCCAGAAGATGTGTTTAGCGGGATGGAGGTCGAACAGATGTTGCAGCAGGGATATGTCTTTATCAAGGTCGAGACATGGTATGATAAACTAGAGACAAAGGTGCTGAATAATGTCGCAGTGGTCCGCGTTCCGGTCGTACAATAACCACTTGCGAAGATAGCGAAGTGTAAGTCGTTGATGCAAGAGAAGCGACGATGCTTGACGAATTTCGAGCTGAAAAGAAGAAACTACCGGGCCTTGGAAGTCGAGGTGAACGGAAAAATTTCTGGCCGGTTCATGCTGAACGCCTCTTATACCTGGGCCCAAGCCAAAGGGACAGTGCCTGGCGACTTTTTTGAGGTAGCCAATTGGGACTTCTATGGGGGTGGGTATTATGATGTCAGCATGTTCGGCTCCCGGCCGATGATGCCGGAAGGGGCGGCGAATAAGGAATTATACGACCAGCTATTCGCCCGATTTGGCGGAAGAGGCATCGGCGATGAGGGCTGGTATGGCTTCTTGCCCTACAGCATCGACCACGTGGTCAAGGTTCTCGGGGCCTATTTCGCGCCTTACGGAATCGTCGTTTCTTCGGGGATCGAATATCTGTCGGGATATCACTGGGAAAAGAAAGGCTGGCTACCCGGCTACGGCTCATATTTTACCTTCCCCGAGGGCTGCGGCGGGAGGACGACGCCGGCCCATATGTATGTCGACCTCACCATTGAAAAAGAACTTCAATTAAAAAAAGGGATGACGATAGGGCTCGGAATGAATGTTTACAATCTTCTGAACAGCCAGAGACCCGTTTCTTAGAATGAGGAGGAAATATGGAAGCTGTTTTTACTCTTGCGTATCCCGAGTATATTGTCGCAGAGGAAATCGCAAGGCACTTACATAAGGCCGATGGCTATTCTGTTTGCATTCCACTGAGCCGCCAGCAGCAAGGCATGGACCTCCTTGTCCATAGCCTTAAGACTAAAAAATCAGCGACTATTCAGATTAAAAGTTCCCGTGCCTATCCTCATCTTCCGTCCAAGAAGGAGCCACGTGCAGAGTCCTTTGATTACCATCTCTGGTTCAAAGCGCTTAATCCAAAGGTACTAGCCGCTGACTTCTACGCTTTCGTCGGCCTCTTTCCCAAGCGCACTATTATTCATCATCCGTTCTCCCGTGCGCGTCAACCAAGAAACTGGTGGTCGCATATTATCATCCTTCTAACTTCCAGTGAAATAAGGCGTCTGATGCGCGAAATGCGGCGGCAACAATTCTTTTACATCGGCTTCAATGCCGATCTGAAGCAGGTTGCAGTAACTAGAGGAACACGTCAGCACGAGATTTGGACGCCATTTCTCTTGGATAGAAGCATTCGGAAGTTAAGCCGCTTTCTTAAGTCTTGACCAGAGACGAGCCATGAAAATCCCAAAAGATAAAAAAGGGCGCTGGCGGATTAACTTCCGTTGTCAAGTCGTTTTCATTGTATTTCGTCGTGGACAAGTTACTAGCTTCCCGCTAAATTAACTGATATTCGCTAATATCTGGATTAGTGCTTAACAATTCTAACCAAGACATTTTCATGCTTCTCGAATGAATCTATGAAACGATCAATATCTCTTATAAAACCAAGATCATAAACTACAAACAACAAATTTCCATACTTTGTTTGATATGCAAGAATATCATCATTAATCTCTGCAATGAGTTCTTTCTCTCTTGATTCTCTGTGGCAGAGTTTAATATCAATTGCTAAATCAATTTTCGGCACAGTAAAATCAGGTCTATACGTCTTTGTGGCATATTCAATGGAGTCAGTCTCCCTTGAGTATGGAATATCAGCACCAATAAGAAGAGTCTCAAATGCATTTTGCACTTTTTTCTCTTCATCTGGTGTATTTCGTATAGCCTTGCGCAACTTTTTTTCTGCTATGCTTATAACTTTCATTATGGCGCTTGATTCAGGAGCCGTATTTTTGCCTCTATATACACTTTTAAGATCTGATCGCTCAAGTTCATCTACTGCAGCTAACAACATCCCTTTCGCACTATCCAGTTTCTGAATGTATGCATTTTGATGCATTCTTTCCACTGCTGCTTGAGGATTATAGGCTCCCTCTAAATCTCCAGGGCCGCCTACAGTAAAGGCGCCAGTTTTTCCCCATTCAATCGAAGCAAAAGATAGATAATATCGCGACTCTAGCCCAAAAACATCCTCCAAAAAAGTAAGCGTACGCATTGACCAGCGTGTATGCTCTGATGAAAACCTTCTTTTGCTCGATAAACTTGATATTTCGCCAATCAATGCCTTTAGCTCTAATACAGAGCTTTCTTTAGACCAAACGGATTTCGACATTTTTATTAACGGTGAAAAATATATGATACACTTCTTGGTAGGCTATATCAAATTTTCATTCCGCGTTCAGATGATAGATTGGCTTTGGAGATGATAGATGAATACAAATGCTTCGGTTCAAATAAATTTGGACAACTCATGGTATTCCCTTAGCGGGTGTCTCAAGATTTATAGATTTCTGGAAGGACGCCGACCCCGATTTCCCCGAGGTCGAAGAAGCCAGGAAGAGGCTGGTCGGGCTGAGGGGCACTTGACCTTTGCCTCGAAGAGCAGAGAGGGGAATGCTGCGGACGAAATTCTCAACTGGCAAGGGCTGCTAATCGGTGCTTTCGTGTCTGACTTTCTTACTTGGCACGGCTTCGCTATCGTTAAAAAAAGATCCTGAGGGACTTCTGTTGGCTTTCCTTTACGAATGAATTTCACGATCCTCCCTTGTCCTCGAGCAGGTAGCCTTGATAGCGGTCGAGGAGCGGGCGGAGCATTTTTGAGGACCAGCGATTTTATAAAGGGGAAAGGTCTTGTGTCTTCCGGGCGATTTTCCGGTCGTTCGCGACGATGTTACGGCCGGACGGCCTCCTTCGTTGCCATCTTCGTTATATTGACATCGATTCACGGCCGGGATTATACTTTTCATATAAAGTGCGGTCTCGATTCCGAGCTTAATGGGAGCGTTAGTCGTGCAGAGCGAAAAAGTAAATTTTTATACCCGACTTTCCACATGCCAATAGAATTTAAAGACATTCTGGATGTGTTCAAGGAAAGAGATCTTCTACTACCCAAGTTGAATGTTTTGGTTCCCGATGCCCATTTCTACGAGACGTTTGCTATTCAGCCCGGAGGAGAGATCGCAGCTCGTCCTGATTTCATTGGTCATGGAAATCAGATCGCGGCGAGGAGCCAGTTTTCAGACTTTTTGAGGTTGGCCTTCGAAAAGGACTGTGACCTAGTGCTATCACCGGAATACTCCTGCCCGTGGGAGGTGCTCACAAACGCACTCGCACATCAATCGCTGCCACGGGCAGGCAAGATATGGATGCTCGGCTGCGAAGCCATTACGTCGAGCAACCTCCAAGCAGTGATTTCAGCACATCCCGATGTCGTGTGGATTCATGAACCTATCCCCGACGACACCAGCGGATTCCTAGACGTGCTAGCCTATGTGACGAAGGCAGAAGGGAGGACGGATGGCATGAAGAATGTGATCGTGCTGCAGTTCAAGACGCAGCCAATGGGTGGAGACACGTTTGAACGTGACCACTTGATTTGTGGGGAGCGAATCTACATTTGGCACAATCCGCAGGATAACATTCGCCTCATTTCACTCATCTGTTCGGAAGCGTTGACGTTCGATCCCGCCGCTGCTGTCAACTGCCGTTTCGATCTTCACCCTTACTTGATCTTTCACCCCCAACTCAACGAAGATCCGCGTCACCCCGAAATCAGGCCCTACCGCGACAGGTTGTTTGGATGGAGGGTGAGTGATCGCATAGAGGTTCTGACACTCAACTGGGCGCGAGGCTTCACGCTCCCGAATCGCGCGTCGAGCCAATATGGGGGGTCCGCAATCTACACGAAATCCCCAGAGTTCGAATTGTCCGACACGCGCCTTGAAGCGAATCATCAAAAAGGACTGTTCTATTCTTTTTGGCACGCTCACCGCACGGACCTGTGCTTTTTCAGCTTTGACCAGCACGTCTTTCATTATCGAATGCCGAAGACACTACAAGATGTGCCGGCGGTATTGGCCCAGCGAACCGGTCCGGAAATGCTCTCACTGTGGCACTGGGATGCGCAGACGGGGACTTGGCGGGATGCCGTCAACGCGGATGACGGCTTCGCGCAGCTCTGCGGATCGTTTCAACAACAAGGCTGCGACTACTGTTCCAACGCTCCTCACAAGGCGGTTGACCGAGAGCGTTTGTTGACGCTTTCGGCGGGGAAGTTACGACGGGCGCGAGATTGGCATACGGTGCGGAACATGGACTCGTTCAAAGCTGAGGCCGACGAGCGTTCAAAACGGCTGACTTTCACCCACGAGCAGGCGCAGGCTTCGGACGAGTTTCGCCGGGGGTATTTAAGGCGCTACATCAAGCTACAAATGACTGTGCTCGCGAACCCTGCCAATTTTCCGCCCACAATTCAGGATTTGGTCGGCGATTGGAGCCTACAGCCTCCAAGCACCACTGACGGGTTCCGATTTAATCTCGTCAGCCGGTCGGCTCGCGTTCAAGGAGCGACTGCCATCTTCCTTGGCTTGGAGTCCCCCGACTCTGTTCACCGACTAATGGATGACCTGCTTCGGGCGTGGGACAAGCCTGAGGAAACACGGAGACTGGTCATCTGGTATGAATCCCCGATCGCTATTCTTTGCCTTCATCCACCGCTGTTTTCCATCACTAACGGCATAGAGTTACCCGCGTCCATTACCCATTCCACTACGCCATGAACAAGGACAGCACCATTCGTCTGTTGGAAGGGCAACGTAACACAAGTTTGACAGAAGCGGGCCCGGATGTGATTCGGGCAGAGTGCCGTCACAAGGGCGAGCCCCTTAGTGTTTTTTATTTCGACTTTAGCGAGGAGGTCACCCGCCCGGAGTTCGACCTGCAGGCGTATATGCAGCAGCGAATCGCGTCCGATTTCTATAAGCACGAGGGGGCGTTACAGTGGAACTACTACCTCAATTTTGTTCTGGAGAAAGCCGCATTCGAGAGGTTCCGCGGCACACCTGAAGCCGCGAAGATTGAGGCTGACCAAACCTTCGCTCGCAAAAGAATCTGGGAGCAGGAAGCCTTGAACGCCGATCTCGCCCAGCCACTGGCTGCGACCCTACAGAGCTCCAAGCCATCACCGGACATCGCGTCGCGCTGGGTCGCAGAATTGAGGGAAGCGGGATTGGAGCGAATAGCCGATCCCGCCGCAGAATATGCGCGGGTCGTGAGAGACTATTTGTGTGGTGAATCGAAGGCTCGCAAGCCCACTTCTACCACTCTGGCGGCTCCCGTCCCGAATGGTCGCTTCATCCGTCTGCTACACCGCGACCACTTCCGAACGCATCCGAAGCAGAAGGATTTTAAGTTCGGCACCGTTAATTTGTTTCGAGGTGTCAATGGCACAGGAAAGACTTCTCTGCTTGAAGCTATTGAACTGTGCATCTGTGGTGGCAATCGTCGCCAAGCAGGTAAACGGCCCGCCGGAGCGAAGCTGCGCATTCAATTTGTTGGCCAGAACCAACTTGAACGCTGCCCCGAGGCCAGCGCCGCGGGCTACCGGGCGCGCGACCTCGCTTGGTATGGTGGGTATTATCGGCAGGGAAACCAGCTCTGCC
>Ga0315294_10008940_pt1 | contig 11000 bp, 10 predicted proteins | sample YL17G13_40_MG_FD_203626 | JGI IMG/M metagenome (GOLD analysis project Ga0315294, IMG submission 203626) | Sediment microbial communities from Yellowstone Lake, YNP, Wyoming, USA - YL17G13_40 | ecosystem: Environmental > Aquatic > Freshwater > Lake > Sediment | place: USA: Wyoming | collected... | reverse complement strand
CGGGCGGTGTGAAGTATCTTCCCGTGGATGTTCGCACGGCGGAACGTTTTGACTTTGTCTGGAAGGGGAAAATCTGCGAGCCGATTACAGACCCGGTTTTTACCGGGGCCGACGGCCGAAAGGTATATCTGCCGCTGGAATACTGTGATTCACTTGCGCCGGGCTGGTTCTGGAAAAAAGGCGATGATACAAAGCAGCCGTCGGTAACGACAATCTGTGACTGGTATCAGAGGGCGCGAAAGACGCAGGCAAATCTGCTGCTCAATGCAGGCCCGGATATAACCGGTGTGATACCGGATTATAACCGCCAGTATCTATCGGCGGCGGCAAAGCAGTTGAATCTGGTTTGAAGCGGGTCGTTGACGGTCGTAACGAGATGAAGGACAGAGGAAACATTCGATGACGAATAAGGTCTTGGCTGTTGTAGGTAGTCCCCGCAAGGGGGGCAATACGGATTTGCTTGTTCGGAAACTGGCCGAAGGGGCGGCGTCGAAAGGCGCACAAGTCGATACAATCTGGCTGGCCGGCCTGAATATCCGCGAGTGCGACGGCTGTCACGTCTGCTGGAAGGGCAAACCCTGCTGCAAACGCGACGATATGCTCGGGCTATATCAGAAAATAAGCGAAAGCGACGTGATTGTCTTCGGAACTCCCGTTTACTGGTTTGGGCCGACGGCGATTATGAAAGCGTTTATCGACCGATTTGTATATTTCAACTGTCCCGAAAACAGGGCGAAAATCAAAGGCAAAAACGCGGCTACAATAATACCTTTCGAAGACGACGACCTCGATACCGCAAGGCCTCTCGTCGAGCTTTTCGAAAAGTCGTTTGACTACCTGGAGATGCGATTAGTCGGCAGCGTAGTTGTGGGCGGGGTGGGCGAAAAGGGCGATATTCTCAAAAAGCCGGACCGGCTGAATGAGGCGTATGAGCTGGGTAAACGACTGGCTATAGATGAGGAGATTGCCGAATTATGAAATGGTCGATAAACGCAGGCCGGATATTCGGCATCAAACTCCGCATTCACATAACTTTCTTCCTGCTTCCTCTGTTTGTGTTCTTATCGGATATAAAGGAGGGCTTTGGGCAGGCCGGGTTGTCGGTGCTGTTTGTGTGCGCGATTTTCGCCTGTGTCGTTATTCACGAGCTTTCGCACAGTTTGGTCGCCCGCCGTTTTGGCAGGGAGCCAAAGAGCATCACGCTGCTGCCCATCGGGGGCGTAGCCGCGATAGATATGATGCCGACCAAGCCGTCGCAGGAAATAGTGATATCAATTGTGGGTCCCATCACTAATATCCTGATAGCGATTTTGCTTGCCTTATTTGGCGGCATGAAAATAGCTGTCGCTCTTAATAATCACTCCAGTCTAACCGCTTCTCAGATATTTATTACAAACCTTATAGTAGCCAACATAGTGCTGGCGGTGTTCAATCTTGTACCCGCGTTGCCTATGGATGGCGGCAGGGTTTTTAGAAGCATCCTTGCGTTGAAATTTGGTTTTCTGCGAGCCACGTTGTGGGCGGTAACAATCGGCAAAGTAATATCTTTTCTTTTTATCGTCCTCGGATTTTTCTACGACCCGTGGCTGGCGCTGATTGGCTTTTTCATTTTCTCCGGCGCAGACAGCGAAAAGCGGCAGGCAATCTACCTGACAATGCTCGCTCAAAGGCCGCCCGATTTGACAATACCGCCCGAATATATTAACTTAAAACAGGATGACCGGATTACGCGGCAATAACCGCGCGGTTACACAATATCACCGTTATCGATTTGGAGGTATAAGGACATGTCGAGACAAGATGATAAAAGAATCAATCGCAGGAATTTTCTGAAGACGGCTGGACTGGCCGGCGTGGGTGGCGTAATCGCAGCGGCAAAAGCCAACGCGGGTGACACCAATGAGCCGAATGCGCCGGCGGCGCAACCCCCAATTCAAAAAGTGCCGAAACGCAAACTCGGCAGGACAGGCGTTGAAGTGCCGATACTATCGCTTGGTTTCGGCAGACCCGGCGAGCCGGCGGTTTTGAGACAGTCGCTCGACTGGGGCGTGAACCACTGGGACACTTCATTGATAGCCGGAAACGGGGCGAGCGAACAAAGCATAGGCGAATTTATCGCCAAAAATCCCGACCGCAGGAAAGATATATTCCTCGTTACCAAGGAAAATCAGTCAAAAACAACCGATGACCTGGAAAAATGCCTGCAAACGTCTTTGAAACGGCTCAATACCAGTTACATAGACCTGTATTTCGGCGTGTATATGGTAAATGATATGGTCCGGTTCACGGATAACGTGAAAAAGTGGGCCGAAAACGCCAAGAAGCGAGGCGTGATAAAACACTTCGGCTTCACCACCCACCAGAATATGCCTCAATGTCTTATGGTCGCCTCAAAGCTCGACTGGATTGACGCCATAATGACGTCGTATAACTTCCGGCTTTTGCAGGACAAGCAGATGCAGGACGCAATCGATGCCTGCCACAAGGCGGGTATCGGTCTCATTGCGATGAAGACGCAGGGTATGCGACAACGAAGCGCCACGGCTGACGCCAATGCCGAAGCAGAAGCCGACAAAAAAATGCTTGCCCATTTTCTCGAAAAGGGCTTCACGGAAGGCCAGGCGAAAATCAAGGCCATAATGGATGACCAGCGTATCAGCACGGTTTGCTCTTCGATGACCAGCACTACGATGCTGATGACCAATATCGCTGTCGCACTCGACAAGACCAAACTCGCTGCCGAGGATATGGATATTCTCAAACAATATGCTCAGGCGACATGCGGCGGATATTGCGCGGGCTGCGCGCACATTTGCGAGCCGGTGGCTTTGGGCGTACCGGTCGGCGACATTATGCGGGCATTGATGTATCACGACAGCTACGGCGATATTGCCCAGGCGAAAGCGGTGTTCGCGGAGATTCCGGCTGACGTAAAACAGCGTTTGCTGAGCGTCGATTACAGCGTCGCGGAACACGTCTGCCCGAACCGTATGCCCATCGGCAAACTTGTCGCGGACGCGGCAGCCAAATTAGCGTAGGCAGTGCTGTTTCCAAAAAGGTAGTGTAATATTTTGTCATTCCCGCGAAAGCGGGAATCCAGTTTTTAAATCTGGATTCCGGGTCAAGCCCGGAATGACACCACATGAAAAAATTACACTTCTTTAATAAAAATGGCAGCAGTTGCGGGAAGTGAGTTATGATTCGGATAACCGGCGAGACGGTCATCAGCGAGGGTGATATCGTTTATCGATTTTCCCGCTCAGCCGGGCCGGGCGGGCAGAACGTCAATAAGGTCAATACCCGCGTTACGCTTCTTTTCGATATCGACCACAGTCGAGGCCTGACGGCTGAACAAAAACAGCGTCTATTTGACCGGCTTTCGTCACGGATTTCGGATGATGGTATGCTGACGGTTGTCTCGCAACGGCACAGGACCCAAAGCGCAAATCGCAAGTCGGCACAAAACCGTCTCGTGGAACTGCTCAAAGCCGCTCTTAGAGATATGCCCGTAAGAAAAGAAACCGGTGTTCCCCACGGTGAAAAGCAGAAACGCCTGCTCCGTAAACGCCGGCGAAGCGAAATTAAGCAGATGAGAAAATCCGTATCGCTCGATTAAACCTTCATTTTTAAGCTGAAAACGGTACTTGTCATTCGTTTTTACGCTAAAAATGCAACTTGCCCTTGGTTTTCGAGAAAAACCCCTCATTATTACGCTGAAAACGATACTTGTCCCTACTTGCCCCTCGTTTTTGTGTATGGGGGGTGGAAGGGCAAGTTCATTTTTGAGCTGAAAATGGGTCCCCTGTACTATGCCAAGTTAGCAGCTCTCGGGGATCTTCGCTGCGCTACGAGAGGGGCAAGTTACCCAGATTAACCCCATGAGATAGCGAAACGGCATCTCACGGGGTGAACACGGATTTTTTTAGCCACCCTTCGACGTTGCTCACTTCGATGGTTCGACTCAGCTCACCACAGGTAAACTCAGTGCAGGCGGGACCCGGCTTCGCCTATGGCTACGCCGAGGCAAGCAGGCGGGCAGGGCGAAGATTGGCTGACAACTTTTTTACTTTATCCGTATTTATCCAAGTATGCTTTGGTAATGCGCTCAATGGTCATCCCGTAAAGTTCTTTAGCCCAAGCTATTATCTTCCAGTGTTTTGCAGGAGTAACATTTTGTTTTGTTTCTTCTGGCTTTGTGCTGGCAAGGTCAGCGTTAATCCCTGTGTCTTTTGTCGGTTGTGATTCGACATATTTACGAAGTGTCCCCGAAAAATCTACAACCCATCCATAAATGGCTTCTGCATACGAAGAATTTGCATCAAGAAATCCACCCATATTGTTAATTAGCCACTGGGACAACAGAGCGGACAGCCCGCCGTAAGTATCCCTATAAAGCTTGAGGACGTGATGTTGTTCCTCGATAGGGATTTGTCTGATAAAAGTCTTAATATCGTTTTCTACTGTGCCGGCCTCCTGACGAAAAACGTCTTCGTTATCTGTCTTCCGAAAACGACTTGCCTGACTTCCATCAGCTGCTAACTCGTCGGCACGTAACGCCAATCTCAAAAGTCGGCCCTTAAAATAATCCTGTTGACCTTTAGTGTTTTGTATAGTGTCTTGCCAAGCTTTTCTCACCACAGACGAGGCGGGTCTTCGTACCGGCTCACTACGACATGGCAGCTCGTTGGTGGATTGCTGCTCTCTTGTTTGAGGGGCAGGTTCATCTTTTACAATATTTGATTTACTCATTCTTACCTATCTTTCTTCGGGCTGGTCTTAATTCCCGATAAACCACAAAAAGGTTTGCCCTATTAACTATTTCGACCAAAAGTGAAAAAAACTTATTTTGGCTCCTTTTTTTGTTCTTAATTTGTAGCAGAAGGCGCATAAGTGCTTGTAAATACCGGAGATATATTGTCTTTAGGTGGCAGGCTCCACTGCCGTATTTGTATAAGTAGACGTCCGGACTCCATAATTTAAATTAGGGCAGCAATTCAAATTAGGGCACGACCTGGCTTCTGTTTCACTTGACCTGCGTCATTCAAAAGATATAATTAGAGTCGCCTTTGGCTGGGGGCAAAAGGCGATGAAGGAGAAGAGTATGAGAAGTGAAACGTATCTAAAATCGCTCGCAATTCTTGCGGCGACGGTGTTCTTGCTTTCGGACTACTCAAGGGCAGGAACTTGGACAACTATTTTTGGGGCTAATACATCTATGTACGGGATAGATGGAAGCACTGTTGTTGGAGAACGATTATACGGAGGCAATGAACTCGGCATTCATGGATTTTTATATAACACGACTACCCATAACTCCACTGCTTTGGATTACCCTGGGGCAATTGGGACATCTGCACACGGTATCAGCGGCAGTAGCATTGTTGGAACATACACGGATAGTTCCCTTAACTATCACGGTTTTCTCTATAACGGAACAAGCTGGACAACTCTGAACTATCCTGGGATATCTGGTCTTGAAATTGATACAAGTGCGAACGGTATTAGCGACAGTAGCATTGTCGGAAATGTGCGTTTCAGTGACAATGTTGGCGGCCAGAATTACAATCAAACGCTCGGCTTTATCTACGACAGTGGAACATGGACTACTCTGCACGTCCCTGGGTCTCCTAACACATACGCGTATGGTATTAGCGGCAGTAGTGTTGTTGGATGGTATCAAGACAGCTCCCATAAGGAACGTGGGTTTATCTACAATATTACTACTCAGAGCTACACTTACTTGGATTATCCTGGTGCAAATGGGACATGCCTGTTTGGTATCAGCGGCAACAGTATTGTCGGAGTATCCAGTGGCGGTGGTTTTCTCTACAACGGGACGAGCTGGACAACTTTGGATTACCTTGGGGCAAGGACTACATGGGCATACGATATTAGCGGCAGCAATATCGTTGGTTACTATAATGACACCTCTGGTGTTCCACACGGCTTTGTCTATACTGTCCCCGAACCCGCCACGCTCTTACTTCTCGGCCTCGGTGCGGTGATGTTGAGAAGAAAAGAAGAAGTTTCAACGGAAGCGAATAAACAAAGATAATGGATACGCTGGTTCCGGAGTTCAAATGTTACTTTGCCACCTTAGATAGCATGAACAAAGAACAGAGGAGGTTTTATACATCATGGCTAAATGCGTGGCGTGAGAGAATGCCTATCTCCGTTGATGGGCAAGTTAGCTATCTCTTCTGCTATATGTATCAAGTCTTAAATTGGAAACCACTACCAGCTATCGCAGAGTTTCAAAAATTAAAAGAGGCATATTCTTACGAGAAAGATGCTGTTGGATATTATTGTGACCGTTGGATTTCTGATTTTCATGTTCTTCTAGAAAACTATGAAAGTGCTCTTGATACGTTTCCCAAAATTGTGATTAGTTCGCGCAGCTCAAGTTCAACAGACAGTTTGTTAAGCCTGAAAGTGAAAGTTGGGAAATGTATTGCCGGAAGAGATTTAATGACTTTAAATGGTCCAAAAGTAACCGCGTGGGGCAAAAAACATCTTTTTGAAATCGCTAACTTCCTTGAGGTTTCTGTTCGTGCATACGAGAACCATGAAAACGTAGACCTTCTTCAGTATTGGGCGAAAAATAGTCAGCAATACCCATATTACATTTTTAGTGGCTCATTTAAAAATACCGAAAGCAAATTAAAAACATATTCTTTCAGTAATAACGTTCCGGCTATGGAATTTGTCGGTTGTCTTACTAAAGAGGCAGAAAATTCAGTTCGAGAAGAAAAAGGTATTCCCAAAATAGGGGAAGGCTGGGTTGGAGAAACAAATCTATACTATGAACTAAAGAATGAACTGCAAGGCACGACCATTATACATCATGCTCGGCCTAAATGGCTACCGAGACAACATCTTGACATTTTTATTCCCGAAAGACGAGTAGCGATAGAATATCAAGGAATTCAACACGACCAAGCGGTAAACTGGTTTGGGGGAGAACAAGCTTTTAAGGATACTAAGCGGCGAGATGCGAGAAAATTACGGCTTTGTAAGAAAAATGATGTCTATCTGATTTATGTTTATCCAGACTACAAACTGAAAGAGATAATCAACACAATTTTTGAGGCCAAGTAAGCTTTTGCTTCTCGGCCTTAACAAATAGGGACAGCCACACAGCCACTTATTGTTGTCTTTATCTTCAATTTTATTTTACCGAGTCATCCATCGGCATACCGAGTTGTTTGTAGATGCCCTGTCTTGCGGCCTTGTCCTTTTCCAGTATCACTCTTGCGTACTCGGCAACTTCTTTCGCCTTTGCCCTTGGGACGACCACGACGCCCTCGCCATCCGCGACAATGACGTCGCCCGGCTCAACCAGTACGTTGCCGCAGACAACGGGACGGTTCACTGATTCGATTTCGTTTCTGCCCGGGCGAATTCCCCTGCCCACTTTCTTGAGATACAGCGGCATCTTTTCTGTTGCGATTTCATCGGTATCACGCGATGTGTTGCTTGTAACCACGCCGATGCAGCCGGCTAATTTCCAGACCATTATGTTGTTGGACCCTATGGACCCCGTGTCGCCGTCGCCCGCCTCTTCAATGACCAGAACGGTCCCCTTGCGAATCAGCGGGACAAACGGCTCTGAGGTAATTTTGTTATACGTGTTGCCGACCCAGGCGTCAAAGGCGTTGGTATCCATAAGCGGGGCGTGCGGTTTATTTGTTGGGACGTATCTGGCGGTAACCGCGATACCCTGGATACGATGCGTATAATGCTCCGTGTCTTTCCACAACGGCTTAATATCAGGCGACATCGTCCCTATGTTATTCAAACCAACTTTATCCATCCCGTCAACTACATCGGCTACGCGCAATCCCTGATACAGTTTAAGAATCTCCTCGTCGTCCTGTGCGCTGTAAACCTTTGTCACGATATAATTTTTGCCTGCCCTTATCTCTTCGGCTTGCGCTTCTTTCGATGGTTTGGTGATTTTGGGAGCTTTGTTTGGTTCGTTCGGCTCGCCAAACGCCGGCGCGCTAAGCAATAAACCCATAAATGCCGTTAAAATACAAATGATTGCCTTCGGCTGTTCTGTTCTCATCTTTTGTCTCCTTGAATGGTGTGGTTTTTTCTGTTCGTTCCAAACTCTTTTATCCTATAAGCTCCACGTCAACGGGTTTTTCCGGCACAGGCCCCGCGGCAAGGACAAGCTCTTTTCCAAGTCGAACCGCCTCCTGCATTGCCTCAGCATTGTCGGCGATTTTGCCCGCTTCGTCGGCGTTACTGACAAACAGATTGGCAAAATAACCCATATCAATCGTGTCTAAGTAGTATTTCATCATCAGCCGGATACAATCGAATCCTTTTCCGCCCTTTTTGCCTCCGACGGCAATGACCATAGCGAGCCGTTGCGTTTGTCTCGGCTTCACAACCGGGCGTTTGAGAATATATTTGCTCGCCCAAAGGCACTGGCAGCGGTCGATGAGTATTTTCGCCTGCGCGCAAACGCTCATAAAAAATATCGGCGTCGCAAAAACAATGCGGTCCGCGGCTAACATTTTCGGAAGCACCGCCTGAAAATCGTCCTCAACAGGGCACTCGCCTGTTGCGTAGCAGGCCCCGCACGCCGAACAGGGTGCGATATTGAATTTACAAAGTCGCAGGTATTCCGCCTCCGCGCCGGCCGAACTGGCGCCGGACAACACCTGGCGCAAAAGCATATCGCTGTTACTGTTTTCTCGCGGGCTTGCTGATATTCCGAGCACTTTCATAATCGTTCGCTTAAAAAAGGGTTTAATTGCGTCTCTTTGTTTCTCTTAACGCGTTTTCGTAGGCGGCATTTATCGAATTCAATTCTTCCTCAATAGAATCGGTATCGAGGTGCAGGTCGGGATATTTTTTTGCAAGATTTTTGAGGTTTTCAACGTCGGTCCTGGCCCCTCGCAGCATCCCCAGGAATTTGGGCGCCGGCTGCGGGTATTTTGATTGTTTTACCTTCATATCGAAGGATTTCAGCGCCTCATCCATTTTTCGCTGCGCTATTTGCAGGTCTTTTCTGGCGTTTGTTATTTTTTTGTCGGTAACAACATTCGCGTCGCCGGCCTGCAATTGCTGAAGCAGTTGTTCCCGCGAGCCGACAAGCCCGTCGGCTATTGTGCATTCGACGGCTTCCTTGGCGGTCAGGGTCAAAAGTGTCCCTGATTTGTTCCAGGTTCGCGCGACCTGCTGGCCCGGTTTTTTGTTCATCGGCTCGATGAACAAACGTTTTGACCCCTGGTTTACCTCAATGACCTCGATACTGCTGTCAACCATCGCTCTTGCGAGCAATCCGGGGCGGTCGTTTTGCTGCGCCAGCGAGGCGAGATAAGCCCGCCAGGCGGAGCTCATCTTTTCGTTAACCACATCTTCGTATTTTTTGTCTTTGAGCTGCTCTTTGTCTTTCGGCATAGTCACTAAGGTGGCAGCCCCTATTATGGTGTTGTCCGTCATATAAATTTTGTTGCAGGATAGCGCGACCGCTGCCCCGGCGGATATTGCGCCCCCGTATTTGCCGCCTTTGACGAAGGCGATTACATTGCAGTCAGCGCCTTTTGTAATTGCCGTGCACATCCGCTGAGCCAAATCGACCCTTCCGCCTGGAGTATCGATTTCCACCAGTATCAATAACGGGCCTTCCTGCGAACTGTCGGCTATGGCCTTCTCGAAGGCGTCGGTTTCTATCTCGTACATTATCGCATCGTCCACCGGCACGACGATTACCTTGTTGTTCCTGCCAAGATTGTCCCGTTTGGTTTCCCATTCTTTGAGATTCAGCTTGAGCAATCCTTTTTCCTGCGTAAAGACGCTTATTGGAGCATCATCAGCTTCGGCGGCTTTTGGAGAGCTGCTATCCCGTCGGACGCTTTGGGCGGAGCCGGGCGGCCGAGACGTGATATAGCCGTGAAGTATTTCGCTTGTCTGGCGATTGGTAAATGTGTCGGCAAGACAAACGCCGGCAAACAAGACCACCAGCGCCGGTGCCAAAGTAACTGCTGTTTTTAGTTTTTTCATATCATACCCTGCCACTTTTAAGTACAGTCATTATATCATCGGTAAAGTAAAAATAAAGAAAAGATATGATGGAAACCTTTTGTCGATGCTGCACACAGGGGCTTGCAAAAAACCGTCCCTGTGGTAAAAGAGTGACTGCCTCGATTCCCCGGCGCACCGGGGTTTTTCTCGGGTATCTGGTATGACGGTTCGATTTATACTTGGACGGAGCGGCACAGGCAAGACACACCATTGCGTCCGCGCAATAGTGGATACCCTGTCACAACCGGATAATGGGCCATTATTGCTTCTTGTTCCCGAGCAAGCAACTTATCAGGCGAGCGAGGCAATACTCAGCGATACGCGTATAACCGGGTATAATCGGCTGCACGTCCTGTCTTTTGACCGCCTGGTTTATCTTGTCCTCGGCAAAAATATCGCCAGACCCTCGATTTCGCACCTGGGCAGGGCAATGGTCATTCAAAGAATCCTACGCGAATGCGCGGGCAAACTGAGCGTATTCGCCGATTCCGCCCGGATGCCCGGCTTGGGGCAGCGTTTGGCAGACACGATTAACCAGTTGCAGCAATACGCGAACACGCCGGACGATATAAAAAATCTTGTGCAAAATCTGCGAAAACAACAGGGCGATACCCTGGCATCGGCGAAGTTCGCCGATTTGGGGATCGTTTTCGAGGAATACCTGAAGTTTATCGAAGGTAAGTTTCTTGACCCGGATATCCAACTGGCCTCGGCCTGCAAGGCCGTAGCGGGCGCGGATTTGGTGCGCGGGGCGAAACTATGGGTCGATGGCTTCGCGGGCTTCACCACAGGCGAGCTTGCCCTGCTTACCGAATTGCTCAAGGTCGTCGAAGATGCCCAGATTGCCCTTTGCCTCGACCCGGCGACGACCGATATAGCCAACCCGGATAAAAACAAAATCGACCCGACCGATTTATTCGGCCACACCGCTGAAACATACGCCGAGCTTGTCGAGCGGATAA
>Ga0315294_10008939_pt1 | contig 11001 bp, 12 predicted proteins | sample YL17G13_40_MG_FD_203626 | JGI IMG/M metagenome (GOLD analysis project Ga0315294, IMG submission 203626) | Sediment microbial communities from Yellowstone Lake, YNP, Wyoming, USA - YL17G13_40 | ecosystem: Environmental > Aquatic > Freshwater > Lake > Sediment | place: USA: Wyoming | collected... | reverse complement strand
CAGAGAATTTTTAAGTATTTGAAATAACTGGATTCCGGCGCCTGCCCCGGACTCGATCCGGGGTTCGCCGGAATGACGGAAATACGTCATTTCAGACTTTTTACGAGACCATCAAGTTTAAAATTTCAGGTTTCAAGTTAAAGAACCCGAAACCTGAAACCCGTAACTTGATTGTATAGGAATTTTCTTTTTCATGATTCCCCCTCACCCCCGCCCTCTCCCCCGTTTGCGGGGGAGAGGGGAAGGGTGAGGGGGCTTAACTTGAAACGGGTTTAGGGGTTATCGATGCTTCACTCCAATGTGTTAGTGCTCAATAAGTCGTTTTTGCCCGTGCATATTACGACCGTCCGGCGGGCCTTCTGCTTGCTTTACGCCGGCCTCGCCAAGGCCGTGGATTCCCAGTATGAGACCTTTGACTATGATAGCTGGCGCCAGATCAGCCTTGAGCGAAACGATGAGACCATCGGCCTGGTGGGCCGGGTGATCAAGGTCCCGCGAGTCATTTTGCTCATCGCCTACGACCGGGTCCCGAAGCGCCGCATCCGCTTCAGCCGTTACAATATTTTTGCCCGGGACCGGAACACCTGTCAGTATTGCGGAAAAAAATTCGCGCGCAGCGAACTGAACCTGGACCATGTGGTCCCGCGTTCCCAGGGGGGGACTTCCAGTTGGGAAAACGTAGTCTGCAGCTGCCATGAATGCAACCGCAGGAAGGGCGGCAAGACACCAGAACAGGCCAGGATAAGGCTTGTCGCGCACCCCCGAAGGCCCGCCTGGACGCCACCCCTCAACGTTTCCCTCCGGGAGGTCATCCGCAAAGAATGGGTTCCCTTCCTGGACTTCATGGTGGATGTCTCCTATTGGAATACGGAGTTGTTGGAAGAATAACCTTAAAGAAAGACGCGGAGACGCGGAAACCTGTGACGCGGAGACGCGGGGACACGGGGACGCGGAGACCAAATTACCGTGTTACGCCATCTTGCCACTACCGGCTTACTTGATTCGTTTCCGAAGCTGGATTCAAATGATCACTTCTAAAAGCAACCCCGGAATAAAAGAGATTCGCTTACTGAAGCAGGCCAAATACCGGCACGCCCGGGGAGAGTATTTCATCGAAGGAGTTCGGCTGGTGGAAGAGGCCCTGCGGCAAACGGTTCCGGTTCTGAAGATCGCTTACAGCCCCCGCCTGGAGAGGACGGAACGCGGGACGGAAGTACTTTCCATGGCCCGGAAGAAGATTCCCGAGGCCGAATGGCTCTACCTCAGCGATGAAGTAATGGCGACGCTCTGCGATACCCAGACCCATCAAGGGATTCTGGCCGTCCTCAAGAAACGGGACCGAAGTTTCGAGGAACTGTGGCCAAAGAAAGGGATGATCCTTCTTCTCCAGGAGCTGCAAGACCCGGGAAACCTGGGGACGATCTTCCGGCTGGCCGACGCCGGCGGGGCCGCCGGCCTCATTTTAAGCTGGGGGACCATTGACCCTTACAGCCCAAAAGTGGTGCGGGCCTCGATGGGCAGCCTCTGGCGAGTCCCTTTCTTAAAAGATCAGGATATGGAGGAAGGCCTGGGAAAATTGCGTTCCCAGGGTTACCGGATCTGGGCCACCGCCATTCGCGGGGCACCCTCCTTCTGGGAAGTGGATTTTTCCCGGCCCACGGCGGTTCTATTCGGCCAGGAGGGTGCGGGATTGCCCGAAGATTTGTTAAAAGCGGCGGATGGATTGTTCACCATCCCCATGGCTCCGGAAGTCGATTCCCTAAACGTGGCCATGGCTGCGGGCCTGGTGATTTACGAGGCCTGGCGCCAAAGGCAGGGTTTCAAGGGTGAGAAAGTTTCGGGTTTCAAATTTGATGGTCTCGTAAAAAGTCGTCACTCCGGTGGAAACCGGAGTCCAGAGAATTTTTAAGTATTTGAAATAACTGGATTCCGGCGCCTGCCCCGGACTCGATCCGGGGTTCGCCGGAATGACGGAAATACGTCTTTTCAGACTTTTTACGAGAAGATCATTCTTGACAAGAAAACAAATTTATGACAGAAGCGATTAGGAATAACCCCGGACTGGACATCGCGGGGAAAATAGGAGGTGTGACATGAAGAAGAAATGGGTTGGCGTAATTCTGATCGGTTTTTTAACAGCCTTCATGGCCGCGGCTGCCTTCGCCCAGCAACCGGCAACCGGAAAGGTGATCAAATGGAGGTTTCAATCTCACTGGCCAGCGGGTAGTGCTTCCTTTAAACCCCTGAAAGATTTCTTCGACCAAAAACTGACAAAGCTTACCGATGGACGGTTGCAGATCACCCTCTATCCCGCAGCCGCTTTGGTTCCCACCAAAGAGCTATTCGACTCCTCCCGCAAGGGAACGGTGGATGGGGGAACGGGAAGCCCGGCCTACTGGATGACCATTATCCCTATCGCAGGGGTGGCGGGTAATTGCCCGATGACCTTCCGGGAAGCATGGGAAGGGCTCTACTTCCATTACGTTCTCGGTTTTGAAGATATGCTGAAGGAGGCTCATGCCAAGCACAACCTCCTTTTTTACACAGAAAAGATTTATCCCACGGCGATGATCGGAAAAAAACCCATCCGCAAAATTGAAGATTTTAAAGGTTATAAAATCCGCTCCTCTGGAGCAATTGCGGACATGCTGAAGGATTTGGGAGCGGCCCCCAGCTTAATTCCCGGTGAGGAATTATATCTTGCCCTGCAAACAGGGGTGGTCGAGGGGGCCCACTGGGGAGCGGCCGGTGGGGCGCTGACGATGAAATTCTGCGAGGTGGCCAAATATTACATCCAGCCCAACCTGGCCATGGCCGGAACAGACGTGATCATTATCAATAAGGATTCCTTCAATTCCCTGCCCAAGGACTTGCAGATCACCCTTGACTTGGCGCTGAAGGAGCGGGTGTGGCACCGGACCCACGAATACATAATGGATGAAGTGGATGCCCTGAACATCATGAAGCGGGATTATAAAGTTACGGTCAGTACCCTCTCCCCGGAAGATCAGAAAAAAATGATGACGGTGGCCATGAGGCAGTGGGATAAGGTGGCGGCCAAAGACGCTCCCTCGGCCAAGGCCGTGTCCATGCTGAAAGATTTCCTGAAAAAATTGGGACACATCGATTAATTCAGGGAACGGGGGGGAAGTCCCATTCCACCAAATCCAGGGAGTTAGAGGCGATGAAACGGTTCCTCAAGACGATCGACCGGATCAGCGAGCAATCGGGGAAGGCGGTGAGTTTTTTAATCGTTTTCCTGGTATTTGTCATCCTCTACGAGATCTTTGCCCGGTACCTGTTTAATAGTCCAACCATCTGGGCCCACGAGATCGCCCAGATGATTTATGGTGCCTATGTGATCCTGCTGGGGGCGTACGTTCTTCAGCGGGGGGGACATGTGAATGTAGATATTCTCTATCACCGCTTTCGTCCCCGGACAAGGGCGATTATCGATCTGTTCACCTGGCTCCTTTTTTTCTACTTCTGCGGCCTGCTTCTGTTGAAGGGTGGGGAGATGGCCTGGGATTCTCTTAAAGTCCTGGAAACTGAGCCCACCTCCTTTGCCCCTCCAGTCTATCCCATCAAAATGATGATCCCCCTGGGGGCGCTTTTGATCCTGCTTCAGGGACTGGCGAAATTCATCCGGGATCTCACCTTAGCTATTACGGGAAGGGAGGAAGAGGCATGAGTATCGAGGTCATTACCCTCCTTCTCTTCGGCGCCCTCATTCTCTTCCTCGCCCTGGGGCTTCCGCTGGCTTTCGTCCTGGGTGGAGTGGGAGTGGTGGGCTGCTATTTTCTCTGGGGCAGTAAGGGCCTTTTTGTGGTCGCGGCCCAAGCCTACGGCGCGATGGGTAAATTTTCTCTCCTGGCTATTCCCCTTTTCATTTTCATGGCCATGATTCTGGAACGGGCCGGGGTGGCCGATGATCTCTACACCATGATGCACCGGTGGATGGGGCCTGTGCGAGGGGGGTTGGCCATCGGCACGGTGCTGATCTGCGCCATTTTCGCAGCCATGTCCGGTATCAGCGCCACGGCGACCGTATCCATGGGCCTCATTGCCCTTCCGGCAATGCTCAAACGCAAATACGATAAAATTATAGCCCTGGGATGCATTTCCGGTGGGGGGGCACTGGGGATCCTTATTCCCCCCAGCGTGCCCATGATTCTATACGCCACCTTAACCGGGGAATCGATCGGCGGGTTATTCGCCGGGGGTGTGCTCCCCGGCCTTCTCCTCACTCTGATATTCATCCTCTACATTGGCATCCGCTGTTTCTTCCAGCCCGCTCTGGGCCCTGCTCTTCCAAAGGAGGAGAGGGCAACATGGGAAGAGAAATTCGCCTCCCTGAGGGCGGTGGTTCTGCCGATAATGATCATCGTGATGGTCCTGGGATCCATCTATGCGGGAGTCTGCACGGCCACGGAGGCTGCCACTCTGGGCGTTCTGGGGGCCTTCATTTCGGCGGCAGTGTACCGCAGGCTGAACTGGCAGATGTTCAAGGAGTCCTGCTTCCGGACGGCGAGCCTCACGGCCATGATCATCTGGATCCTCATTGGGGCGTACTGTTTCACCTCGGTTTACACCGGTACGGGAGCCCATGAGCTGATGGAGCACTTGCTCTTATCCATCCCCGGAGGGCGCTACGCCATCCTGTTCACCATGCAGGTGGTCTTCTTTATCTTAGGATGCATCCTGGACCCGGCGGGGATCATCATGATCTGCACCCCGGTTTTCGTGCCGGTCATCAAGTCCCTCGGCTTCGATCCCCTGTGGTTCGGGGTTCTCTTTATCATGAACATGGAGATGGGCTACCTGACTCCTCCCTTTGGGTTTAACCTTTTTTACATGAAGGCCATTGCCCCTCCCGGCGTGACCATGTCGGACATCTATCGATCCATCGTACCTTTCGTGGCGCTGCAAGGTATTGGCTTGATTATCGTCATCATTTTCCCGGAGATCGCCCTCTGGCTCCCCAAACAAATGACCCGTTAGAGGAGAAGTCCTTCATGGGGAAAATTCGCTTTCTGGAAATCGCTTATGAAAGCCTTTCGGAACATGAGCCTTTGCGCCGGGCGATCATCGAGGTCAGAAACCAGGCGGGAAAGGAGGCCCCGAGCACCGTGATGATTTTTCGCGTGCCGAACCCGTGCGTGCAAATGGGAGAGTTTCAGGACATCGATGAAGAAGTGAATATCCTAGAGTGCCAGAGGTGGGGGGTGGACATTGCCAGAAGGGTGGGCGGCGGAGGATGCATCTTCTATGACGATCACACCTGCATCGCTGTGGCCTTATTGAACCGGGGTTTCTTTGAGAACCTGGAAGAGGCGGCCAAGGTCTGGCAAGGGGAAGTCATCACTGGAACCCTGCGAAGCCTGGGGGCCAAGGAAGCCTGGTACCGTCATATCGGGGATGTGCAAATCGGCCAGACCAAGGTATCCGGGCTCGGCACCGCGATCATCCAAGACACGCTTTATCTGGGGAGCTTTATGAACATCGGGACTCCGCGCGTGGACCTGGCCTTGAAAGCCTTGAAGATCCCACCGGAGAAATTCGCCGATAAACCCATCTCGAAGCTGGATGATTACGTAACCAGCGTGGAGAAGGTAACCGGTCGAATGCCTTCCATGGAAGAATTCCGCGAAGCGGTCCGGCAGAACGTGGAGCTCTCCATGAATGTGGAATTGATTCCGGGGGAGATTACCCCGGAGGAGAAGAGGGTGTTTGAGAAACTTCGGCCTTTCTACACGTCGCCGGAATGGGTCTATAAAAGGTCCAGTGGTCAGAAGTTTGCCGGGCTTTTGCCCGGGTACAAGAGGGCGAAGTCCCGGCACAAGGCGCGCAAATTGGTTATCGCCCACGTATTGGTCGATCAACAGAAGAAGATCGAACGGGCCATGCTCTGCGGAGATTTTTTCATTCAGCCGGGTGAGGCCCTGGAAGTGATCGAGGAAAAACTGCGGGGCGTGGAAGCCAGAGACGAAGAAACGATTTTCCGTATCGTGAAAGATACACTGGAGCAGAAGAAAGCGCAAACCCCCATGCTCGACCCCAAAGATTTTGCTCTTCCCCTCTCCCAGGCGGCCCGAGATGCCGCGGCTTCAATCTAGCGGCATGACCCCTGCATATCCGAAAGAGATTTGACCGCCAGACCATGTCAATATAGGTCTTGACTAAGAATTACACCTACTAATGTTCGAGCCCTATAATTCCAAATTCCAACAATTACCAATTGAACTCTATAAGGCACTCCATATCTGACGAGGCGGCTCGTAGAGTACCTCCATATGAATGAAGGAATCATGGAGAATAAAGGGGGATTGGCTTAGGACTGAACCAATATACCGTCCATTTTACCACAAAATTGAATACTTGAGCCAATTAAGAGTTGAAGTTTAGGGAAAGACGGATATGTCTGGTAAGAGGTTCATTATAATGGGAGATCTGCTCTAAAACTTCGTCCCGGAAGTCTGCTATTTATTTCAACAGAACTCCGATGACCACAAAAACAATGAAAAGTTCTATGATGCCGAAAACGATAATATTGAAAGGCCAGCGGAAACGCTTTCTGTCCAACGGCTGCCATCCCGGTATCACAATAATGTAGTATAAACCGGCTGAAATAATTATGGCACCAAGCACCATTATGCTTTTCCCGAGTATCGGGTATTTCATCAGCGTTGGCATTACAATTATTAGGATTATCATAACTACGGTAACAATAATCGGAATTTCAATCATATACCCCGATTGATTTTTTCTGAGATTCACTTTTCCCTCCCTGTGAAAACTATTGTGCTAACCCCGCCGTGTAATTTTTCAGAATAAATGGACCTAAAGGAGGGGCAAGAAGGGGTCCTGCCCCGGTGAAGGTTGCACTTACCAGTCTTAGTTCTGAGATATTTCTGAAGGCCAATATTTCGGGATGGAAATATACATAATGTGACTCTTAAGCTTGGTCTGCTAAATTTATGTACCGATTTTACCTGTGACAGCAGGCTCTTAAATAGTCTACCGATAATTAATACATCCCCTTTTTCCCCTTCACAGAACCTCAGCTTTCTGAATAGCGCACTTTTGTTTTCCTAATTTCTTACCTCTTGACACGCTGTTTGAGCCACCTTAATTGTTCTTCGAGGACTGGATCATTAATTCCCCCATCCTTTGCCTTTTGGTAGTATGTTAGCGCTTTAGCATACTCGTTTAATTGGTAATAAGCGCTACCGAGTTGGCTGTACAAAAACGGCATATTACGATAGTCAGGGAATGTCCTCATACCCTCCTCGAGTATGTTTATTGCCTTCCTATGCTCTTTGCCGAAGTTATAGCAAAGGGCTAAATTAGTGTGGGCGTCAAGGTCTTTACCGAGACGAATGGCTTCTTCGAACTCCGGGATAGCCTCTTTGCAGCCTCTCAACATTTCATCCCCCGTCAGCGGGCCACTTATCGGTGAGCCATACTGCGTTCTCAAGACGACTCCGAGATTGTAGTGTGCTGTGAAATTCTTTGGATTGAGTTTCATGGCCTCCTTGCATACCGGAAGAGCCGCACGGGGGCCCTCGGCCCGATTAATGCGGTTGCATTCCTCTACAAGAGACGAGGCCTTCTCCTTCTGCTCCGCTTCCAGCCTCCTTCTTTCCTCAGTAACAGATAGGTCGGTGGGCGCTCCCAATAGTTTGCGTACTGCCACCTGCACCATTTCAATCAGTTCATCCTCCGACTGGCAGAACTCGGAAATCATCTTTTCAGCCTTGGCGTTCTGCGTGTCAAAGAGACTCAAAGAAACAGAGAATCTATTGCCAATTTTTCCAACCCGCCCGGAAATCAGTTTTGCAATGTCCATTTGACCGAGAGCGGTCAGACATTTGGTGTCCGTGCAACCGATCTGCATTCTTTCGGCAGTCCAGCCTGCTAAAGTCCGGACATTCTCCTGGCTATAAACTTCATATTTCCCCAGCTTGGAAACCTCACTGCCCAATATGAGGGTCAAATCCTGAGCATAAGCCGCCTTGATCTCGCCAGAGGTTAAGTCCCAGACAGCAACCTTGGGGAGTTCAGCACCATATGAGGCGGTAAGAGGAACAACAAGATTAGAAATCAGGAAGATTAACAGGGATAATTTTTTCATTTCTCCTCCTCAGGGAATAGAGAGAAGTTCCTTCAACTGGCTCTCAAAATGTCTCCTTACGTCCTCGCTATATCCAAAATATTTCGCTTTCAAAATTCCTTTTTTATCAACCAGAAAATTGCACGGAAGAGCAGTTATCGCATAACGCTTACCGATTATCCCGTATTCATCCAAAAGAACCGGCAATTTCACCCCAAGCTTTCCCATGAATTCCTTCACCACGTTCTCCTGGAACGAATCCTGGGTTAGAATGCAAAGCACCTGGACCCCTTTATCCCCACTTTGATCCTGAACCTTCTGAAGGTATCTTAGGTCTTCTTTACAGGGTTGACACCAGGTAGCGAAGAAGGAGAGGACCAGGACTTTCTTTCCCTGCTGTTCTATATAATCTTTCAGAGCGATTCGCTTACTGTCTAATGTGGATGTAATGAATCCAGGAGCCTTTTCTCCTATCTGGGGTTGAGCATAGGTGGGAGATAAAAGGACCCCGGCAATGAGCAGAAAAATCAGGATGGGAATCGTTTTGTATCTCATTTCTCTTCCTGGTCAATTGCCTCCTAATCTGGCGATGTTTCCTCTTTACACTACGGTTAAACCTTTAATAAAAAACCCATTTTTCTTATCGGAATAGATGGAGTTTTCTTAACCTCCTACTATAGATCACCCTATAAGGGAGAATCAGGGAAAAGGGGGATCGCGTCCCTGCCATTTTCGAGTATAAATACCGCCCCTTCTACATATAACTATTTGATTTAACTCATGTAAATATCTCCATGAATTATCACCGCTCAAAAGGAGAAATCATGCCCCATTACCTGAACCTCTACGTTGTCCTGCGTTATGATTTTATCGTTACTTACCTGGCGATCATGTTTTTCATTTACTGGATTCTTGCAAAGATTCGGCTCTGGAGACTCAGCCATGTTTTCCGGCTGGTCTTGCAAAAGAGAAACAGACAGATTCGTCGCAGAAGGTTGTGGCCGGAGCAGAAGGCCAACAGAGAATAATGGCGGAATTGCAAAATGCGGGTTAAGTTGTTGGATTCACCAGTTACAAACCGAAGCAACTGCCCAGAAAATACTCTTAACCTCATGGGTAGTCAAGTGGAAAATTTCCTTTGAAAATGGCCCCGGTTTTCAGGCACAAATTGAAGATTTGCATTTCAAATGTTGCATTCTCGGGGGAAATCCCAAAAACAAGAGTACAGGAAGAAACAATCTCTCACGATTAGTATGGCGGGGAAATCATCGGCCGGACATTGAATCTGCGGACGATTCAAAGAAGGGTGAGGGCTGCCTGTGGGGTCAGGGTCAGAGGTCAGGCCAGCTCCATGGCCTCCACCCTTTGGCCCAAATCCCTTTTTCTCTGAGAGAGGGTTTCGATCTTTCTCACACCGAGGCTCACCGTCATTGGCTCGCGCTTCAAAGATAGAACTCTAGGAATATGGAGGATGGGCGCCGGTTTCGTTCCGGTAGTCTCCGAATCTTCCGCTTCTTTCTTTTTCTTAGGGGCAGGAGTTTTTAAACCTTTTTTGACTTTACTTGTCCAGCCACCAGTACTTTGCCCCTCCGCCATGCCAGGCAAACCTCATACCGAACCCTTCGCGAAATCCTTTTACGTAGTCACGGAGCGCATAGGCGCGCAGGGGCTTGTAAAAGTTCAGGGCCGGCACCTCCTCTTTCAGGATTTCCACCACTTTCTGGTAGATGGACTTCCGGTCCTCCCAATTGAGGGTCGCTCGCCCCCTGCGCAGGAGGTCATCAAGCTCCGGATTGCTGTACCGGGACCAGTTATTCTTACCGATCTCACTGGAATGATAGATCATATAGTACGCATCATCCCAGTCATACCTTTCCTCGTAACCGCCGACGGAGATGCTGAATTCCCCGTTTCTCATCATCTTGAAATAGGGCGCCCGGTCCAGCACTTTTATGGTCGCCTCGATCCCGATTTCTCTCAGCTGACCCGTGACCGCTTCAGCCGTCGCCACGTCATAATGAACGCTATACTGGAGAAATTCCGTCTTAAACCCATGGGGATATCCGGCCTCGGCCATAAGCTGTTTGGCTCTGGCCAAGTCCACTTTTCGATCTTGCACCGGGATATAGAAACGGGAAGCCTTCAGAAAGGGTTGGTTGTTCTGAACTTCTCCCAGACCCCAATAAACGGCTTCCAAGAGCTTATTCTTATCAATGGCGCAGGCGATCGCTTGGCGCACTTTCTTTTGGTCATAGGGGGATTTGGTCACGTTAAAGCATATCCAGATGTTGCCGGCGTAATTTTCACCGATGACAATACCCGGAATCGGCTTCTCCTTCAGGGCCTTGGCGACGATATTGAAGGGGGGGCCGGAGACACAGTCCACATCACCGGCCCGAAGACCCGCAAAACGGACGACGTCATCGACGATTTTTTGAACGTAGATCCCGTCCAGGTAGGGAAGACGATCCCCCGTCTTTTCGTCCACTTCCCAATACTGGCCGAAACGGGTAAATTCGGTCGTCTCGTTGGGCACAAAAGACTTGAAGACAAAAGGCCCCGTGCCCGGCGCCGGTTTCATCCCCGACGGCTCCCAGCCTGCGGGAATGATGGCGCAGTTGGTCAGGGAGACCGAAGCCAGAAAAGTGGCGAAGGGCTCCTTCAGCTGTATCTTCAAGTGGTACTTATCGATAATCTGGATGGAATCAACCGGCCGGAGGGTAAAGGCCCGGGGAGCCCGGATGGCGGGATGGAGAACTCTCTCGATCGAGTATTTCACATCCGCGCTATCCAGTTCCTTGCCGTGGTGAAATTTTACCCCCTGGCGAAGGGCAAAGGTGTATTCCCTCCCATCCTTGGAAATCTCCTAGGATTGGGCCAGCATGGGA
>Ga0315294_10008935_pt1 | contig 11004 bp, 8 predicted proteins | sample YL17G13_40_MG_FD_203626 | JGI IMG/M metagenome (GOLD analysis project Ga0315294, IMG submission 203626) | Sediment microbial communities from Yellowstone Lake, YNP, Wyoming, USA - YL17G13_40 | ecosystem: Environmental > Aquatic > Freshwater > Lake > Sediment | place: USA: Wyoming | collected... | reverse complement strand
TGGATGTAATGGGGGACGCCCTTAAGATCGTTTAGTTGTTGCGCCTGGGTGATGAGGCGAAGGGGTGGGGGCAGGGGGACGGATGGATTGTGGGCTGGCGCAGAGGTGGATCAGTAATGGGGGACGCCCTTAAGATAGTTAAGTTGTTGCGCCTGGGTGATGAGGCGAAGGGGTGGGGGCAGGGGGACGGATGGATTGTGGGCTGGCGCAAAGGTGGATCAGGGTATGGGCAGGGGAGGTGGCGGCAGCCTCTGCCACGGCGGAAGGGCCGTCGACCGCTAGCTCGGCGCTGAGGACTCTTCTCCCGTGGGTGGAACCAAATGTGAGGTGCGAATATGCCGACGATTACCCTCAAGAACATTCCGGACGAGCTGCACAAGCGACTGAAAGAGAGCGCGACCAGCCACCGGCGCAGCCTCAACAGCGAAGGAGGGCGCCGGCAGATCTTCGCGACGGGAGGGCCAGGTCCGAAGGCCGGGTCGTGGGGATGGCACGGTGCGGTCAGGAGAGCTGCAAGCGGGGGTAGAGCGGCAGGAGCGCGGTGTAGACGTCGTCGAAGAGCCGGCGGCGATCCCGGTAGATACGAGTGGCCCCGGCGTTTGGCGTGAACGTCTCGACGGGCGGATTCCAGGCGCGTGCGGTGGTCTCGGGGTCGGCGATCAGCCCAACGGCCGCACCCGCGAGGATCGCGGCGCCGAGCGAGGCGGCCTCGGTGTAGCGGGGGCGATGGACCGGGACGCCGAGAATGTCCGCCTTGATCTGGGCCCAGAGGGCCGAGCGGGCCCCGCCGCCGATGACCACCAACTCGCCGAAGGCGATCCCGATGTCCCGCAGGCCGTCCAGGCAGGTGCCGACCTCGTAGCCGGTCCCCTCCATGAGAGCGCGGGCGATGTCGCCACGCGTGTGCCCCAGGCTCAAGCCGAGAAGCAATCCCCGCGCGTCGGGATTCCAGCGCGTCGAGCGGGCCCCCATGAGGAACGGGAGCATGAGGAGGTTGCGCGCGCCCGGCGGGCTCTGCGCGGCTTCGTGCTCCAGCCTCTCCAGCTCTTCCGGAGGCAATCCGAAAAGCTCCCGGAGCCAGCGCATGGCAGAGGCCGTGGTGCTGGCGCCGAGCTCGAAGAGGTAGCGGCCGGGGATCGCATGGATCCCACAAGGGACGCGCCCGAGGTTTTCCGGCAGCCGATCCGCGGCCATCGAGACCTGGGTCGCCGTGCCGGTGGAGTCCGAGGCGCGGTCTCCCGAGAGGCCGGCCCCCACGCCCTCGCAGGAGCGGTCACCCCCGCCCAGTGCCACGGGAATCCCCGTCCGAATTCCGAGCGCAGAGGCCGCCTCGGCGGCGACGCGATGCGGCGCCTCGATGGAGCGGTAGACGGGCGGGAACTGATCGAGACGCACCCCGACCCGCTCGAACATGGCCGGCCACCAAGCCTGCCGCCGGAGGTCGATCATCATGGTGCGGGAGGCGAGGGTGTAGTCGGTGGCCGGCTGCCCGGTCAGGCGGTAGTAGAGAAAATCCCGCGGCTGGAGGAACGTGGCCGCGCGGGCGAGGATCTCGGGCTGATGCTCGCGAAGCCAGAGGAGCTTGCACGCCGTGTAGTTGGGGTCGGGCGCCACGCCGGTAAAGTGATGCAGGAAGGACTCGCCGAACTCCTCCGCCAGGCGGGCCGACTGCGGCCGGCAGCGGCGGTCCATCCAGATGATGCAGCGGGAGAGGGGCCTTCCGTCGCGGCCCAGGGGGACCACTCCCTCACGCTGGGAGGAGAGGCCGATGGCGGCGATACGCCTCGGGTCCTGACCTGCCAGGCACTCCCGGCCGGCCGTGACGGCGGCGTCCCACCAGTCCTCCGGGTCCTGCTCCGCCCAGTCGGGCTGAGGGTGGTGGATGGGATAACCTCGGTCGGCGGACGCGAGGGGCGCGCCCCGCACGTCCCAGAGGCAGACCTTGCAGCCCGTCGTCCCCAGGTCGAAGGTGAGAATCGTCTCGTGTGGCATGGGGGAGGGGAGCGATCCGCAGATTGCACAGATTACGCAGAAGGGATCAAAGCCGGGAGCCTAGAGCGAAAAAGAATCTGCGTGAATCTGCGTACTCTGCGGATCAATTCGCTTTCGTCCCTAGGGCTTGATCATGAGCTTGAGGCCCTTGCCTTCCCGCAGGGCGTGGATGGCCTCCTTCGTCTGCGCCAGGGGATACTCCACGCCGAGAAGCGGCTGCAGATTCAAGTGCGGCAGCCAGCGCACGGCCCGGTGGAACATATACGGGCGCAGGAAGGCGGCCTTGATCTGGATCTCCTTGTCGAACAGCTGGAAGGGCCGGACCTTGGCGACCGCCTCCGGGTCGGCCACGCCCATGACGAAAACGGTCCCCCCCTTCTGCACGAGGTCGATGCCCTGCTCCAGCAGCGCGGGGTGCCCGAGGCAGTCGAAGACGATCTCCGGCCCCAGGCCGTCCGTCTGCTCCTTCACGAAGGCGGCCAGGTCTTGGTTCTTCGGATCCACGGGAAGGCCGCCGACGGCCTTGACGATCTCCCGCCGGTGGGCGCGGGGCTCCGAGACCAGGACCTTGCTGATGCCGCTGTGGAGGAGGAGCTGCGTCATGATGCAGCCGATCGTTCCGCCCGCCAGCACCAGGGCGATGTCCCCGGAGCGGACCTTGGCCAGGTCCACGGCGTGCAGGACGCAGGCCACCGGCTCGGCCAGGGCGCCGCACTCGAAGGACAGGCCGTCCGGGAGCGTGTGGACCAGCTTCTCGGGCATCAAGGCGTACTCGGCAAACCCTCCGGGATGGGCGTAACGGTGATTGCACTGGTGCTCCCGCCCGTCCCGGCAGAAGTAGCAGCGCTCGCAGGAGAGTCCGGTCTCCGCGGCCACGCGATCGCCGACCTTGACCCGGGTGACCCCCTTCCCGATCGCGGACACGACCCCGGTATACTCGTGCCCGATGACCCGGGGCGGCTTGAACATCGGGAACTTGCCCTCGAGAATATGCACGTCGGTCGCGCAGACGCCGCAGGCTGCCACCTTGATCTGGACGTCAAAGGGGTCCTTCGGTTCCGGGATGGGGAGGTCGTCAATGTCCAGGCACTCGATGCCCTTCCAGACCGCTGCCTTCATCGTCACGGCTCCTTTCGAGATGCGCCCGCGGGGATCTCGAGGCCCCGGGCGCGGAGGAAAGCGTGCACCTCGTCCACGCGAGGAATGCCGCTCCGGCCCCCCAACCGCGTGCACTTCAAGGCGGAGACGGCATTCGCGAATGCGAGTATATCCCTGGCCTCCCACCCCTGCAACAGGCCGTACATGAACTCTGAGCGATGAACCATGAGCTTCAGTTGAGTTGCAGGCCGCCGCAGACGTTCACGGTCTGCCCCGTGATGTAGCTCGCCTCGTCCGAGGCCAGGAACGTGTAGAGGTTGGCCACGTCCTGCGGGGCCTCGATGCGCCCCAGGGGGATGTTCGCCACCCGCGCCTGCTTCACCGAGCCGACGGGCTTGCCCTCCAGCGCCGACCACTCGCGGTCGATGCTCACCCACATGTCGGTGTCCACGATGCCCGGCGCCACGGCGTTGACCCGGACGCCGTCCTTCGCCAGCGCCAGGGCCAGGCCCTGCGTGATGGCGATCACGGCGAACTTGGAAGCGCAGTACGGGATCAGCATGGGCTTCCCGACGCGGCCCGAGATGGAGGCGGCGTTCAGGATGACGCCCGTCTTGCGCTTGACCATCTCGCGCGCCACCGCCTGCGCGCAGAAGAACACCGCCTTGGCGTTCAGGTCCAGCGTCCGGTCCCAGTCCGTTTCGGTGATCGTGAGCGGCTCGCGGACCAGCGTGATGCCCGCGTTGTTCACCAGGATGTCGATCTGGCCGAACTCGCGGAGCGCGGTCTCGATCATCCGCTGGATGCCGGCCGCCTGCGTGACGTCCACTTGCAGCGGGACGGCCTTCCGGCCGAGAGCCCGGATCTCGTTGGCAGTCTCTTGGCTGGCGGCGAGGTCGAGGTCTGGCACCAGGATGTCGGCCCCTTCGCGGGCGAAGGTGAGGGCGGTGGCCTTGCCGATGCCCCGGCCGGCCCCGGTGATGATGGCGCTCTTGCCGATGAGTCGCATGGGAGTCTCCTGACCAATGACGAATGACGAATGACGAGTGGGGGCGACGTTCCTTAGCCTTTCACGGCGCCGAAGGTCAGGCCGCGGACGATGTGCTTCTGGATGAAGAGGGACAGGATCAGGACGGGCAGCGTGATGATGGTAGCCGCCGCCGTCAGGCCGCCCCAGTTGATCTCCTCGTAGGAGAGGAAGTTGTAGACGGCGATGGGGAGCGTCCGGGTCTTGAAGCCGGCGATGATGAGCGAGAAGAGGAAGTTGTTCCACGAGAAGATGAAGCCCAGGATGGCGGTGGCCACGATGCCCGGCTTCACCAGCGGCAGGGCCACGCGCAGGAAGGCGGAGAAGTTGGAGCAGCCGTCGATGCGGGCGGCCTCGATCAGCTCGCCGGGCACGTCCTCGAAGAAGCCGATCATCACCCAGAGGACCAGGGGCAGGGCCACGATCAGGTGGGTGAGGATGAGGGCGGCGTAGGTGTCGATCATCTTCGCCTTGGTGAAGAGGATAAACCAGGGGATGAGATAGGCGATGCCCGGCGCCATGCGCGCCGTGAGGATGGCCAGGGCGATCCCGGTCTGCTTGAACCGGGCCACGGCGTAAGCGGCCGGGAGCCCCAGGATCAGGGCCAGGCCGGTAGAGCCCGCGGCCACGATCAGGCTGTTCAGGGTGAACTGGAAGAACGGGTTCTTGATGAACACCTCGCGGTAGTTCTGCAGCGTCGGCATGAAGACCCAGACGGGCGGGTAGGCCGTGTTCTGGACCTGGGTCTTCAGCGACGACAGGAGCATCCACGCCAGCGGGAAAAGGAACGGAAGCAGGATGAGGACCAGGATCAGGTACGTCCACGGGCTCTCGCCCGATCGTCGCAGCATGTTCATTCCTTCAATGCAAAATGAGAAACCGACAACCGACAACCAGGCAATGGCTGCCCCTTGGTCGGTTTTTCAGTGTCGGTTGTCGATTGTGCGTTGTCTCATCTCACCAGGATCCGCGCCGCACCTTGATCAGGACCAGGCTTACCCCCAGGACGAGGGAGAACAAAATGACCAAGAGCGAGCAGGCGTAGCCGATATGAAAATAGAACAGGCCCACCTGAAAGGTGTAGACGTTCAGCGTCTCCGAGGCGAAGCCGGGGCCTCCCGCCGTCATGACATAGATGATGTCGAACGTCTTAAGGCAATCGATGGCCCGGAAGAGCAGGGCCACCATGATGGTCGGACGCAGCAGGGGCAGAGTGATGCGCCAGAACATCTGGGCCGGTGTCGCGCCGTCGATGAGGGCGGACTCGTACGGCTCGAGGGGCAGCGTGGCCAGGCCGGCCAGGGTGATCAGCGTGATGAGCGGGGTCCACTCCCAGGTGTCCACCACGGCCAGGGCCGGGATGACCAAGTGGGCGTCGCTCGCCCACTTGTAGGGCCCCAGGCCCACCAGGCCCACCAGGTAGTTCATCACGCCCAGGGTGGGGTTGTACATCATCATCCAGACCAGGGCGATGGCGACCGGCGTGGCCACCATGGGCAGGAGGAAGATGGAGCGGAAGAACCCCTTGCCGCGGAACGACCGGTTGAGGAGCAGGGCCAGCGCGACGCCGAGGATCACCTGGAGCGCCGTCGCCAAGGCCGTAAAGTAGATGGTGAGCCAGAAGGCGTTCCGGAAGCGCTCGTCCTCCATGATGGCGCGCTTGAAGTTGGCGAGTCCCACGAACTCCGGCGACGTGACGCTGCTGGCGAACCAGGAGTGCAGGCTCATGTAGACCGTGTAGAAGACCGGGAACACCATCAGAATGAAGACGACGACGGCGGCCGGGGTGGTGAAGAACAGGACGGGGTGCCGCTCCGCGAAGAGCGACCAGCCGGAGATCGTCCCGGGTGCCGGCGTTTCGGTGTGCGTGTGGTCAGTCATGGACCTGTGCGAGTAAAAGGGAGGAGGCCCGAACGGGCCTCCTCCCGTGGTTCACGCGCCAGCGCGGCGACGAGCTACTTCTTCTCGGTCTCCGCCATGATCCGCTTCATCTCGGCAGCCGCCTTGTCGGCAGCCGCCTTCACGTCACCCCCCTGGATGGAGGTCACGATAGCCGCGCCCACGGCGTCCCGCACCTCGGCGACGGCCACGACCGGTGGGTTCCAGAACGGCGTGCCAACCTTGGAGCCCTCGGCCAAGGATACGGCCAGGTCGGCCGGAACCTTCGCCTTGCCCTTCGGGTCCTTCCACACGGAGTCGCGGGCGCCGAGCACGCCTGCCTCGCTCTGGAGCTTGAGCACCTGCTCCTTGTTCGTGACCCACTGCAGGAAGAGCCAGGCAGCCTTCTGGTTCTTGCTGGTCTTCGGGATGCCGAGACCCCAGGGGGCCACGGTTCCGCCGGGGTGGTTGTTGGGACCCTTCGGGAACACGGCGTACCCCACCTTGCCGATGATCTTGGACTTCTGCGGGTCCTCGATCACCGGGAACAGGGAGTTTGCATCCAGCCAGATCGCCGCCTTGCCCTGGGAGAAGATGGAGCTGGCCTCGTACCAGTGGTTGTTCTCCGACCCAGGAGGCCCGTAGAGGCGGAGGAGGCGGCCCCACATGTCGATGGCCTTGACGGCCTCCGGGCTGTTGATGGCGGGCTCGCGGCTCGGCGTGAGCCAGGTGCCGTTCATGGCGAAGAGCATCCCCGCAAACTGGGACGTCGCGGCGGCCCGCTTGCCTCGGGCCACGAAACCGAAGCCGGGCTGGCCGTCATCCGTCATGGCCTTGCCATTCAACGCCTTGGCGGCGGCTTCCAGCTCGTCCAGGGTGGTCGGGACCTTCACGTTGTATTTCTGGAAGACGTCCTTCCGATACATGAGGGCCGAGTTTTCTATCTGAATCGGCGGGCCGATCAGCTTGCCCTCGATGCTCATGGCGTCGCGTGCTTTGTCGAGGAAGTCGTTCCAGTTATAGTCGGAGGCGGTGAGGGATGGATCCTTCAGAAACTCGTCCACCGGCTGATACCAGCCGGCCCGCATGTACTTCAGGCCCTCCTGCCCCGGCATCGTCATGAAGACGTCCATGCTGCTGGCGCCGGAGGTCAGCTCCACCAGGGTCTTGGCGCGGAACTGATCCTCGGGATAGACCTCGATGACCAGTTTCATGCCGGTGAGCGCCTCGAAATTCTTGAGGTGAGGCTCGATGCCGGCCTGCCAGGGGTGCTTGTTGAGGAGCACGCGAAGCTGCGTGCCCTTGAACTGCTGCCAGTTGAATTGGGCGGCCTCCGCGCTCGCCAGGGTCAGGGTCAGCAACCCCAGGATGAGGCCGAGAGCCCACCAGTGCCGCAATGTACGCATGGGACAACCTCCTCTGATCTGGTTGACGAGAGCACGCCTGCCGCAAGGCAACAGGCCCGTTCCGGATCCGTGAATGGTGCCTCCAGATAGACTAGGTAGCACATCTCCCCCTCCCGAATCAAGGACGGGAGGCCCGGCGCGGGAAGATGTCTGCTCCAGGGCACGATGGCCGGGGTCGCCTCACGGCGTCTGCGACGCGCCCGATGGCGGGCGCTCGGTGGCGGCCAGAATCTCCTCGAGCCGTCGGGCCGCCGCGTCGGCCGCCGCCCGCACGTCCTCGCCCTTGAGGGCCGCCGTGACGGCGGCGCCCACCGCCTCCCGGGCCGAGGTCACCGCGACCATCGGTGGCGCCCACTGCGGATGCCCGACCCGCGCGGCCTCCTGGAACGATCGGGCGAGGTCGGGAGGAATCTCGGTCCGGGCCCAGCGGTCCTGCCAGAGCGACTGGCGCCCGACGAGGATCTCGTTGGCCAGCGCCCGCCGGACCATCTCTCTTCCCGCAGCCCACTGCAGGAACAGCCAGGCGGCCTTCGGGTTCGCACTCCGCTTGGCGACGGCCAGCCCCACCGCGGCGACGGTCGCGCCGGATCCGTTCCGACCGGCCGGGAAGAGGGCATAGCCCACCTTGCCCGCCACCTTGGACTTCTCGGATTTCTCCAGGAGGGGGAAGACCGAGCTCCCCTCGATGTACATGGCCGCGCCGCCCGCCATGAAGATGGCCGAGGCCTCTTCCCAGCCCAGCTCCGCCAGGTTGGGCGGGGCGTACTTCCCGGCCAGGCGGCTCAGGTACTCGAGGGCCTCGCGGCCGGTCGGCCCGTTGATCCCGGGTCGGCCGCGGTCATCGAACCAGGAGCCGCCCGAGGCGTACAGAATGCCCGCGAAGAGCGAGGTATTGGCCGGGCTTTTGCCCCGGCCGACGATGGCCACCCCCGGCGCACCGCTCGAGCCCATGGGCTTCTTATGGAGAAGGCGGGCCGTGGCCTCCAGCTCCTCCAGCGTCCGAGGGACCTCGACCTGGTACTGCTTGAAGACATCCTTCCGATAGATGAGGGCCAGGTGCTCGGCCATGATGGGCGGCCCCAGGATGGCGCCCTCGATCTCGACGGCGGCCCGCAGGCGGGGCAGGAAGTCCTCCCAGAGGAACTCGGGCGCGGTGAGGCTGGGGTCCTGCAGGAAGGCATTCACCGGCGCGACGCGGCCGGCGCGCACCAGCCGGATGCCGTCCAGCGCGGGCACGGTGGTGAACACGTCCACCCGGCCCGGCTCGTCCAGGGCCGTCTCCAGGAGATTCCAGAGCTCGTCCTGGGGATAGTCCTCGATCTGGAGGCGGATGCCGGTGAGCTCCTCGAACTCCGGGAAGTAGGGCGCGGCCACCTGGAGCCAGCGATTCTGGCTGAGGACGACGCGCAGCGTCGTGCCCTCGAACTGCCGCCAGCGAAACGGCGCGGGCGATCCGGAGAGGGCCCGCTGAGACGCCGAGCAGGCGGCGAGCAGCAGGCATAGGGCCAGCAGGAGAAGGGTCCGCGTGGGTCGGGGCATGATCACTCCTCGTGTCCGGGCGGGCAAGATCCTCGTTCCACCGGGAAAGAGCACACCAATACGCCCCGCGGGGGAGGTCGGCGCGCTTCCGTCGTCGCGGGGTTCACAGTACGCGCGCGCGGCACGCTTGTCAATCTCCAGCCGGCAGGTCGGGAGGGGAGTCGGATGCCCGGGGCGGGCGACGGAGCGCGGCCAGCGAATAGAAGGTCCCCCGCCACAGGACGCCTCCGCGGGCGAGCGCGAGGAGCGTGGACCGGGCGATGGCGTAGACGAGCACCCCGATCCCGAGGGGAAAGAAGGCGGCGGACCAGACGGGCAGGCGCGTGAGGCGGGCAAGGGCCGCCTGGCAGCCGATCGCCAGGACGGCCGAGGCGGCCCAGAGGGCCTTCGCCGCGCCGATCGGGGCGGCGAGGAAGGGCAGAATCCCCCAGGCCACGAGGCCGACGCAGGCGGCCAGGGCGCGGCCGGCGGAGTACCCCAGGCCGGCGAAGGCGTTCTTTTCCACCCCGCGGACCACGCCGGCGAGGCCGACCTGCCAGCGAACCTCCAGGAAGTCCTCGCCGCGGACGGCGGCCTGGCGGAATCCCTGTTTCTTGACCAGGCGGCCCAGCTCCAGGTCGTCTACCACCGCGTTGGCGAAGGCGCGGTGCGTCCCGATGGCCTCGTAGGCCGAGCGGCGGATCAGGTTGAAGGCGCCGATGCCGATGGAGGCGCGGGAGCGCGGGTCGCCGGCCTGCCAGGGCCTGAGGGCCAGGCCGAAGAGCAGTCCGAAGCAGCCGACCAGGATCGGCTCCCAGAATCCCAGGGTCACGAGCCTGGGGATCGCGACCAGATGATCGAGGCGGTGTGTCTCGGCGTAGGCGACGGCTGCCTCGAGGCAGTGGGGGTGAAAGACCACATCGGCATCGGTGAAGAGGAGCCAGTCGCCCCGGGCCCGCCGACTCCCGAGGAAGAGCGCATGCGGCTTGCCCAACCACCCCTCGGGCAGCACGCCGATGTGGAGGAGGGTGAGGGAAGGGTGCTCGGCCCGCAGGCTCTCCAGGACGGCGCCGCTCTCGTCGGTGGAGCGGTCGTCGAGGACGATGACTTCGAGATCGGGATAGCCTTGGCGGAGGAGGGAGGGGACGGAGCGGGAGAGCGTGGCCGCCTCGTTCCGGGCCGGGACGATCACCGAAAGGCTGGGGGAGATACCGCCGGCTTGGACCGTGAGTCGGGGCAGGCGGCGCACGCCGCAGAGGCCGATCCAGCCCGCCGCCAACCAGGCGGCCAGGATGGACCCGGCTGTGACCCATTCGAGGGTGGACACCATACGTGTGCTCGTCTGCCGCGCTCGCCGTCTCCCGGCGTGCCCGACGGGGCGAGCGCCAGCGGAGTATACTGGCCCGGCCCTCCGGCGTCCACGGATTTTCCGGTTGTCGCGCCGGCTCCCGGCCGGGAATGGCCTTGCGCCTGCCGCTTTTCGGGTGATAGCATCCCAAAACGTCGAATAATCGGTGGCGCCATGCGTCTAAGGCACGAGAGAGAATGTCGCGCCCTCAAGGGCCGGGCGATGATCGGGGCTTGGTGGAGCGGGCAGCGCAGGGAGACCGGGAGGCGTTCGGGGCCCTGGTCCAGCGCCACCAGGACCGCGCATTCAACCTGGCCTATCAGATCGTTCGCAATCGCGAGGACGCCCTGGACGTAGCCCAAGAGGCCTTCGTCAAGGCGTATGGGTCCCTCCCCAACTTCAAGGGGGAGGCGAGCTTCACGACCTGGATCCATCGCATCGTGGTGAACGTGGCCATCGACACGCTGCGGCGCCGGCGCCGCGGGGATCCCACGCCGTATGATGACCAGCGGGCGATGTCAGAGGAGGTGGAGGGCGGCCCCACCACGCCCGACGATCCCGAGACAGCGCTGGGGGCTCGGCAGGTGCGGTCGCTCCTCAGGCGGGGAATCCAGGCGCTGCCGCCGGCCCAGCGGGCCGTGCTGGTCTTGCGGGAGATCGAAGGGATGACCTACGAAGAGATCGCCCGCGCGGTGGGATGCAACCCGGGGACGGTGATGTCCCGGCTCTTCTACGCC
>Ga0315294_10008934_pt1 | contig 11004 bp, 9 predicted proteins | sample YL17G13_40_MG_FD_203626 | JGI IMG/M metagenome (GOLD analysis project Ga0315294, IMG submission 203626) | Sediment microbial communities from Yellowstone Lake, YNP, Wyoming, USA - YL17G13_40 | ecosystem: Environmental > Aquatic > Freshwater > Lake > Sediment | place: USA: Wyoming | collected... | reverse complement strand
CGGGATGAGTTTCGGGCGAGGTTGAAGCGGGAGTGGACTCTCTTGTGGGGTGAGCGTTTTGATGACAGGGTCAAGGCTGAGGGGATTTCGGTTCGTGATTATCCGTTGCTCCTCGTGGATAAGGGGCTTGTGATTTTTGCCAGTCGGGACGCGAAGAGTCCGAGTTTTTCTCAGGTTGTCAGCTATTGGAGTGGTGAGGGCAGGGTTTATTCGCCTGATCCTGATGTTGGGGGTTGGGGCAGGTTTATTCGTTCAACGTTGAAGAGGGGGGCTCATTCGAGGGCCGGTAGCTACGTGTGTGAGAGGCCTTCGGTTAAGAGTGAGCAGCAGCAGTTGAAGAAGTGTGGAAGAGGCTGGCTTCACAGCTAGTTTAGAATAGTCAATAGACGCGTTTTGTGTTTATGGGTTTTCATGGGGAGTTTTTCTATGGTTAAGTATAGGGATAGGTTGAACATCATAGCTGACATTCTTGGTGTTGCAGCTGCAGGCGCCAGAAAGACTAGGATTATGTATTTTGCGAACCTGAGTCACGGGTTGTTGGAGAAGTATCTGGACGAGATTGTTGGCATAGGGTTTTTGAGGTTTGGCAGCAATGGCTATGGAGTTACAGAAAAGGGTCAGGCTTTTCTTGAGAAGTATGCCACATTTTCCAGAAAATGCTCGAAGGCTGAGAAGGAGTTTCAAAGCGTTAGCCTTGAGCGGGAAGCGTTGAAGAGGATGTGCGAGAATCGAAGGACTATTAAAGCAAGAGCTAGTAACAGAATGAAGTGGCGAGCATGAGTGCTTTGGGCACGCGTTCTGCGCGATCTTCTGTTTTGTTACCTGCGCTTTTCCTAGGAGTAGCTTTGCTCTTGCAGATGTTATCAGGCGTTGCCGTTTCTGCTGACGTAGGGGAGACAGAGGCTCAGGCGATTTTGGTTGAGGCGGATTCAGTGTTGCGGGAGGCGTTCGCAGTTGTTCTATCTGCTGAGGATGCAGGTGCTAATGTGAGTGCTTTGGCGGTTAGGTTGACTGAGGCTGGTTCTGCGTTGACACGTGCTGAAGTGGCGTTGGCCGGGGGGAACTTGAGCGGTGCAGCAAGTCTAGCGGGTGTGTGTAGTGATATGGCTCAGAGCGTTGCAGATGATGCGAGTGTGTTGAGGAGTGAGGCTTTGCGGGCAGCAGTAGACTGGCGGATTCTGGTTGGGGTGAGCGTGTTTGCAGGTGTTGCTTTTGTGATGGTTTTATTTGTCGTGTGGCGATTGTTCAGACGTTGGTTTTTGAGGCGGTTGATGGGGTATAAGCCAGAGGTGGCTGAGTAATGTGGAGTCTGGATGATTATAAGCTGGTTTTCATTGCCCTAGGGCTTGCAGGAGTGCTTCTGTGTAGCCTGCCGGCCGCTTCGGTTTTTCTGCGGTTTCCTGATGGCGAGCGTTTCTCGGAGTTGTATGTGCTGGGGCCTAAGCATACGGCGGAGGATTACCCATTTAATGTCAAGGCAGGCGAACCATATTCAATCTATCTTGGAATTGGAAACAATATGGGCTCTTCCACCTACTACGTTGCTCGCATCAAGTTCAGAAATGCAACAGATCCTTGCCCAAACGCTACAATGGGAACAGAGAGTTCCCTTCCGGTTTTGTATGAAAGACGCGTATTTCTTCAGGATGGTGCGACTTGGGAGACGCATTTGTCTTTCTTTCTTAACAAGATTGCATTTTCAGGCAATATGTGTTGGGTGGACAGTTTGATCGTAGAAGATGCTAGTGCAAAAGTTGACAAACTTGCCTATTGGAATGCGCAAAACAACGGGTACTATTTCAACTTCTTCATCGAGCTGTATATCTATCGCACTGAATCGGACAGTATCGAATATCACGAAAGGTTTGTTGGAATCTGGCTCAATATGACTGACGTATCATGATGGTCGCAACAAGAACATGTAGTGGGTCGTGCTCAACACGATATACGAGTATGCGTGTGCGGCTGCAATTACCCGCGTCTTTATCTTCTGATCGCGGCCTGTCGTTAATCTCACTACCTCTTGAAGTTTAATGGAATCAGTTCTTCATCTTGGTTTGTTCAGTAGAAATCAAGATGCGCGAACAAGATTTGAGAGGGTCATATCAGACCTTCAGCATCTAGGTTCTCTCTGCCAATTGTCAGTGCGACAGCGATGGCGTGTTTACTTCGTATTCGATTCGTATCCCGAGAATCGTGCCCATAGTGGTATGTATAGCCGCCTAAGGTGTTAGTGACTATTGGAGCTGGTTTTGTCGGTTCGCATTTCGCATGTGTCTTGTTATCTGAACATTGATTCAAGAATAGTACGTGCCACGTAATATACAATCTTCTATATCAAAATTCCATAGGAATTTAAATCTAGGGAAGTAGAATCCTCGCTTGAGGGACGCAATTCAATTGATCTACCCGCTACAATCACTCAAAGATCGCCAAGCCAAGATGGCGGAGGGGCATCCGGCTCTTGGTGTCACGATAGTGATTCCGACTTTTAATGAAGAAGGAAACATAGCGTGCGTCATTAACGAACTGAGACATGTAGGATTCCAAGATATTCTCGTCATAGATGGAAACTCCAAGGACAAGACGGCAGAAATCGTCAAAAAACTTGGAGTTGAGTTGATTCGCCAGAATGGGCATGGCAAAGGGGATGCCTTGCGCCAAGTCTTCAGTTATTCAGCGTTAAGAGGAAACACCGTTGTTATGATGGATGCAGATGGGTCAATGAATCCAAAGGAACTTTTTTCTTTCATCGAAGCTTTGAAATCAGATGTAGACGTTGTCAAAGGCTCCAGATTCATGGTTGGAGGCCATTCTGAAGACATGACATTTGTCAGAAAGGTAGGCAACCTGTTCTTTGTGACTCTAACCAATCTGCTAATGCGCACAGGGTACACTGACTTATGCTATGGTTTCGCAGTATTCAGACGCGAGGCAGTTGAGAGACTCTACCCCCATCTGGAGTCAAAAAGCTTTGAGATTGAAGCAGAAATCTTCACAAAAGCCAAGAAGTTGGGGTTGAGCGTAGTGGAAGTTCCTAGCATCGAATTGCGAAGAAAATATGGCAAGTCAAATCTGGGGGCATTTAGAGATGGATTTCGTATTTTGAAGACCATTATTCGCGAGTCTGTCATAACATAGATCAAACCTTATTCATAATCTTGGAACCGAAATTCAATAAACAGCCAGTGTGTGCATAGTAGAGCTATTGGCGAAGAGAGATAAACGTCAGCTGTTCAAAACAAACTGAGTCGTTGAGTTTATTCTATGTTATAAAGATAGTGCTGCAGGTGCTGAAAATCATGAAAAGAAGAATAGCCGTGATTGCAGAGTATTTCCCTCCCAGATTGGGTGCTGACAGGAGGATTTTCGAGCTCATGAAAAGGCTTTCCAAGAAGTATGATATTCATTTTATTACATTGCCTCCGTCATACACTCTTTTCATCAGAAGAATAGATTCTTATGATAAGGTGGATCATCAACTCACATATGAAGGAATGCGTGGTCACAGGCTGGGTTTGCCGAACTTCGTATCGAGGTTTTGGACAAAGAGCTTTCTAATCGCATTCATCGTGACTGAGATTTATCTCGGCTTTCAAACGCTGAAGAAGATGGTTCATCTGAGACCGCACATTGTGATAGTTAACGATACATCTGTTTACACAGGCCTGGTTGGGTTTGTTTGCAGCAAGATATTGAACAAGAAGCTTCTGGTAGACTACAATGACCTAATGGGATTATACACGTTCGAGCTCGTTGGAAAAAAGATGAGTGGGGTTACGCGGAGGATTCTAGGTCGAATACTGATCTTAGTGGAGGATACTTTGGTTAGACATTGCTGGAAAGTAACGACTATCACAGTCTTCATAAAAAACTATGCTTCGACAAGAAATGTCAGAAAGGACATCATAGTCATTCCAAATGGCGTGGACATGAGCCTGTTTGATCCTACTAGAGTCACTGGACTGGAAATAAGGTCCAAGTACGGCGTGAAGGATGGAGAAAAGCTTTGCGTCTACGCGGGTAGAGTTGATGAGGTTGCGGGAGCAGAAACAATCCTTAAGACAACCAAGTTGTTGAAACATGAAAAAACGATTAAATTCATGGTAGTTGGGGAAGGGAATCCTGAGATGTTGAATGAACTGTCAAAATGCGATAATGTGATTTTGACTGGCAGTGTTCCCAAGGAAGACATCCCAAAATATCTAGCTGCAGCAGATTGTGTTCTTGTGCCATTCCCTGACAATGTGGCTAGCCATGGGATTAGCCCTTTGAAGCTTTTTGAAGCTCTAGCCATGGAAAAACCCGTAATCGCAAGTGCGATTAGCGGAATCAAAGAGGCTGCCTTGCAGGACCCTAATGTTATCCTAGTCGGGAACGATCCAAGCTGCTGGGCTTCCGCTGTCATCAGGCTCGCTAGGAGCGGGGAAATAACGACTCGACAAAGACAGAATAGCAGAGAAGTGGTTCGTGAGAAATATGATTTTGATCACTTGGCAGCGGCTTTTGGTGAAGTCATTGAAAGTGGACTCTGACCTCATAGGCAACCAGGTTGATTCACTAGTGTTACATATCTGCCAGCTGAGATAGCAAGATGCATTCAAAGCTCCCAAAACCTTCAAGCAGAACCACGCCATCAATTACGGAGCTTGGAGCTGAAACTACGTGCAGACCCAAGAACTCGCTAGAAATGGCGAACGCAAGCAGGCGATTGACACGAGAGAAGCTGACTGAGTACCTAAGCAAAGCTTGTTGAGGAGGCTGGATTATGAGAAAGAAAGTTAGACTGATTGAGCAGATCAGGAATAGTCAGCTTTGCACAGGTTGCGGAACATGCGCTGGAGTATGTCCAACTGAAGCGTTAAAGATGCATGTGTCTGAAGGAATCTGCGTCCCAGAAATAAAGGAAGAGGAATGCATCGATTGTGGGCTTTGCATCAAGTCCTGTCCAGGATACTCGGTGGATTTTGAAAGTCTAAACATGAAGATTTTCAAGAGACAGCCTAGCGACAAATCAATCGGAAACTACTTGGGATGTTACGTTGGGCACTCAACTGACGTTGACATCAGGTATAACTCCGCCTCAGGAGGAATAGCAAGTCAACTCCTGATTTCTGCTTTGGAAAGAGGCATAATCGACGGTGCGATCGTTGTACGGATGAATAGAGACAGACCTCTTGAAACAGAAGCGGTCATCGCAAGGACAAGGCAGGAGATTCTGGATGCCTCCAAATCGAAATATTGTCCAATCGCGTCAAACGAGGCCCTGAAGCAGATTCTCAAAGAGAACGGAAGATTTGCCATTGTCGGTTTGCCCTGCCATATCCATGGGATTCGAAAGGCTGAGGAAGCCTGCGAGATGCTGAGAGGGAGGATAGTTTTACGTATAGGACTTATGTGCTCACATATCGTCAGTTTCGCCGGGACTGAATTCATCCTTGAAAAGCTGGGCATTGACAAGAAGCAGGTGAAGGCACTCAGTTACAGGGGAAATGGATGGCCAGGAGGAATGTCGGTTAGGCTGAAGAATGGTTCCGATGTTCACATTCCACTTTTGGGCACTTGGAACTCGTATTGGTCTATTTTCTCATCACACTTCTTTACTCCAGTACGTTGTGAAATGTGTCCAGATGAGGCGGCTGAGCTGGCGGATATATCACTAGGAGATGCATGGCTTCCTGAGCTGCGCCATAACAGAATTGGCGAATCCGTCATCGTGACCAGGACAAAGATTGCGGAGGATATTCTCTCCTTAGCGAGATCTACTAGGGAGATATATGTAATGGCTGTAGACCCTTTGAAAGTCAGGCAAACGCAAGGATTAAATCTCAAGTTCAAGAAAGACTTCTTTGGAAACCGTCTTTCAATGCTCAGGGTTCTTGGCTATCAAACGCCTAACTTCGATGCGCCGAAGCACAGGATGTGGTCAATTGTCGAGTTTTCAAGGGCCTTCTACCCATATCTCAACATTGAATTGTCGTCAAAAAAGCGCATAAGATCGCTCTTAACGCACGTTCCCTTTCCGCTTTTCAGGTTGTACTTCGGAATATTCAAGTATCTTTCTCTCATCTAAAGACTCTTAGGAGGATTTTCTTGACTCCGTCTAAAATACTCCTGATTCATGTTGGCGATATGGACAACAAGGGAAGTGAGGTGCTCTTAAGAAGCGACGTTTCCGTCATAAGGGAAATCATGAAGGACGATGTCGCTCTGTTCGTTTCTACGGTTAACGTTGAGGGAGTAAGGAAACTGAACCTGCCTCTGAGTGGCGTGCTGACCACAATCGTCAACGTACCTTACAAAACAGCAGACAGTCTAGCCAGAAAATCAGGGATCAACAGGAACACCGTCAAGTACAAGGTCTTTTCAGTAGCCAGCTTAATCTACCTGTTCGTCCAAACGACGGTGTCGATAGTTTCTGTTGTCTTGACGAAACTCGGACTGAAGACTTTCTACCGAAGTGAGGTCTTCGACCAGATGAAGAACTGCGATTTGGTGATTTCCTGCAGTGACGAGAATTTCAAAGAAGCGGCATCTTTGCTCCCCTCGAACCTCTACTGGATCCTCACCTGGTGGACAATGCTTTTCCAAAGAACATTCGAAATTACTGTCGCCAAAAACATCGGCAAACCAATCGTGGTATTTCCAAACTCAATCGGACCTTTTAGAACCTGGGTGGGCCGGTTTCTATCGAGGCTTGCACTTAATTGCTGCGGGTGCGTGTTAGCAAGAGAACCCGTCTCTTATGAAATAGTCAATTCACTAGGCATTGGACCTAGGAAGATTCTAACTGCCGACACGGCATTGCTTTTCAAGCCAGAGAAAGAGACAGTTTCGGGGAGTTACTCTCATCCTGTGATTGCAGTATGTCCAGGTATCTACAGATACAGTTTATCCGACGAACAAGTCCGCGATTATATCCTGGATCACGCTAGGGCCCTCGATGCTGCAATAGAGCGCTACGGATTCAGTGTGATTCTCACCCCGCACTATGTAAGCCATCTTGAGTATGATGATCTGGAAATTTGCCGACTCATTCTGGAGAAAATGAAGAACAAGAACCATGCAAAGATTGTTGTTGCAGGCGGCGTGGAAGAGTTCAAATCACTTCTGGATCAGATGGACATGATCATAACTTCAAAACTGCACCCTGGAGTCATGGGAGTGTCAGGGCATGTGCCCACTCTATGTATCGCTTATGACCATAAGCAAATTGGTCTCTTTGAGCTCTTAGGTATGGAGGATTGCATAATTCCTATAGGGGAGGCTTCGTGTGAGAAAATCTTGTCCAAAATAGATCATATTTGGAGGAAAAGAGAAAAGATTAAGGCTTCGCTAAAGACACGCATTCCTGAGTTGCAGGAGAGTATCAAGAAATCTGTGAAAGAGGCCTTGTCTTTCTACGATAAAGTGCAACAGAATAATCGGTGAATCTTCCACGTCTCTGAAGTGAGTGCAAATGCGTAACTACCTTAGGGTGCTCTACTATCTTCGTAGCATGATGAAACATGCTCAGTCTGATCGTGGCAAGCTGATAGAACACCAGAACAAGAATCTTCGAAAAATCGTGAAATACGCATTTGAGTATGTTCCTTTCTATCATCAGAAACTCAAGGATATCGGAGTAAGACCAAGCGACATAAGGACTGTGAGGGATCTATCCAAACTGCCGATACTGAGGAAAGACGAAATCAGGAAAAACCTCAGTAGGTTACTATCCACCGAATTTGACATGAACACTCTTCGCATGCTTTCGACCAGTGGCTCAACCGGGCTGCCGTTGCGCGTTTTCGTTAGCAACAAGGAAGATGACTATAGAAAGGCCAAGCACTTAACGGCCAACATATTCTGCGGGCAAAAACCCAGGGACCGTTACGTCACAGTAACGTCGCCTTCTCATTTTGGAGAGGTGCCTAGGCTCTTGAGAACCGTAGGTGTTTATGACCGGGCTTTTGTATCCGTATTCGATGACATTGACAAGCAAATCTCCACAATTGAAGAACTGAAACCCAATGTCTTGGCCGGATACTCAAGTTCTCTTTCTCTGTTGGCAAGAGAGATTGAGAGGAGAGGAATAGGGACGATTAGGCCAAGGTTTATTCTTGGAGGTGCCGAACTTATAGATGATTTCTCTCGCAAGTTTATTGAGAACGTTTTTAACGCGCCTTTCTATGACCAATATGCCATCGTGGAACTCGACCGAATTGCTTGGCAATGCACCGCGAGGCTGCAATATCATATAGACGCCGATTCGGTAATTATGCAGTTTCTTGACGAAAAGGGAGAGGAGGTTTCCGCTGGAGAGAGAGGCGAGATAGTCTGCACCAGCCTTTTCAATTATGCGATGCCCTTCATCAGATATGCTGTTGGCGATATAGGAATAGCCTCGAATGATGAGTGTCCATGCGGCATAAGACTTCCGCTAATGAGGATGATAGAGGGTCGAAAAGACTCGCTGCTGGTTCTCCCAGATGGTCGATTATTGTCACCAAGAGCCTTCACCGTCGCTATGAATATGTTCGATCTAACGAAAGACATAAACCAGTTTCGGATTATACAAAGAAAAAAAGATCTTTTCGAGATTCACATAAGCAAGAAGAAAGAAACTGTTGACGAAAAGACCATGGAAAGCAAATTGGTTATGCACCTCAAGAAAATGCTCAACGTGAAAGAAGGTGAAGTGGTGTTTCAGATAGAATTTGACAACGAAATCCCACTTGACAAAACCGGCAAATTTAGCGCGGTTGTAACCGAGCTCAAGAAGAGTTCTTGATCTCTTACAGGGGACAGAATGAAGGGTATATGAGGGATAGGATTTCCGCAAAACCGTGAAACAGACCGCCAGCAAAAGCATAAAAGATCATCGAATTGATATTGTGTAGACCGTAACTCACCAAAGAGGTCATACAATGCTATCCTCGAAGATCTCAAGGATTGGTCGCTTGATCATTTTTCTACTGACCGGAAGCTTTCTGGCTTACACCGTAGTATCTACATCGGTGTATTCGATTTCCCCGACGGAATTGGGAATGGTTAGTAAGTTTCCAACGACGTTCTGGATTGGTCTAGTTCTTCTGGGATGTCTTTGGTTTTCCTGTTTAAAAGGGCCTTCAAGGTATCAGGTTTTGAGCCTATGTTTGACTGTTTCCTACCTGTTCGTCGTCCCAGCTGTTATTAAGACACCCGTGTGGATCAGTGAATCTTACTACCCCTACGGCGAAAGCCTCCTAATCAACTCACAAGGACACCTTGTCAATCGGGATTATGCTCCACTTACGAGCTATCACGATTGGCCGCTATTTCTGTATCTTGCAAGCAATCTTAAACTTGTGACAGGCATTCCTGACAATGTAATACTGAAATTCTTTCCACTGCTGACGATCTCTATGTATGGAATGTTGACTTTTCTGATATTGAGGGTGAGACTGAAGGCTTCATTCGCGATCTTTGGCGCGGCTTTGCTATTAAGTAGTTTTTTCCTGCGTCAACAGTACTTTGGTCCACAGGGTATAGCATACGTGTTCTTTCTTCTAATCATCTTGGTACTCTCGCAGCTTTTCTTCGACTACAAAACGAAAAAAGGGACGTTGGCAGCGCTTTTTCTTTTTCTGTTCATAGTAACTACGTTGACCCATGCGCTGACTTCATTCATGGCGCTAGTGGTTCTTGTGGGGGTGTATTTGGGACTTAGATTCTCTAATAGAAGGCCCTCTGCGATCACGGTCAAACTGATTGCGTTTTCTGCGTTGTTCTTGTTGTCCTACAACATGTTCGTAGCACCTGGCTTTTTCAATCTAAGTGTTACGAAATTGTATCAGTTCATTCTGGAGATCTGGGAGTCTGGCATTGGCAGGGAACTATCTCGGATCCCTGGTTCGCCTGCACAGACAATGAGTTATGTGACTTCTTGGAGTGTAGTTCTCTTAACTGGTCTGATCGCCTTGATTCAGGTGCTTTATGTATTGAAGAGTCTTCGCGGGCACAAACAAGCAGACAAGGATGAGTACTCTGTCTTCGCGGTCGTCTGGCTGGCTCTGGCCGTCTTTTTTGCGGTTACAACAGTGTACGGATCCAACGAGGCATACCAGCGCGCATTCATGTTTGGGCTAATACCTCTAACCTATCTCTGCGTCAAGCTTCTTTCCAGGAAACCGCGCATACTGATACTAGTCCTCTGCGGGCTCCTTTTTCTAAATATCCCAGCCCAGTACGGATCAGACACATACAGACTAGCGACCGATGCTGTTCTCGCTGGCACCAGCTTCTTCGTCGATTCCACGCCCCAGAACACAACGCTCCTCTACAGCTTCTATCCACATATAAGGTATTTCGATCCGCTGAAAAACGTCGAGTTCGTAGTTCTCCCAGGGACCTTGCCATTCACATCGGTTCCTAACTCAACAACTATCCATAAAACAGTGAACAAAGCGGAGTACATAATACGTTCTGATCTACAGCACAATTTCTACGTCTATTTTCTCAAACAGGATCCCTTTGATCTGATCGACTTCGATAGATTCAACAGAGTCTACGACGACAAGAGTCTCCGTGTGTTTAAACACTCGAATGGAACTTCGTTGCCGTAACGGCGAAAACTGGATTGAATGGCGACCTGTGCGTCAAGCAATAGCGAACTAACGTGGGCTAGCGCGAGCGTTGAATGGCATCCTGATTGGAAGCTGCCCCGCCGAAACTAGAGATGTGCAGCAACAAAGAATGGGCAGATGGATTCTGAGGGAGGTTTGCCGAGCGATATCCTCCTTCGTCCAGACGCGTTTGTCAATGTGACTAACTGAATACGAGATCAGACACGTCAAAAGGATCGCTCTTTGATTTTGCATATTCGTACAAGAATACCCCATAGTAGTCTTCGGCCATGGCTAGCTCCACAGATTTTCTCATGTTCGCTATGCTTGTCATCGTTGAAGTCCCGTAAATGAAATAATGCTTCGCAGAAGGATTAAGATTCTTGATGCGTCGAAGCCCATCTGTTATTCCTGCCCA
>Ga0315294_10008932_pt1 | contig 11004 bp, 10 predicted proteins | sample YL17G13_40_MG_FD_203626 | JGI IMG/M metagenome (GOLD analysis project Ga0315294, IMG submission 203626) | Sediment microbial communities from Yellowstone Lake, YNP, Wyoming, USA - YL17G13_40 | ecosystem: Environmental > Aquatic > Freshwater > Lake > Sediment | place: USA: Wyoming | collected... | reverse complement strand
GGAGTTTGTCAGTTATCTAGTTCAACTAATATGCACGTTGTACATAATGACGCAAGTGGAACGGCTACAACAATAGATTTAGGAAGTTCATATCCTTGTACCGATTCGCAATATAATTACTTTATTACAATCGAGCAAAGAACTACAAGTTATATTGTAACAGTTGAAAGGGTAACAGTTACAACGGGAGCAAGTATATCAACCACAAATACACTATCTACAAATATTCCAAACTATGCAACTGGTATAATTCAATTATTAACTTGGATTTCAAATAACGCTACTGCTGCTGTTGCAAGTTATTTAGATGGTGGCGCAATAGGGAACGTAAAAAATCAATAATATGTACTACAAAAATTCAAAATACCAAATCTTTGATGCTGACAACAATCTTGTAGTAATGCAAGAGGAAACAGCCCAATACAACGCATATTTAGCGTATTTACAAAACGATGGCGAACTTTTAGATACTGATTTTGAGGTTGTTGTTAACGAAACTTCAAACGTGAATGATATAGTTATTGATTTATTAACCAAGCAAATCGAAACGTTAACTGAGGAAGAAAAATCAAATTTACTTCAAAATTTATTAAGTACTTAAAATGGAAATAAGAAAAATATCAGTAGGGCCAGATTATAAAAATGGTGCAATGCACTATTTAGTAGGTCAGAAAATACTTGGAGATTCAAATGAAATTCATCTAATTAAACGTAATTCTGATACCGGGGCTGTATTGATATATATTATTAATAAAAAAGAAGAGGTAGTTTTATGGAAAGAGTTTACCTTTACCGTTCCAGTTTCAATCGAATTTAATATAGACTTTTAATGAAATCTCCATTTTACTTTATAGTAAACCCTATAAATGGAAAAAGATACGATAATACAAAAGACATATCCGGAATTGAATTTATAGTTAGTACTTCTGAGGAAGACCATAAATTTTCAAATAGATATGCTAAAGTTGTCGAACTTCCATTAGGTTACAACGGCCCTATATCGATAGGCGATATTCTTCTTGTACATCATAATGCCTTTAAATTCTACAATGATATGAAAGGTAATCAAAAAAGTGGAAAGAGTTTCTTCAAGGATAATTTATTCTTTATAGAAATGGACCAATTTTTTATGTATAAAAACAATGACACCTGGTATTCTTACGATAGATATTGTTTTGTAAAGCCAATCCCTCCTACTGAGTCATACATAAAGAAGCCTTTTAGTGAAGAGCCATTGATGGGTAGAATGGCGTATCCAAACCAATACTTGATTAGCAAAGGAGTAAACAAAGGAGACCTTGTGTGCTTTTCCCCAGATAGCGAATATGAATTTACTGTAGATGGAGAGAAACTATATAGAATGTTTGACCATCAAATTACAATGAAATTATGACAAGCAGAGAAGTAAAATTAAAAATTATTGCAGCAGGATATAAAGCTGTAGATGAATTGATTAAAGTAGCTGAGGACTCTATATTAAGTCCTGACCAAGATGGTGATGATTTAACTGCAGACAAATTAAAAAATGCAGCAGCGACTAAAAAGTTAGCTATATTTGATGCGTTTGAAATTCTAAACAGAATTGAGTCTGAAAAAGAAAGCTTAGATTTATCTGAAAAAGGAGATAACAGAACCGATACAAAACAAGGATTTGCAGAAAGAAGGTCAAAATAATGAACTTTATACTATAGTTGAAAACTATATACCATCAGGTACCATTGCTAAAAAAAATAGCAATAGGTCTTGGCTGTATGGTTATAATGATAAGTACGATGTTATTGTAATATCAAAAACAGGAGAGATAGGTCAGATAATAAGTATATCTGGAATATATATAGCTCTTCCGGCAACTCCTAAAAAAGTACACAAAAGGAGTGATTCAAAAATGGAACAGCATTGGGAGAGAGAGCTATTGCCAAAACAGCTCTCAAGAATACAGTCTATTTTCCAATGGAACGAAATGCCTGCTGAGTTTAAAAACAGATGGGTAGACTACATTGAGCAAGAATTTGACTACAGAGAGAATGGGTATTGGTTTACCAACAATGGAATATCTACTTACATAACAGGCTCTCACTACATGTATTTGCAATGGGCCAGTATCGACGTTGGATACCCTGACTTTCGAGAAGCAAATAGAATTTATTGGATTTTTTGGGAAGCATGCAAGGCAGACGAAAGATGCTTTGGAATGATATACTTGAAAATCAGACGTTCAGGGTTCTCTTTTATGTCTTCATCTGAATGTATAAATCTAGGAACATTAGCAAAAGATGCAAGGATTGGTATATTATCAAAGACCGGTGCCGATGCCAAGAAGATGTTTACAGATAAAGTTGTTCCAATAAATAGCAGACTTCCATTCTTCTTCAAACCTATTATGGATGGTATGGACAAGCCAAAGACTGAGCTTGCGTTTCGGGTGCCAGCATCAAAAATTACAAAGAAGAACATGTACGATATTGATTCAGACATAATAGAAGGACTAGACACATCTATTGACTGGAAAAATACAGAGGACAACTCTTATGATGGGGAAAAACTATTGTTTTTGGCTCACGACGAATCGGGAAAATGGACAAAGCCTCAGAATATTAAAGAGAACTGGCGCGTAACAAAGACTTGTTTAAGATTGGGTGCTAAGATTATTGGAAAGTGTATGATGGGTTCTACATCAAATGCATTATCTAAAGGTGGTCAGAATTATAAAGATATGTTTGAAGACTCAGACGTATCTAAACGTAACGCCAATGGACAAACAAAAAGCGGACTATATTCTTTATTCATACCTATGGAATGGAATATGGAAGGGTTTATAGATATACATGGAATGCCTGTGTTTAATAAACCAGAATATCCAATTAAAGGTGTTGATGGTGGCTTAATAAGAAATGGAGCTGTTGACTATTGGAATGCAGAGGTTGATTCTCTTAGAAGCGACTCTGACGCGCTAAATGAATTTTATCGTCAGTTTCCAAGAACTACATCTCACGCTTTTAGAGATGAAAGCAAACAATCTTTATTTAATCTTACAAAAATTTACCAACAAATTGACTACAATGATAGTTTGATTAAAGAACACTACTTAACAAAAGGTTCATTTCATTGGAAAGACGGAGAGAAAGATAGCAAAGTTATTTTTACTCCGGACAATAGAGGCAGATTTTTAGTCAGTTGGACACCAGCAAAGCACTTACAAAATAATGTTCATTATAAAAGTGGAATGAAGTCTCCAGGAAACGAACATATAGGTTCTTTTGGATGTGACTCTTATGATATATCAGCAGTGGTTGGAGGAAGAGGTTCAAATGGAGCACTCCACGGCCTCACAAAATTCAATATGGATGAAGCTCCTAGTAATGAGTTCTTCCTTGAGTATGTAGCTAGACCACAAACGGCAGAGATATTCTTTGAAGAAGTTCTTATGGCTTGTGTTTTTTATGGTATGCCAATTCTTATCGAGAATAACAAACCTAGGCTATTATATCATTTTAAAAATAGAGGGTATAGACAGTACTGCTTGAATAGGCCTGATAAGCAATACAATAAGTTGACTAAAACAGAACGTGAGTTAGGTGGTATACCAAACTCCTCTGAAGATGTTAAGCAGTCTCATGCTTCTGCAATCGAGTCGTACATAGAGAAATATGTAGGAATGGATATGAATGGAGATTATAGAGATTCTGACCAAATGGGAAGTATGCCATTTATTAGAACGCTAGAAGATTGGGCTAAATTTGATATAAATGATAGGACTAAGTTTGATGCTTCTATTAGTTCAGGATTAGCTATAATGGCTAATCAAAAACACATATACAATCCAGAAAAAAAAGATTCAAAAATTATTGTTAACTTCGCAAGGTATAGAAATGAAGGAACAACAAGTCAACTAATTAGATGAAAAACGTAACAATAGACATCACATCGTCAGTATTCCCAAGTCAACTAGCTACTGATACCGAAAAAGCCTCTCAAGAATTTGGGCTACAAGTAGGACAAGCTATTCAATATGAGTGGTTTAGAAAAGACGGAAACTCTTGTAGGTATTACGGTCAGTGGAAAGAATTTCATAGACTAAGACTGTATGCCAGGGGAGAACAATCTGTAGGTAAATATAAGAACGAGTTAGCTATCGATGGAGATTTGTCATACTTAAATTTGGACTGGACACCTGTTCCAGTAATACCAAAATTTGTAGACATTATAGTTAATGGAATGTCCAATAGGCTTTTTAAAGTTAAAGCTTATTCTCAAGATGCAATGTCTCAATCTAAGAGAAATAAGTATCAAGAGCAGATTGAAATGCAGATGGCGGCAAAGCCTATATTAAAGACTGTAAAAGAAATGACAGGATTTAATGCTTTTACAATGGACCCTGATAAGTTGCCAAATGATGACGAAGAACTTTCGTTATATATGCAATTAAATTATAAGCCAGCTATTGAGATTGCCGAAGAAGAGGCTATTAATACAATGTTTGATGAAAACCATTATGATGACATTCGTAAAAGACTTGACTATGACTCTACAGTTCTTGGTATCTCTGTAGCAAAGCACGAATTTCTTCAAGGAGCAGGAGTTAAAATATCTTATGTAGACCCGGCAAATATAGTATATAGCTATACTGAGGACCCATATTTTAGAGATTGTTTTTATTGGGGTGAAATCAAAACTCTTCCAATAACTGAGTTGATGAAAATTGACCAGAATCTTACTAAAGATGATTTGCAAGAAATAACCCAATATAGTCAAGGTTGGTACGATTACTATAATGTTGCTCAATTTTATGAGAATAGCGTATTTTCAAGAGACACTTGTACTCTTATGTATTTCAATTATAAGACTACCAAAAAAGTAGTTTATAAAAAGAAAATACTTGATAATGGTGGTTCAAGAATTATTGAGAAAGATGATACTTTCAATCCTCCTGCAGAAATGATGGAAGAAGGTAATTTTGAGAAGATAGAAAAAACAATAGATGTTTGGTATGAAGGAGTTATGGTGATGGGAACCAATATCCTATTGCAGTGGAGAATGTCTGAGAATATGGTTAGACCTAAGTCAGCATCTCAGCATGCGCTTCCTAATTATGTGGCATCAGCTCCTCGTATGTATAAAGGAGCTATTGAATCTACCGTTCGTAGAATGATACCTTTTGCTGACCTTATTCAAATTACTCACTTAAAAATACAACAGGTAATAAATAGAGTTGTTCCTGACGGTGTATTCATCGATGCTGATGGTCTTAACGAGGTAGACCTTGGTACAGGTGCCGCATACAATCCTGAAGATGCTCTTAGGTTATATTTCCAAACAGGTTCTGTAATTGGAAGAAGTTTCACACAAGACGGTGATTTTAATAATGCTAAAATACCAATCACACAACTTACTTCAAATTCAGGCGCTAGCAAGACTCAAATGCTTATAGGTAACTATAATCATTATATGGATATGATTAGAACTGTAACAGGGCTAAATGAAGCTAGAGACGGCTCGATGCCTGACCCTAACTCTTTGGTTGGTTTACAAAAGTTGGCAGCTTTAAATTCAAATACAGCTACTCGTCATATTCTTGAAGGTGGTCTATATATTTATAGAACTCTTTCAGAAGCATTGACTTATAGAGTTGCTGACATTTTACAGTACAGCGACTTTAAAGATGAGTTTATAAATAAGATTGGAAGATACAACGTGTCTATATTAAATGATATAGCTGACCTGTACATTTATGACTTTGGAATTTTTATAGAGGTTGCTCCAGACGAGGAAGAGAAAGCTCAACTTGAACAAAATATTCAAATGGCATTATCTAAAGGAGATATTAACCTTGAAGATGCTATAGATATTCGAGAGCTTAAAAACTTGAAGCTTGCCAATCAATTATTAAAAATGAAGCGAGTTAAGAAACAAGACCGCCAGGAACAGATGGAGATGCAAAAACAAGCTATGCAATCTCAATTACAATTACAATCTCAACAAGTGGCTGCTGAAACAGCTATGCAAAAAATACAAGCAGAATTGCAAAGTAAGATGCAATTAAAGCAAGCTGAGGTAGCTTTTGAAATGCAGTTGATAGAGAAGCAAGCTCAATTGAAATCTCAGTTAATGGCTGAAGAGTTTAGTTACAATCAGCAGATGAATGGTATGGAAATCAATGTTTTAAATAAAAAACAACAAGACGCTGAGAAAGCCAAGGCAGAACGGATAAGCCTTCAGAATACTCAACAATCAAAACTAATAGACCAACGTAAAAATAATTTGCCTCCATTAAATTTTGAGTCAAATGAAGATAGTCTTGATGGTTTTGACTTGAGTGAATTTGACCCTCGTTAAAATGTAAAAAATTTTATATAAATTTGTAAAAAATTAAATCAAATCAAATGGAATACAAAGTAAGATTATTAGACGGTACAGAAGAAAAAGGAGTCGCACAGGTTGAACAAGAATTATTGGAACAACATGAGCAACAATTTCAAGATGTTAGAGTTCCTGGTCAAGAAGCTCCAGTAGTAGAAACTCCAGAAGTGGAAACTCCTGTAATTGAAACTCCTGCAATTGACGAGCCCGCGGAATTAAGCGAAGAACAAGTTCTTACATATATTGGAAAAAGATACAATAAGCAGATTAATTCATTAGATGAATTAACAGCTCAAAGGGAAGAGTCTGAGGCTTTACCTGAAGATGTTGCTGCTTATATGAAGTACAAGAAAGATACAGGCCGAGGTTTTGAGGATTTCTTGAATCTTAAAAAAGATTACGATACAATGAACCCTGAGACATTGCTTAAAAATTATTTAGCAGTAACTCAAGAGGGATTGGATTCTGATGATATTGAAACATTGATGGAGAGCTATCAATATGATGAAGACCTTGATGATGAATCAACTATTAGAAAAATAAAATTAGAAACAAAAAAGGCTGTTGCTGAGGCTAAAAAGTTTTTTAATAATCAAAAAGAACAATATAAAGTGCCACTTGAGTCAAGTGCTCCACAAGTTTCTGATGATGAAAAAGAAGCTTATGAAAGTTATAAGCAATACACCCAGCAAGCGAAGACTATTGAGCAGGAGAATGAAAGAAAGAGAAGTTGGTTTAATCAAAAAACTGACGAGATATTTAGCACAGAGTTCAAAGGTTTTGAGTTCAATGTTAATGATAAAAAAATCACTTTCAATCCTGGAGATGCTAGCGAACTTAAAAAGAGCCAATCTACTCCAGCAAACTTTATAAACAAGTTTTTGGATGAGCAAGGTTTAATTAAAGACGCAACCGGATATCATAGGTCATTAGCAGTTGCGATGAATCCCGAGAAGTTTGCAAGGTTCTTTTATGAGCAAGGTCAAACAGATGCTACGGAAGGAACAATGAAAGGCATTAAAAATATTCAAATGTCTGAAAGAAGAGCTCCTGAAGCGTTAAGAACAACGGATGGAATGCAGGTAAAAGCGGTAAATCCTGATTCCGGTAAAAGCCTAAAAATTCGCAGTATAAAAAAAGTTTAACAATTAAAATTTAAAAAAATGGCAAGTGCTTTATTAAATACGCCCACTTTTGCATTACAACCCTCAGCGGAGCAAGTAGCGTTACAAACAAATTATATTACCAACTTTAACTTTTTAAATCAGTATCTTCCTGATACTTATGAAAAAGAATTTGAAAGATATGGTAATCGTACCATCGCATCATTCTTAAGAATGGTAGGTGCTGAGATGCCTTCTAACTCTGACCAAATCAAATGGGCAGAACAAGGTCGTCTTCACATTAAGTACACTAGCTGTACATCAGCAGCAGCAGCAGCTTCAAATACTGCAACATTTACTGTAGCTGATACAGGTGTTACTTACATCGCAATCAGAGTGGGTCAAACCGTAATGATTCAAAACAACACTTCAGGTGTTTTCAATAAAGGTATTGTTACTGCAGTTCCTTCAGCTACTACTTTTACTGTAGCTTATTATGAGGCTGCTGGACAAGCATTTGCGGTATCTACTGCATGTACTGTATTCATTTACGGTTCTGAGTTCAAAAAAGGAACTAACGGAATGGTTGGTTCTTTAGAAGCAGAGGATGATATCTACACTAACAACCCTATTATCATCAAAGATAAATATGCGGTTAATGGTTCAGATATGGCTCAAATCGGATGGGTTGAGGTTACAACTGAAAACGGAGCAACTGGATACTTATGGTATTTGAAATCAGAGCACGAAACTCGTTTACGTTTTGAGGACTACCTTGAAACTTCTATGATTGAAGCTGTTCCTGCTGCTTCTGGTGGTGGTGCTGCTACTGCTGGTTACATTGGGTCTCAAGGTATTTTCTACGTTGTAAACAACAGAGGAAATGTTTGGGGTGGTGGTACACCAACTGCTTTATCTGATTGGGATTCAATTGTTTCTCGTTTGGACAAGCAAGGTGCTATCGAAGAAAACGTAGTGTTTGTTAACCGTGGATTGTCTTTTGACATCGACAATATGTTGGCTACACTTAACGGATATACTTCAGGTGGTGTTGCTCAGTCTGCATCTTTCGGTTTATTCGACAATGATGTTGACATGGCTTTGAACTTAGGTTTCACAGGATTCCGTAGAGGTTACGATTTCTACAAATCTGACTGGAAATATTTGAACGACCCTACAATGAGAGGTGGTTTAAATACTACTGCTAGTACTGCTACAGGTACAATCACAGGACTTTTAGTTCCTGCTGGTTCTACTTCAGTATATGACCAAATCATGGGTAAAAATGCTAAGAGACCATTCTTGCACGTTCGTTACCGTGCTTCAGAAGCAGAAGACCGTAAATACAAAACTTGGATTACAGGTTCTGCTGGTGGTGCTTCTAACTCTGACTTAGATGCAATGGAGGTTAACTTCTTGTCTGAGAGATGTGTATGTACTTTAGGTGCAAACAACTTCGTATTATTCCGTTTCGGTTAATATATAGTTAAATACTACAGGGCCTCATCAGTGAGGCTCTGTATATTTTTAGTAAAAAATTAAATCAAATTAAATTATAATAAAATGGCAACAGCATTATCAGTAGACAAAGTCTATAAGTTAAAAACAGGAAATCCACTTTCCTATACATTATCATCAAGAAATCATCCTAGATTCCCACTAATGTGGTTTGATGAAAAAAACAATCAAAACAGAGCCCTTAGGTATTCTGTAAATCAGAAATCACCATTTGAAGACGAGCAAGATGGAAATGCTATTGTTGAGCCAATTATTTTTGAAGATGGCTTTCTAAGTGTTCCAAGAACAAATCCAGTTCTTCAAGAATTTCTACATTATCATCCGTTGAACGGAATTATCTTTTCAGAGATTGATGACGAAAAAGAAGCATCTGATGAGGTTGCTGATTTGGATATTGAAATTGATGCGCTAGTTGAGGCTAGAAAACTTTCTCTTGAACAAATAGAAACTCTTACTAGAGTTATGTTTGGTAAAGACCCTTCTACAATATCAACAGCAGAATTAAAAAGAGACCTTTTAGTATTTGCTAAGAACGACCCTAGAGGATTCTTAACTACGCTGAACGACCCTGAGCTTCAGTATCAGTCTAAGATTCGTTTATTCTTTGAAAACAAACTATTAACATTACGAAACAACGATAAGGAAGTATGGTTTAGTACTCCTACAAATAGAAAGAAGATGGTATCTATTCCATTCGGGGAAGACCCTTATGATGTAGCTGGTCATTTCTTATCTAGCGACGAAGGTTTAGACGCTTTAAAAATGCTAGAAACAAACTTGAGTTAAATAAATACAATTGGATTGAGGTGTCCTTGGTCGAAAATTAGCACAGAATTATTTCTGTGCTTTTTTTTATTATATTTGTAAAAAAGATTTAAAATGATAAACGAGGTTAGAAATGCAGTTTTATCTGTTTTGAATAAAAACAATTACGGATATATTTCTCCATCAGATTTTAATTTGTATGCTGCAAATGCTCAGATGGAATTGTATGAAGAGTATTACAGTAGCTACAACAAAACGATAAATGCTGAAAACTTAAGGTCTTCAGGAACTGATTATGCAGATATAGAAAGTCCAATAGCAGAGACGTTAGAAACTTTTTTGATGACTGACTATTTAGTAAACCTTGGCAGCAATTCTTTTTCAATGCCAACTTTAACTACCGTTGGTAATGATTCTTATTATATTCTTAAAATATTATGCTACCCAAATCTTTTAGTTTCTGGAAATGAGACATCAAATTTTATTAAAAAACTTATAGATAGCTCAGCTTCATTCCTTTCAGATGGAATAGTCGAAGGAGATATAGTTGCAAACATACGCACAGGAAAAATATCTACCGTATCTGAGGTATTATCAGATACTACAATTTTATTAATAGACAATATTTTCCTAACTACAGGAGATGGTTATAGAATATTTTCATCAAAAGTAAAAGAAGCAGACAAGGTTAGTGTTGGAAAAATAACAATGCTTAATTCTTCATTATATACTCAGCCTACAGAGTTGTTCCCTTCATACACCCTAGAGGGTCAGACAATTAAAGCATATCCTTCTACAATAAAATTTAAAGGTCAATTACAGGCTGTATATTTCAGATATCCTAAAGTTCCAAAATGGACCTATATCACATTGACTAATGGAGAGCCTGCATTTGACCAGTCACAAACTGACTATCAAGACTTTGAACTTCCAAACGAAGATGGTTATAAATTGGTCACAAAAATACTTGAGTATTGCGGTATATCTATTAGAGAAACAGAGGTTACTCAATTCGGTATGGCTCAACAACAACACGAACAGCCTACGTTTAGTATGCAACAATAATAAAAAAAATGGCATATATCTCTCAGTACGAATATTACGAAAATAACGACAGTAACCCTACAGATGCAAATTGGGGTTCGTATCAATATGTAAGTTTAAATGACATAGTAAATAACTTCTTGCTGATGCACACAGGGAACCATTCCTTGATTAATAACGAAGAAAGGTACAAAGTTATATTTCACGCAAAAAGAGC
>Ga0315294_10008931_pt1 | contig 11005 bp, 8 predicted proteins | sample YL17G13_40_MG_FD_203626 | JGI IMG/M metagenome (GOLD analysis project Ga0315294, IMG submission 203626) | Sediment microbial communities from Yellowstone Lake, YNP, Wyoming, USA - YL17G13_40 | ecosystem: Environmental > Aquatic > Freshwater > Lake > Sediment | place: USA: Wyoming | collected... | reverse complement strand
TGTTTCTCCCGGTGGCGCTCGAGCGCCAGCTCGATCAGCCGGTCGATCAGCTTGGGGTACGGCAAACCGGACGCTTCCCACAGTTTCGGGAACATGCTGATGGAGGTAAAGCCGGGAATGGTGTTGATCTCGTTCACGTAGATCCTGCCGGTCTTCCGCTCCAAAAACAGGTCCACCCGCGCCATGCCCGAGCAGTCGATGGCGCGGAAGGCGCCGACGGCCAGTTCTTGCACCCGCCGCGTCTGTGCCGCCGTGAGCCGGGCCGGGATGATCAGCTCGGAGCCTTCCTCGAGATACTTCGCGGCGTAATCGTAAAACTCGTGTACCGGAACGATCTCGCCGGGCACCGAGGCCCGCGGGTGGTCGTTGCCGAGCACCGAGCATTCCAGTTCCCGGCCATCCACCGCGCGCTCGACCAGGACCTTGCGGTCGAAGGTGGCGGCCAGTTCCAGCGCGGGCCGCAGCTCGCCGCGGCCGTGGACCTTGGTGATGCCGACCGAGGAACCCAGGTTGGCCGGCTTGATGAACAGCGGGTAGCGGAACCGGGCTTCGACGGCGGCGGCCAGGCGGCGGGGGTGGGCCTCGATCTCCGCCCGCAGGAACAGCAGCCAGGGGACCACCGGCACGCCGTGGTCGCGAAACAGCCGCTTCATCACGTCCTTGTCCATGCCGGCGGCTGAAGCCAGCACGCCGCCGCCCACGTAGGCCATGCCGGCCAGCTCCAGCAGGCCCTGCACGGTGCCGTCTTCGCCGAACGTCCCATGGAGAATGGGGAAGATGACATCGAGCGGCTGCGATGCGGTATCGCGCTGGCTGGGGTCGGGCGCCAGCACCATGGGCAGCCCATGCTGCAGTACGCCCGCCTCGCTGCGGATGGTGTCGGCTGGCTCACCGGCATCGGCGCGCGGCAGCGGCCGATACGTTCCGCCCAGCAGCCGCTCGGCCTCGCCGGCGGCCAGCCAGCGCCCTTCCTTGGTGATGCCGATGGGCACCACCTCGTAGCGGCTCTTGTCCATGGCGTCGATGATGGAGGCCGCCGAGCGCAACGACACCTCGTGCTCCCCCGACCGGCCGCCGAACAGCACGCCTACCCGCAGTTTGTTCTTACCTGCCATCTGCCAAAAGCCACCACCAAGACACGAAGGACACCAGGTTCACAAAGTTTGTTCCTTTGTGTTCTTTGTGCCGCTTTGTGTCTTTGTGGTGAATCATAGGATCTTTTTGCCGAAAGCCGAGAGGGCCAGCTCGACCGCCAGCTTGGCGGTACGGTTGGCCTCGTCGATGACCGGGTTCACCTCCACCAGTTCCAGGGCCAGCATGCGCCCGGAATCGGCGATCATCTCCATGGCCAGGTGGGCCTCGCGGTAAGTGGCGCCGCCGCGCACCGGCGTGCCCACTCCGGGCGCCTCCTCCGGGTCCACGAAGTCCATGTCCAGGGTGACGCAGAAGCCGGCGGCGCCGCGGGAAGCGACGTCGATGGCGTCCTGCATGACGGCGCGCATGCCGCGCTCGTCCAGCTCGCGCATGGTGAAGGCGCGGATGCCGGAGCCGCGCACGTTGCCGCCTTCGAGGCGGTCGATGTCGCGCAAACCAATCAGCGCCGCCCGGCTGGCCTCCACCTTGGGGCTGAACCCGCCGATGCGCGTCAACTCCCCCGGCCCCAGTCCCAGGCAGGCGGCCAGCGGCATCCCGTGCACGTTGCCGCTGGGCGTCGTTTCCGGCGTATTCATGTCGGCGTGCGCGTCCAGCCAGATCAGTCCGACCTTCTCTTTTCTCCGGCGGTGAAAGGCGGCCACGCCGGAGACAGTGCCGACGGCCACCGAGTGATCGCCCCCAACCACCAGCGGGATGGCGCCTTCCTCCAGCGTCTTCTGCACCCAGCGGGCCTGCCGGCGGCAGGTTTCGGCCACCTGGTGCAGGTAGCGGGCCTTGCGCGCGCCGATGCCGTGCATCTCGGCGATGGCCGCCGGCACGTTGCCCGCGTCCTCGACGGCGTAGCCGATTTCGCGCAGGCGCGCCATCAGCCCGGCCAGGCGCAGCGCCGACGGCCCCATGTCCACCCCGCGCCGATCCGAGCCCAGGTCCAGCGGCACGCCGATAATGCGTATCTTCTTCATTCCGGACCCTTACTGGAAGTGACGAGTGACGAGTGACAAGTGACGAGTAAAACGCGGCAGGGCCACTTGTCACTCGTCACTTGTCACTCGTCACTAAGGGTAAAGCCGGTACAACATGCGCGGGAAGGCGATGGTTTCCCGCACGTGCTCCAGACCGCACACCCAAGCCACCACGCGCTCGATGCCCATGCCGAACCCGGCGTGCGGCACGCTGCCGTACTTGCGCAGGTCCAGATACCAGGCGAAGGCCTGGGGCGGCAGGTTTTGCTCGCGGATGCGCTGGAGCAGAAGATTGTAGTCGGACATGCGCTCGCCGCCGCCGATCACCTCGCCGTAGCCTTCCGGCGCGATCACATCGACGCCCAGCGCCAGGTCCGGCCGCTGCGGGTCCGGCTGCATGTAGAAGGCCTTAATGGCGGCCGGATAGTGGTGCACCATCACCGGCCGGTCGAATTCCTCGCCCAGCAGCGTCTCGTCGGCGTTGCCGAAGTCGCCGCCCCACTGGATTTCGCTGCCCTTGCGCTTCAGGATTTCGACCGCCTCGTCGTAGCTGATGCGGGGGAAGGGCGGGCGCACGCGTTCCAGCGGCGCGGTGTTCCGCTCGATCGTCTTCAGCTCGGCCGGCCGCCGTTCCAGCACCCGCTGCACGATGTAACTGATGAACTGCTCGGAGAGGTCCATGACGTCGTCCATGTGGGCGTAGGCCATCTCCGGCTCCACCATCCAGAACTCGGTCAGGTGCCGCCGCGTCTTCGATTTTTCGGCGCGGAAGGTGGGACCGAAGCAGTACGTCTTGCCCAGCGCCGCGCAGGTGGCCTCGTTGTAAAGCTGGCCCGATTGCGTCAGATAGGCCTTCTGGTCGAAGTACTGGGTTTCGAACAGCGTGGTGGTGCCTTCGCAGGCGGCGGGGGTGAAGATCGGCGTATCCACCAGCACGAAGCCGTGGTCATCCAGATAATCCCGCACCGCCCGGATCACCTCGTGGCGCACGCGCAAGATGGCGTTCTGCCGCGGCGTGCGCAGCCACAGGTGCCGGTGCTCCATGAGGAAATCCACGCCGTGTTCCTTCAGCGTGATGGGGAACGGATCATCTTGGGACACGGCCTGAACTACCTGCAGGTTGGTAATATCCAGTTCGAAGCCGCCGGGCGCCCGCTGGTCCGCCCGCACCTTGCCCCTCACCAGCACGGACGATTCAAGCTGCAGGTTCTTCAGCGCCTCAAACATCTCGGGCGGAACCGCCTTCTTGAACATGACCCCCTGGATGAGGCCGGTGCCGTCGCGGAAGATGGGAAACAGCAGCTTCCCGGATTCTCTCAGGTTATACAGCCACCCGCGGATGGTCACTTCCTGCCCGTCGTAGGCCGCGATCCCGCCGATGGTGGCCACCGGCGCTTGTGGTTGGATTTCTTCGCTCATAACTCTTCGAGCTTGCGGAATATCTCCTGTATCCGCTGGAGCGGATTGTTGATTTCGGGCTGCCCGCGCAGCTCCAGCACCAGCGGCATATCGTCTGCCGCCGCGCGGAAATCGCGGACGGTCCGAGCCCAGTCGATGGTGCCGTCGAAGGGGAACAAGTGATCGTCGCGCTCGCCGCGGTTGTCGTGCAAGTGGGTGGTCTTCACCAGGCGGCACATCTGCTCGAAGGTGGCCGCGACCCCCTCGGCCAGGTGCGCATGGCCGGTGTCAAAGCACAGCCCCAGATCGCTCAAGTGCGTGTAGCGGATGAAACCGAGAAGGCGCTCGGGCGTGGACAGCTCGTTGGGGGTGTTTTCCAGCACGGGATCGACGCCGCGCTGCCGCGCGAACATCCGCACGTGCTCGATGCTGGAAAAGGCGGCGTCCAGTTTGCGCAAATCGTATTCTTCGTTGGCGATGCCGACGTGCAGCACCAGGTAGCGGAACGGAGCATATTCGGCCATCTCCAGCGCCCGCTTGATCTCATCGCAGGCGGCGATGCGGCGGGTTTTCTCGACTTCGGTGACGGAGATGATGGACTGCGGCCCGCTCTTGCCCCACACCATGTCGCGGTACATGGGCGCATGGAGGGCATGAAGGCGGAGCCGCGAATTGCGGAACCAGGCGGCGATCTCGCGCATCTGCGCGCGGTCGTGATGATCGAAATGCTGGCGGGCGCAGAAAATCTCCAGCAGCTCCAGGCCCGCGTCCTGGATCTGCTCCAGCAGCGAGACGGTCAGGCGCTGGCTGACGAACAGGTGCGTGGATAAACCCCTCTGCATAGGTCCAAGGTCCAAGGTCCAAAGTCCAAGGTCGAAAGTCATCTCCGGTTGCCTGACTTTGGACCTTGGACTTTGGACCTTGGACTAATAGCCGATGGCTTTGCCGCCCAGCCGCGGGTCGGCGGCGCCCAGCAACAGGCCGTCGGGCGCCACGGCGATGGAGTGGGCGTCGCCGATCGAGCTGCGCGTGACCACCTTGTGGCCGCGGCCCTTCAACAGCGCCAGTGTGTCGGGCGAGAAACCCGGCTCCACCCGCAACTCATCGGGCAGCCACTGGTGGTGGAAGCGCGGCGCGTCCACGGCCTGCTGCACGCCCATCTTGTAGTCTATGACATCGAGCAGGATGTTCAACACCGTGTTGATGATGGTGGGCCCGCCCGGGCTGCCGGTCACCAGCGCCAGCTTGCCCTCATGGGTGACGATGGTCGGGGTCATGGCCGAAAGCGGGCGCTTGCCCGGGGCGATGGCGTTGGCCTCGCCCTGGATCAGCCCGTACATGTTGGGCACGCCCGGCTTCGAGCTGAAATCATCCATCTCATTGTTGAGCAGGAACCCCAGGCCCTCGGCGGTCACACCGCAGCCGTAGCCGCCGTTCAGCGTGTAGGTGAGGGCGGCGGCGTTGCCGTCCTTGTCGATGACCGAAAGGTGCGTGGTCTCGGCCGATTCATACGGCAGCGGGTCGCCCGCGCCCACCGCGCTCGACAGGCTGGCACGCTGCGGGTCAATCGAGGCGCGCAGCTTCTCGGCGTACTTTTTGTCGATCAGGCCGCGCACCGGGACCTTGACGAAATCCGGGTCGCCTAGGTAGCGGGCGCGGTCGGCGAATGCCCGCCGCATGGCCTCGGTGGTCCAGTGGATGGCGTCGGCCGACTGCGCGCCCTTTTCCGCCAGCGGCACGGCTTCCAGGATGTTGAGCATCTCCAGCAGCACCGTACCGCCGGAACTGGGCGGCGGCGCGCTGGTGATCTGGTAGCCGTGATAGCTGCCGGAGACCGGCGCCCGCTCCACCACCTTGTAGCCCTCGAGGTCGGCCAAGGTAGTCAGCCCGCCGGCCTTCTGCATGAAAGCGGCCAGGCGGCGCGCGGTTTCGCCCTGGTAGAACTCGCGGGCCCCGCCGCCCTGGATGCGCTTGAGGGTCCGCGCCAGGTCCCGCTGCACGAACTTCTCGCCCTCCTGATACGGCCGTCCGTCGCGCAGAAAAATGCGCTTGGACTCGGGGAAGCGGCTGAGTAACTTCGTCGTGCCGGCACTGGAAAGCGAGCGGGCCAGCTCGTAGCTGACCGGAAAGCCGCGGGCCGCCAGCCGCACGGCCGGCGCCACCACGCGCTTCCACGGCAGCTTGCCGTACTTGCGGCTGGCATATTCCAGGCCGGCGACGGTGCCCGGCACGCCGGCCGCCTTCGGGCCCACCGTGGACGCTTCAGCTATGACCTTGCCGGAGGCGTCCAGGTACATATCGCGGGAGGCGGCGGCCGGCGCGCGCTCGCGAAAATCGAGGAAGGTGGTGCGGCCGTCGGCAAAGCGGATCAGCAGGAAGCCACCGCCGCCGATGTTGCCGGCCGAAGGATGGGTCACGGCCAGCGCCAGCGCCGTGGCGATGGCTGCATCCACGGCACTGCCGCCCTGCTTGAGAATATCGACGCCGGCCTGCGAGGCGTGCTGCTCGACCGAGACCACCATCCCGTGGCGGGCGCGCACCGGTGCCGGGCTGGCCGGCCAGGCCAGCGCAGTCCCCAGCAGCAACATGGCCACGGCCGCGGCTGTCGAACGATAGCGCTTCATTTCAGCCAGTTGCACAGGTTCCCACTGTAGATGAAGCGGCGCGCCTGCGCAAGGCGAAGCAGAAGGAGGACGGGAACGCAGATAAACGCGGAAAAGCCAAGATCAACGCAGACTGAATCTGCGTGTATCTGCGTTCATCTGCGGCCCATTCTTCTATACTTGATTCAATGCGGTTGTTTGTTTTCGTCGCGCTTCTGGTCATCGCTGCCACCGCCCCGGCCCAGGCTCCTTCGGTCACTGTTCACGGCGAGGCGGAAGATACCGCGGGCGCGGCGGTCGGCGGCGTGCGCCTCGATTTCCTGCTGTGGGGATCATCGGAAAAGAAGACGGCCGTGACCGGCCCGGACGGCAAGTACTCGATCGAGCTTCCGGTCGGCCGCTACGAGATTCAACTGACGCTGCCGGGCCGGCAACGCCCGCAAAGCGAGTTCGCCTTCCTGGGACCTGCCGATCGCAGAGAAGTGGTGCTGAACGTCCGCGTGCCGAAAGACGCGGCTGCGGCCTTGACCGAATATGACACCCTGGGCGACTGGCGTGTGGTCGATCAGCAGGGTAAGGGCATCGGCCCGGCCAAGGTCACCTTCGAGGCTCTGCAGCGCGATGGCCGCCGGGTCACCTTTTCGGTCTATGTGCCGGTTTCAGACGAGGAAAAGGAGGTCACCGGGCCGGTGGACACCGATCCGGCCGGCCGCTTTGTTTTTCGCATCCGCGAAGCCCACCTGGCGGCGGACCGCGTGGTGGCTTTGATCGTCACGGCCGAGGCGCCCGGCTATTTGCCCCGCTCCGAGCGCATTTTCCCCGCATTGCAGTTTTCCGAGACCGGCCACCTGTACGCCGCCTACCCGGAGGAAGGTGTGAAGATCGCCCTGAAGCCGAGGTAAGGCTGTGGGCTGTGGGCTGTAGGCTGTAGGCCGTAGGCTGTAGCCCACAGCCTACAGCCTCCACTTGGAACTCGGAACTCAGACCTGTTACTCTTTCCGCAATGATTCCTGCCAGCTTAGGCGCGGGCTTTGCCGCCGGGATGCTGCTGCACTTGGTGCTGCTGATCCTGGTGGCGGCTCGACCCTCGCCGCGGCGGCTCGACCGGGTCTTCTTCTTCCTGTTTGCGGCGCTGTTCGCCTGGCACACTGGCAACCTGCTGCAGCTCAGCATTGCGTCGTTCCACGGCGCGCACCGGCTGGTGCTGCTGCGCTTCGCGCGCATGCTGGCCTTCAGCGGGCTGGCCGCGCTGCCGGCGTTGCTGGTGGACGTGCACGCCGAGTATGCCCGGCTGGCGCGCCGCCGCGCCCTTTGGCTGTTTTACCTGCCGCTGGCGTTGGGCGGCTGGGGCATCTGGAACGCCGCGAGGGCGGCCGCGATTCCCACCGGCCCCTGGACCGCGGGTTTCATTGTGTACTTCGCAGCCGCCCTGACGGTCGCGGGGTTGATCAACCTGCGGCTGGCGCGGCGGGCGGTGGGCCACCTGCGGGCCTTCCATGGGACGCTGGCGATTGTGTTCTGGGCGCTGGCCCTGGCCTGCGTGTACGCCTTTCTGGTCGCCCCGGCCGCTCCGGCGCTACAGGCGGCGCAGTCGCTGCTCATGCTTTCCTCCATCATCCCCAGCGCGCTGGTTGGCTATTGGATGTTCCGCTTTAATTTCCTGGAGGCCGCCGCACAGCGCACGGTGGGCCTGGCCGTGCTGGGGTTGCTGGGCCTGCTGGCCTACGCGCTGGTCATCGAGCGGCTGGCCCGGCGGCTGGAGCAAGCCGGCTTTGTCCCCTCGGCCGTCACGGAAGCGGTGCTGGTCTTTTTCCTGGTGGTGCTGGTCGAGCCGGTTTGGCGGCGAATCCGGCGCTGGATGGCGGAGCGCGTCTCCATGGAACTGCTGCGGCTGGAGGCCATCAACGCGGAGTTGCAGGCCCGCGCCCTGGCCGCCTCGCCGGAAGAGGTCCGCGCTTTGGCCCAGCAGCGCATCAGCGAGTTCCTGGGCTTTCCGGTTGTCGTCGGCCTGCAGGGCCAGCTTCAGCCCGGCGCGGGCCGTGAGCTGAAGTTCCGCGAGGTTGGGACGCTGCGCGTGCTGGAGGCCAACACCGCCGAGGCCCTGGCGCGCGCCCGCTTGCTGGCCGAGCGCCTGCGCATCGAGCATGAGCTGGCCGAGCGCGAAAAGATGGCCGCCCTGGGCGAAATGACGGCCTTCATCGCCCACCGCCTCAAGAACCCCTTGAGCGCCATCAACACGCTGGTGCAACTGATCAGTGAGCGGTCGCCGGAAGCGGTCGAAGCCTGCCGGGTAATTCGTGGCGAAGTGCGCCGGCTGAGCAGCGCGGTGTCCGATCTGTTGCGGTTCACGCGGCCCGACGAGCCGGAGTGGCACAGGCCTTCAGCCTGTGCGCCCGTCGCACAAACTGAGGTTTCCGCCACCGAGGCGCTGGAGGAAGCGGTCCGGCTATTTGCCGCCGACGCGGCCGGCAAGCAAGTTGCCCTGGAGTGGCGGGCGGAGAGCGACCTGCGGCTGCCGGTGCGCCGCGACTGGCTGCACGACATACTCACCTCGCTGCTCGGCAACGCGCTGGATGCCGCGCCGGCCGGCTCGCGCGTGCTGGTCTCTTGCCAGCGGGACACCGCCTCAAACGGTTCTCAGATTATTCTGGCTGTCGAGGACGCCGGGCCGGGTGTCAGCCCCGAGCACCTGGAGAAAATCTTCGATCCTTTCTTCACCTTGAAGCCCGGTGGAACGGGCTTGGGGCTGGCGCTGGCCCGCCGCCGCGCCCGCCAGGCGGGCGGCGACATCCGCTGCATCTCGCCGGTGCGTGAAGGCCGCGGCGCCCGCTTCGAGGTGAAATTCCGACGGGCCGAAGCCGCAGATTTCGCAGATTCCGCTGATTGAAGACGTGGGACAATCCGGCTGATTTATGGTTCATACCCTGTTGGTCGTCGATGATGAAGCGGCGGCGAACTACGCGCTCCGCCAGGCCTTCCAGGCCCAGTACCGCATCGTGGAGGCGGGCACGGCCGGGGAGGCCCGCGAGCGGCTACGCGCCGACCGCCCCGCCGTCGTGCTGCTCGATTACAACCTGCCGGGTGAAGACGGCCTGTCTTTGTTGCGCGAGATCACCGCGGGCGACGACGCGCCCGCGATCATCATGATTACCGCGCATGGCTCGGAGCGCGTCGCGGTGGAGGCCATGAAGGCCGGGGCCTACGACTACCTGGCCAAGCCGTATGAGCTCGACGAGCTGCGCCTGGTGGTGGCGCGCGCCATCGAGCGGCAGGAGCTGCGCACCCTGGTTCACGACCTGCGCGAGCGCCTGGCCGCGGAAGGCGCTTTCGGCGGCATGGTGGGCGGTTCCGCCGCCATGCGTGAGCTGTTCAGCACCGCCGAGCGCGTGGCCCAGACCGACCTCTCCGTGCTGCTGTTGGGCGAAAGCGGAACGGGGAAGGACCTGCTGGCGCAGGAGATCCATGCCCGCAGCGCGCGGGCGCGCGGGCGGCTGGTGGCGCTCAACTGCGCCGCGCTGCCGGAAACGCTGGTGGAAAGCGAGCTGTTCGGCTACGAGAAGGGAGCGTTCACCGGCGCGGCGGCGGCCCGGGCTGGGAAGTTTGAGCAGGCCGACGGCGGCACGCTGTTCCTGGACGAGATCGGCGACATGACCCCGGCCACCCAGGCCAAGATCCTGCGCGCGGTCGAATCGGGCGCGGTTGAACGGCTGGGCGGAACGCGCGCCGTGCGCGTGGACGTGCGCTTGATCGCCGCCACCAACCAGGACCTGGAGGCGGCCATGGCCGAAGGGCGCTTCCGTCAGGACCTCTACTTCCGCCTGGCCGGCGTCACGCTGTTTCTGCCGGCGCTCGATCAGCGCCGCGACGACATCCCCCTGCTGATCGAGCGATTCTGGGAAGAGCTGCGGCGCAAGTACGGCCGCCCGGGGCCGGAACTGACGCGCGACGCCATCCTGCGCCTCCAGGAAGCGCGCTGGCCCGGCAACGTGCGGCAGTTGCGCAGCACGGTCGAAAAGCTTTTCGTGCTGGCCCGCCAGGAGCGCGTGGCCACCGAGGACGTAGCCGCGGCGTTGATTCCCGCCCGCGCGGCGGCCGCCACCGCCGCGCCCGCGCTGCCCGAGACCTCGCTGGACGCCCCGGACTACCGCGAAGCCCGCCGCCTGTTCGAAATCGCCTACCTCACCCGCAAGCTCCGGGAGCACGGCGGCAACGTCACCCGCACCGCCGCCGCCATCGGCCTGGAGCGCCAAAGCCTCCAGGAAAAAATCAAGCAGTTGGGCATCTCGCGGGAATGAGTTGATCTATATAGCAATGTTGCGATAAAGTTGATTCAGGCAGCGGCACAGCATGGCTGAGCGCTTCTCGATCGAATACGTGGTGCTTCCAAGCGGCAGCGTTCCTGTCCGGGAGTTTCTTGATTCGGTTGACGATGAAGCGGCCGCGCGGATCAACGGATTTATCGACCGGTTGGCTATTTTGGGCACAGGCATGCCTGCCAAGTTCGTGAAGAAGCTTACCGGGTCGCTTCTCGAATTGCGGGTCAAGCATTTCGACCGCATTTTTCGGGTGCTGTTCTTCTATCAGCCTGACCGGGTGATCGTTGTGACTTCAGGGTTTCAGAAGAGGGCCGAACAAACACCATGGGCCGAAATCAAGCGGGCAGAAGCATTGAGAAAAGTTTGGTTGAAATACCGCAACGACTACCCAAAGTCGGCGGCACAACGCGCACAAATATCGAAGGAGCACGGGCTATGAGGCAGGACATGAATGCGGACTACACCCGAGAGCGCACGAAAAAAAGCGCGCGGTATCGGCGTGCGTTTGCCTCCCACGTTCGTCGTATCGACCTTGCGATCCTGGTCCTCGAAATGCGAGAACAAGCAGGCC
>Ga0315294_10008930_pt1 | contig 11005 bp, 10 predicted proteins | sample YL17G13_40_MG_FD_203626 | JGI IMG/M metagenome (GOLD analysis project Ga0315294, IMG submission 203626) | Sediment microbial communities from Yellowstone Lake, YNP, Wyoming, USA - YL17G13_40 | ecosystem: Environmental > Aquatic > Freshwater > Lake > Sediment | place: USA: Wyoming | collected... | reverse complement strand
GTGGGCGCCAACACAATTCGGGACCGTCGCCCGAGGACGAATCCCTCTGTCTCGTCCCCCTTTGCGCTCTTTGCGAGCTTTGCGGTGAAAAATCCGGGCTCAGGCGCTCGCAGGGAGTGCCTCACCCCGGTAGGGTCCGGGGTACGTGAGCTTCCTCCTGGTAATCTCCGCGGCCAGCCGCAGGGATTCCTGAAGGCCATGGCGGGGCCGGAAGCCGAGGAAGGAGGCGAAAGCAGTTCACCCTCCCGATGCCTCAGGAAGCCCTGGACATCCAGGGCAACCCTTCCCCGCCCGGCCAGCTCCGCAATCATGGCCTCGGGAATCTCGCCGTGCATGAGGGCCGTGAGGTAGTAGATGCCGGCCCTCGACACGGAGATCTCGGACAGGCTGAAGGGGGTCGCCTGGCTCAGGATCCTGGAGCGACGGCGGTAGCCGCTCGCGGCTTCGAAGCGATCCTCCATGACGGTGGTGGCCGGGGAGGGAAGGTCCAGAACGGGAATCCCCCTCTCGCGAAAGCCGGAAAGCAGGCCGCATCTTCGGCGGCCAGCTTGGTGACCGCCAGGATCTCGGCTCCCGTCGCCTTGGCGGCATACGAGGCATAGAGCACACCCCCGCCCGGGGCGGTCTCCGCCCTGCCGTCGATCAGGATGATATCCTTCGAGGTCTGCCCGATGATGACCAGATCGATCGGCCGCCCCATGTCCTCCCCTTTCGGCCCGAGGGCTGCGCCACGATGGGATCCTTCGGGACCCGATGGAATCAGCTCACCGCCAGGAGGACCTTCTGGGCATTCATGCCTTTGGTCAGGTTCTCGATCGCCCCGATCCCCTCCTCCAGCGGAAGGCGGTGCGTGACGAGGGGCGCGAGATCCACCCGCTTCTCTGCGAGCAGGGTGACGCTCTTCACGAAGTCCTTGTAGGTGTAAATGCACGACCCGAGAACCTGAATCTCTCCATAGCCGATGGCGATCAGGTCCAGCGGCACCGGCTCCTTGTACACCGCCACGACGACGATGCGGCCCGTCCGCTTCACCAGCAGCGTGCTCATCCGCGCGGCGGGCGGAGCGCCGGCCGCATCGTACACCACGTCGATTCCCCGTCCGCTCGTCAGCTCCATGACGCGCTCGCGGGTGGCCTCCTCCGGGGTCAAGACGGAGAATCCCAGGTCCCGGGCCATCGTCCGACGAAACTCCAGCGGCTCGACCAGGAGCACCCGCGCCGCTCCGCCCGCCCGCGCCACCTGGGCCGTGAGCAGGCCGATCGGCCCCCCTCCCAGCACGACCGCGTACTCTCCGCAGGTGAGTCGCGAGATGTTCACGGCCCGCACGGCGACCGCCAGCGGCTCGACCAGCACCCCCTCCTCGAAAGAGGCCCACTCGGGGATCCGCTGCGGGCTCTTGAGCGACACCTTCACGTAGCGTGCGAATCCTCCGTCGGAGTCGACGCCGTAGAGCCCCTTCTTGTGACAGATGTGGTAATTCCCGGACCGGCAGAGTTCACACTCGCCGCAAGCGTAGCTCGGATCGACCGCCACCCGGTCGCCCACCTTCACCTCCGGGTAGCCGTCCCCCTTCCGCTCCAGCACGACGCCGGAGAACTCGTGCCCCAGGATCGTGGGCGGCTTCGCTCTCGTATGCTTTCCCAGGTAGATCGTGAGGTCGGAGCCGCAGATCCCCGCGTATTTCACCTCCAGGATCGCCTCCCCGTCACGGCATTCAGGCTCCCTGACCTCGTCGATCCGCAAGTCGTGTGCGCCGTGAAACACAATCGCCTTCATCCGCTCGTCCTCCTTAGCAGAGAGTCGCCCGGAAGGAAAGCTGCAAGGTCGCGGCATCGCGAATGCCACACCTCCGCAGACGCGTCAGGTCCGTTGGGCCGGTGGCGGTTTTGCCGGCCTGGATGGAAAACAGAGGAAGAAGGTGGCCGTGCCCAGCACGGCCGCGGCGACCAGGTCGACGAGGCAGTGCTGCTTGACGAGGAGCGTCGAGGCGGTGACGAGGGCGGTCGCCGTCCAGAGCAGAAGGCCCCCGGCCTTCCCCTGGAACCGCCCGAAGATCCAGCAGGTGAAGACGAGGATGGAAACATGCAGGCTCGGGAAAATGTTGAACCCGGGGTCGATCAGGTAGGTCCACTCCATGGCCGTCCGGGTGAGGCCCTCGCCGGCGGCCAAGGGCCGCGTCATCCGGGACGGGACGAGCCAGAAGAAGGCGAAGCCCAGCCCGAACTGGAGGAGATAGGCGCCGACGGTGCGCCAGAAGGCCCCGCGTTCCTTGCGGATCTCCGGAAGGAGGACCGGCGAGAAGCACAGGGGGTAATAGGCGATGTAGACCCAGATCCAGGTGGGAGCGTAAGGGATGCGTGCCTCACAGGCCAGGCAGGGGTCCCAGATCCAGGCCCCCGCGCGCTGGCGCGAGAGGTTCAAGAGGTCGAGGCCGAAGAAGGCGAACGTGAGCCCCACCGCCAAGGCGAGCGCGACGACAACCTGAACCCAGACGAACGGTATGGCGGCGTGGCGGACCCGGAAGGCCTCACGCCATGCCTCGAGGCCGCCGTGCACGGGGGCGTCCGCGACCGAGCCTTCCGGCGAAGGATCGTGGATCGAGCTCCTCGTCGAGTTCCCTCTCGACGAGGAGCTTCTTCTCTCTCTCAGACTTTCCATCTTGCCCTTCGAAGAGCCACGGAGGGCCCGGGGTCTCCCGTCATCACAGCCAGCGGAGACGCACCCCCGCCCACACCCCCAGGAACAGGCACGCCATGAAGGTCAGGCTTCCCACGGCCAGGAGCGGCACGCCACTGAGGCCGTGGGCGACGTTATCGCCCGCCGACACCGCTCTCCATGCCCACGGTGACTGCCTGGAGGATGCCGCAGAAGCCCCGGCCGCGTCAAGCCAACGTCTCGTCGGTGCCCGGAGGGCATCGGCCCCAGAAAGAGAACGGCCCCTTGAGGATCTGGTCCCCAAAGGGCTGTGGGATTTCGTTTCCCCACTTCCCGGGCCCGCGACCCGCGACGCGAGCATGAGGCCGCTCCGGACAGCTCCACCAGCCTGCGGTCCCGACCCGCGCACATCAGGGCGAGTCGTCGAGGCAGGCGCCCCCGGCCACGGGAATCAGCACGGACAGGGCGTCGCCCTCCCCCACCGGCGTGTCCAGTCCCTGCAGAGCGCGTATGTCCCGCCCGTTCATCTCGACAAAGAGGTAAGGCAGGAGGTCGCCGGTCTTGGGGTCGAACAGGCGGCCCCGCAGGCCGTCGTGCGCGGCCGTCAATTCTTCCAGCACGGTCCGCGCGGTCGCGCCTGCCCCCACGGTCAACTGCACCGTGGGCCGACCCATGATCTGGGCCAGATCGAACATCGTGCGGACCGTCACCGTCGGCACGCCGCCCCCCCCTCGTCGCCGCGCCTCAGCCGCGCGGCAGGTCCGCCACCAGGGCCTCCAGGCCCAAGGCTTTCAGCCGCTCCGGCGTCGGCACTCCCTTGGCATCCCAGCCGTGGAGGCTGTAGTACTCGTCCAGCATGGTGTCCCGGTCCGCCGGCGAGATGCGGTGCCCTTTGGAGGCGCCGGTCTTCAGCTCCTCCATCAGCAGCCGCTCCGGCAGCGTGTCGTCGGCCCGGGTGAAGCCGGCCCGGAGGTTCCACACCCGGGCCACGTTGGTCACCCGCTCGCCCACCCGCACGACCTCCTCGGGCGTCACGTCGTACCCCTGGGCCGCTCGCCACAAGTCGGCGATGAGCGTGGGCCCCAGGTTCTTGGGCAGGAGCGCCAGGCGGACGACGAAGGTGCAGAGCATGGACGAATCCTTCACGGACGCCCCCCCGTCCTGGTTGAAGATGGTGAGGGCGGCCTTCCCCTCGATGGCCAGGCGATCCACGGCCTGGGGCACGGGGATGCCGAACACCTCCTGCTCCGAGTGCCCCCGCGAATGGTCCGCGCCCGTGAAGGCGGTCATGTAGTTGAGGCCCATGGCCTTGAGGCCGCGGGGATCATAGCCCGGAAACTCCAGCCCCTTGACATGCATGGCGTACTTGGGGGCGTCTCCGCCGATGCGCAGGGCGGCCAGCCGGGACCCCTCGGCCAGCAGGTCGCCCACCCCCTCGCGGTAGGCGATCTTCCTGAGGACGGCGACCGCGGCCTCGTGGTTGCCGAACTTGAGGTCCAGGCCGTCCACGTCCTTCCGCGTCAGGATGTCCCGCTCGTACAGCTCCATGGCCATGGCCACGGTGGCCCCGAAGGAAACGGTGTCCACCCCCAGCTCGTCGCAGAGGCGGTCCATGGCGATGCAGGCCCCCATGTCCGTGATGCCCATGTCGCTCCCCAGGGAGTACAGCGACTCGAACTCGGGCCCCTCGCTGGTGTACCCGGCGTACGGGCCCGAGCTGACGGCGCGCACCTGGGCGGCCATGACCGGGCACTGGTCGCAGGTGAAGTGGCGGACCCGGTAGCCGGTGCCGGCCTGCGCCCCGATGGTCAGATATCTCTCGTCCGCCGGCTCCTGGAAGTTCAGGGCCGGCATGTCCCCTTGCTTCACGGTCAGCTCCACGTTGCCCGCCGTGCCGAAATTCCGGAAGCGGTGGTAGAGAGCCGGGCTGTCCTTCATGGCCGCGTGGAGGACCTTGACCGCCTCCTTGAAGGCCGCCGGGTCGGCCAGGGGCGGCACCTCTTGGCTGCCACGCACGGCGATGGCCTTCAGGTTCTTGGCCCCCATCACCGCCCCGAGTCCCTTCCGCCCGGAGGCCCGACGCTCGTGAATGATGGCGGCGTACTTCACCAGACGCTCGCCGGCCGGCCCGATGCAGGCCACGCGGATGTTGCCGTCGTGCAGCGACTGCTGCATGTAGTACTGGGTGTCGATGGTGTTGAGCCCCCAGTAGTCCTTCGCGTCGCGGATCTCCGCCTTGTTGTCGCCGATCCAGAGGTACACGGGGGCCTCGGCCTTCCCCTCCACGATGATGGCCTGCACACCGGTCGCCCGCAGCTCGTTGGGGAAGTAGCCCCCCGAGTTGGCGTAGCCCACCGTCCCCGAGAGGGGCGACTTGGCCACGAAGGCCACGCGGCTGGTGGACGGCGCCGACGTCCCGGCCAGGAAGCCCATGCTCGCGATCAGTTTGTTCTCCGGACCCAGCGGGTCCACCCGGGGATCCACCTCGTCGTACAGGAGCTTGATGGCTGCGCCCGCCCCACCCATGAACTGCCGGGCAAGCTCCTCCGGGTACGGCGACTCCGTGATCTGCTTGGTGGTCAGATTCGCCCGCAGGATCTTTCCCATCATCATGGTGCTTCCTCCTCTCCTCGCTCCCCATGCCGCACGACGCGCCGCGAGATGTCGGCCCCGTCCACCGCCTGCAAAGGGAGGCCGGCCCTTGCCAATTTCGTCAACTTCCCTCCTGGAGGACGCAGGACACTCGCAGGAATTCTCCCCAGACGGGCATCTGCTTCGTAAACAGAACGGCCCTCCGGAGGCCTCCGTCCCCAAAGGGCCGTCGAACTCTCACGCCAGGAATCTTCCTGCCGGCATCGCCGCCCCCTCCGGGTCAGTCGCCGAGGCATCCCTGTTCAGGTAGGCGAGACCCTAACTCCCATCGGAGGAGAAAGTCAAGGCGGAAAGATGGCCGCCAGTCGTCGGCGATCAACTCTCAGGGATCGGAAGCCGGTATCCTGCAGGAAGACGGCCAGGCGATGCGCGACCTGGTCGAGCCGGTCGTTGATTCGGGCGCATCTCCGCCATCTGGCCGAACCACGCTCCGCCCGCGCTCGCCGTTTCCGTCCGACCCGCGAAGACGGTGCCCCTACGATTTCTCCGCCGCCTTCGCCCCCTGTAGGAACACGATCAGCGACAGGAGGAGCGCTAGCCCCATGGCGACGCCACCAAGGTTCTTGAGAGGATAGACGACCTGCGACACCCACCCTCCGGAAAACGACGGGTTCATCCAGCGTCCCCAGAAGAAATACACGTCGCGAATCGGATACAGGACCACCGCGGCAACTGCCAGCCAGGACGCCCACTGTCGCAGCGCGAGGCTCGCCCGAGTCTGAATACCGACGATGAATCCCACGGCAATGCCGAAGAGGGCGAAGAGCCACGCGTAGAGCCGCATGTTGTAGGCCGTGAAGTAGAAATTGTTCGGGACCGGCACGTAGGACGCAGCGTAGTAGTTCGTGAAATAGATGCCGCCGGTCCGGTAGGCGGGCCCCTTGCGGACGTCGGTAATCTGGTGCTCGAGGAGATTGGGGGAGTTGTTCTTGGTATCGACAACCGCGGCCGCCGCCTTGGCGTTGAAGGCAAGCTGGCTCGCGGTCCGTTCGATGTGCACGCTCATGGCGAGGAACAGCAGAATCACCACCAGGCCGATCACCACGTTCTTGTTGCCCATTGCGAGATTCATTGTCTCCTCCTTGCGGTTCAGCGTCCTTTCGGGATCAGGTTAGGTCAGGTGGAAGATCGTCACCTCGGGCCGCGCATTTAGACGAACGGGCGTGCCCGTCGTTCCGATCCCCCGGCTGACGTACAGACGGGACTCCCCGATCCGGTAGAGCCCCTCCGGGTACGGGGTCCGGAAGTGGGCGAAGCTGATCGCTCCCCCCGGAAGATTCAGCTTGACCTGCCCGCCATGCCAGTGTCCTGCCAGCGTCAGTGGAATCCCACGGCCGGCCGCCGCGGGGAAGATCTCGGGACGATGCGACAAGAGCAGCGTCGGGACGGCAGGATCGAGCCCCCGGAGCGCCGCCTCTAAGTCTGGTGACCCCCTCTGTAGGTCGTCGATTCCCGCAACCGCGAAGGCTCCCTGTTCGGTCTGGATGATCCGGTGGGCGTTGTTGAGGAGCGGGATCCCATGCGCCCGGAAGACCGCCTCGATCTCGCCGGAGCCTCCGTACATATGCTCGTGATTCCCCAGCGTGGCGAACGTGCCAAAGCGCGGGTGGACCCGGACCATCTCCGCCAGACAGCCGGGCAGGAAGGTCGTCGAGTTGGAGATGAAATCGCCGGTGAGGACAAACAGGTCCGGCCGAAGCGCGATCGCTTGGTTGGCATACCGCCGAATCTCATCGCGCGTCATGTAGATGCCGGCGTGAATGTCGGTCAACTGGACCACGCGCAGGGAGCGTCCGAAAGGCAGGGTCACCTCCTGGACGTCGTACGCTTTGCCAGCATAGGCGGCCCCGTAGCCGGAGAGCACCATGGGCGCCGTGGCCAGCCCCCCCACGCCTGCCCGGAGAAAACGCCGCCGGGATAGATCCACGGGGGCCGTCCCCGGCTCCGCCGTGCGTCCGCGACACCCCCGGACAACCGTCCGTCCGATCGTCCCGGCGACCTGCGCCAGGAGAAGGAACAAGGCGGAGAACAGGGAGCCGAAGTTCCACACGGCGGCGGAGTAGAAGAGACCGATCTGCACTACAGGTGGCGGATCCACCCAGGGGAGGGGCTGGACGACGAGGAGCGTGTTCAGGGCGAAAAGCAGGCCCATGGCTGCGCCTACCGCACGGATCGCCCGGCCCTTGAATTTCTCGGATCGACGTGAGGATCCGATCGCCCGCCGAAGGCGAGCGTAGAGGTAGGTCTGGGCCAGGAAGGCGAGGACCAGGATGATTAGACGGAGGAGCGGAAACCGAAGCCCGAACATCGTGCGAACCTAGCCCCAACGCGCCGCTGAAGGTGAAAAGGCTACTACTGTTCCGGTGTCAGCAGGACGCCGTCGCTGGCCGCCGCGTTGGCTCGCGCCTGCTCGGGCGTCTTGGCCCCCGGGATGACCGCGGACACGGTAGTATCGGGCGCCAAGAGCCGTGCGTCAATCCTGGGGCGCATCGGAGAACGCACCCAGACCGAAGACGACGGCCCGCCCCGACCATCCGGGGCGGGCCGTCGTGCGCCTTGAAGGCCGCACCACCTCAAGGGGATCTCATCCCCCGCGCCGAACACGGCCGGGAGTGACGCGCCGTCCGCGGCTCATGCCTTCCCCAGCAGCCGCTTCACGGCCTCCGCGACCGCGGCCGCGGTGAGGCCGAAGTGCCGCAGCAGGATCTCGTAGTTCTCCGCTGAAAGGCCGAAGCTGTCCTGCACGCCGATGAACTCGAGCGGCGCGTGCCGCACGCCCCGCAGGGCCTCGACCACCGCCGAGCCCAGCCCGCCGATGATGTTGGCCTCCTCGGCGGTGATGAGGGCCCGCACGCCGGCGGCCTGCGCGATGATGGCCTCGCGATCCAGGGGCTTGATCGTGCTCACGTTGAGGACGCGCACCGAGATGCCGTCCTTGGCCAGTTCCTCCGCTGCCTCCAGCGCCTTGGAGACCATGACGCCGGCGGCGAACACGGCGGCATCGGAGCCGTCGCGAAGCTTCCAGACCTTCCCGATCTGGTACGGCTCATCCTCCGGCGTGACGAACGGCAGGTCGTTCCGGTTGATGCGGAGGTACACGGGGCCCTTCCAGTCGAGGAGGCAGTCCACCATCTTGGCCACCTCGATGGCATCCACGGGGCAGAGGACCGTCATCCCGGGGAGGACCCGCATGAAGGCCACGTCCTCGAGGGCCTGGTGGGTCTTGCCGTCGCCGAAGTCCGACAGGCCGCAACTGGAGCCACAGATCCGCACCGAAAGGCCCGGGATGCAGACGGAGTTTCGCAGTTGGTCGAAGGCGCGCCCCGAGGCAAACACGGCGAAGGAGTGCATGAACGGGATCTTCCCCGCCAGGGCTAACCCCGCGGCGGTGGACGCCATGTTCTGCTCCGCGATCCCCATCTCGAAGTAGCGGTCGGGGTACGCCCCCTGGAACAGGACGGAGCGCGTCGACTTGCCCAGGTCGGCTTCGAGGGCTACGACGTCTCGGTTCTTCTTGCCCAGGGCGACGAGGGCCTGGCCGTAGGCTTCACGAAGGTTCTTGACCGGTGCCATGCTCCTCTCCTCCTACTCTTTCTCAAGCTCGGCCCGCCGCGTCTCGATCTCGGCCATGGCCTGCCGGTACTGTTCCTCGGTGAAAATGCCGTTGTGGAAGGCGGCGTTGTGCTCGGCAAAGGAGATGCCCTTGCCCTTGACGGTGTCGGCCACGATGACCGTGGGGTGCCCCTTGACCTGCTCCGCGGCGTCCAGCGCCTGGAGGACTTGCGCCACGTCGTGGCCGTTCACCGTGAGCACGTGCCAGCCGAAGGACTCCCACTTCCGCTCGATGTCCGGAATATCGAAGACCTCCTTGGTGGGACCGGTGGCCTGGACCCGGTTTCGGTCCACGATGCCGGTGAGGTTGTCCACCTGGAAGCGATACGCCGCCATGGCGGCCTCCCAGAGTTGCCCCTCCGAGAGTTCGCCGTCCCCCATGATCACGTAGACCCGGCTCGGCCGTCCGTCGAGCCGGAGGCCGAGGGCCATGCCCACTCCGATGGACAGCCCCTGGCCGAGGGAGCCGGTGACGGCCTCCATGCCCGGGGTCTGGGCCATGTCCGGGTGCCCCTGCAGCACGCCCGCCAGGGTCTTCACCTGCTTGAGCTCGGACCGCGGAATGACGCCCAACTCGATGAGGGCCGCGTACTGGATGAGGACCGCGTGCCCCTTGCTGAGCAAGAACCGGTCGCGGTTCGCATCCGCGACGTTTGTCGGATCGAATTTCATCTTGTGGAAGTAGAGGGCGGCCACGATCTCCCCCAGCGAGACCGACCCACCCAGGTGCCCCGCCTTCCCCACGCCGATCATCTCCACGACGTCGGCACGCAGTTGCAGGGCGATCCTCTGGAGCCTCTTCACCGTGTCGCTGCTGACCATGCGTCTACTCCCTTCTCCTCACTGCTTCTCGACCGTCGCCCTCAGCGACCCCGTGGAGATCCCGCCGTCCACGAGACAGCGAGATCCGACAGCGACAGCCGAGGAAACAGCGCTGTCGGATTTCCCTGTCGCTGTCGGTTCTTCTCCTAAGGCCGCAGCAGGATCTTCATCAGCCCCGGCTCCCCGTGGTGCAGGGCTTTGAAGCACACCGGCCCCTCGGAGAGGGGCAGGATGCGGCTGATGAAGGGCTTCACCTGCAGCCGGCCCTGCGCGATGAGGTCCAGGCAGGCCGGATACTCCCCGGCGATGGCGCAGGAGCCGCGGATCGTCAGCTCGTGCGAGACGATGTCCTGCAGGTTCACCTGGATCTCCGGTGTCACGTTCCCGATGAGCGTCAGGTTGCCGCCCAGCTTGGTCAGGCGAATACCCAGCGTCACCGTGGACGGGAGGCCGACGGCCTCCAGGACCGCGTCGGCATCCGGCCGGCCGATCGCCTTCTCCATCTGCGCCGCGACGTCCCCGGCGGTGGAATTGATGGTCACGTCCGCCCCCAGCTTCTTCGCGAACGCCAGCCGATCCTCCTTCACGTCCACCACCACGATCTTGCCGGCCCCCTTGACGCGCGCCCCCTGCATGGTCAGGAGGCCGATGATGCCGGCCCCGATGACCGCCACCACGTCGTTCACGTCGAGGGGCGTGATCCGCGCGGCGTGCATCCCCACCGCCGCCGGCTCGATCATGGCCGCCTCTTCGAACGACACGGCGTCCGGCAGCGGGTGGATGATCCAGTAGGGCACCACCACGTACTCGGCCATGGCCCCGTCGGCGTGGAAGATCGGGGTCGAGACGCCGATGATCTTCCGGGACTGGCACAGGTTCACGCGACCCTGCCGGCAAGCCGGGCAGACGTTGCAGTAGACCGTGGAGTCGAAGGTCACGCGGTCCCCCGGCTTCACGTTCGTTACCGTCCGGCCCAGCGACTCCACGATGCCGGAGGCCTCGTGCCCCATGATGATGGGCGGGATGCGGCGGCCCGTCGTCCCGGTATAGCCGTGCACGTCGGAGCCGCAGATGCCGACCGCGTGCACGCGGATCAGGACCTCATCCTCCCGAGGCTGCGGCACCGGGACATCCCGAAGCTCGAATGTGAACGGGGCGGTATGCACCAGGGCTTTCATGGCAAGTTCCTCCCGTGGTCAGGGGTTAGCGTGGGGCGATCCATGGGGCCGGCCCGGGTCGAGTCGCACGCCCACCCAACTGAAGG